>VYLE01000538.1_pt1 | contig 18716 bp, 20 predicted proteins | sample 5114391 | NCBI WGS metagenome assembly VYLE01 (sample SAMN12291771, study PRJNA351875) | freshwater metagenome | isolation source: freshwater lake | place: USA: Michigan, Kent Lake | collected 2013-08-15
CACGCGGCCGCCTCCGGGACAGGGGGGCGGATCATGAGGGTTCCGCCGCTGGACAGGCAGACGACGCTGGAGGTGCTGCTGTTTTCGGGCGACCGGGTGCGGTTCCGCCGGATGGAACTGCCGCGGGGCATGCTGCACCGCTATACGCTGGTGCTGTATTTCGGGTTCACGGTGATCTTGAGCCAGATCCCGATGTTCAACGAGACGCTTGCCATGACCTTTGTCGAGCGGCTGGGCATCACGGTGATGGCGGTGGCGGTGGGGGTGTTGTCCGCTCTGGGCTGGTTCACTTTGGCCGATCTGCGGCAGCGGCCCGGGACAGTGCGCAGTATGCATGTGACGCGCCTGCTGATCGTCTTTTCGGGGATCAGCGCCGTCGTCTGTTCCTATCTGGCCTATGTCCTGCCGGGAAAGCCTTTTCCACGGCCGCTGCATTTCCTTGCGATGTGGTCGTGGTTCTTCCTGCTGGCGCAGATCTTCGCCCATTACTTCCTTCTGGTGCTGATGCGGCGGGTTCTGCAGGACATGCGGCGGATGGCGACGGAGGAGGTGGAGATCGATCCGGTGGAGGGGACGCTGGTCGATATCAAGGGCACCCGGGTACCGCTGGAGACGCTAAGCCGGGTGACGGCGGAGGGGAATTACATCCTAGTGATCACGACGGGGGCGCAGCATTTCCTGCCCGGCCCCTTTGGGCCGGTGGCGGAGGCGCTGCCGCAGGGATTGGGGATGCAGGTGTCGCGGTCGGATTGGGTGGCGCGGCGGGCGATCCTGCGGGCGAAGCGCCACGGCCGGGACCTGACGCTTGAGATGGTGGATGGATCCGCAGTGCGGGTGGCACAGGCGCGGCGCAAGGCGGTGCTGGACTGGCTGGAGGGCGGCGGTCAGGGCGGGACAGGGGCGGGCAGCGCGATATCCACCCAGACCGGCGCATGGCGGGAGGCTGCGGCGAGGGTGGCGGCAAAGGGATCCTCGGTCGGGGGCCAGAGCACGCCCGCAGCAGCGACAGCAAGGTCGCGCGACGGCAGGATGTAATCGAGCCGCAGCCCGCCCAGCGCCGGGTACAGCACGGTGTCAAGGGCGGGGTCCCCGGCGTGGGCGGGTTCGCTGCGGCCATGGGAGCCGCGCGGGGCTGGGTCCTGCAGCATCGGATGCGTCAGAAGGGCGGTCATCGCGCCGGGGAGGCCGTCGCCATCGGCGGGGTCGAGATTGGCATCGCCGATAAGGAGGAAGGGCGGTTGCGGGGGCGGGTTGGGCAGGCTGCCGTCGAGGAGGCGCAGCCAGAAGGCGGCCTCGTCATGGTTGCGGCGGCCGTTGCGATCCTCGGGCCCGTCGAAGACAGGGGGCGTGGCGTGCCAGATCAGGAGGGTGAGGGTTTCCCCGTTGGGAAGGGCCACGGGCAGTTGCTGGTGGCTGTGGGAGGCGAGGCGCTGCACGGCGGCGAGGGTGGGGTCGGTGGGCGGCATCAGGTGGCCGGGCAGATCGCGCCAGAGGAAGGCGGAATGGTCGGTGGCGCGGTCGGTCAGCAGGGGCAGGCGCGAGAGGATCGCGCTGCCGCCCGCGCCGGGGAAGCGGCCCCAGCCCTGCGCATCGGCGGGGTCGTGGGTGGTGCCGTTGCCGTTCACGTCATGGCCTGTGGGCTGGCCGCTGTTGGGGCGGGGGGCGTGGAGATGGGGGTAGACGAGGCCCTGATCGGCAAGGCGCTGGGCAAGGGCGCGCAGGGCGAGGAGCGCAGGGTCGTGATCCACCGCCGTAAGGACGAGGACATCGGCATCAAGGCGGATCAGGACGGCGAGGGCTGCGGCGATCTGGGGATCGGTGCCGCGGTCGATATCCTGCAGCAGAAGCCCGGGACCGGGCCGTTCCAGCCCGATGTTCCATGTCGCGATGCGGAGCGTTTCGGCGCCGGAGGGCTGGGCCGTCAGCAGCGCGGCGAGGATCAGGCTGGCTGCACGCCACCCGCGGCGAGCGCGGCATTGGCGCGACGCTTGTCGCGGATCATCTGCGCCACGCGCATCATCGCGATGCCGCGCATGAAGAGGCTTGCGGGAAGGAAGGCCCATGCCGCCATCATCCAGATCAGGGTGTGCGGTGCCGTCACCACGACGGGATCGAGTCCGCCGAGGGTGAAATGCACCAGTGCTGGCATCAGGAATGGCAGGAGAAAGCCTAACGAAATGTTAATGCGCGCGTCGCGCTCGAGGCGGGCGACGATGTCGGAGACGCTGGTCGGGTCGAAGGTGGGCAGGTTGATCCAGACGTTGAAGGCCCGCCCCGGGCGCGGCCAGTTGCGGCGCATCAGGAAGGAGAAGACGAAGAGGGCAAGCAGTGTGGTCAGATAGGCGGTTCCTGCGGCGGTGCGGACGGCCGCAACATCGGCCGCGGTGGCGGTTTCGGCCAAGGCCTCGGTCACAAGGCGGACGGGGCTATAGGGGAAATCCATCGCCTGCCCGATCAGCGTGCCGATGGCGGTGACGAGGTCGGTGAGCGTGGAGGGCAGTTCGCGCCCCCGTTCGATCATCGACAGCGCGAAGAGGGTGAGGACCAGCAGCGCAAGGCGGGTGCGGTTGAACGGCGGCGCGTCGCGGAATTCGATCAGGCCGGGCGCTTCGGCGCGGTATTCGACATAGGTGAGCGCCCCGGCAAAGAGCGCGACAAGGGCCACGGTCTGCTGCGCATCGGCCGACAGGCCGGGGACAAGCATGGAGGGCGCGACAACGAGTGCCGCGACGATGAAAGCGCGAAAGACCGCGCCTGTGACCCGTGAAGCCACTGCCCTGTTTCCTTCCCGTCGTACGTCCCCGGGTTTTCCCCAAGTGACGGAACCGACGATTTCCCGCACATTGTGGCGGACTGCCTCAATCTTGCCCAATTTGTGCCAACTTTCGAAAACCCTGACAACACACCTTTGGCGGTATGGGTGGGATTTCTGGCCATTTCGCGGACAAGGTGTCGCGCAATTGCATCAAGATTCAGGTAAGAAAGTGGCCGCCCCGAGGGGCGGCCCCATATGTTGTGGTCAGGCTGGCCTTGGACGCTAGTCAGGCCCAGGGGCGCAGGGTGGCGACCTTTTTCTCAAATGTGTCGATGGCGGCGGCCTTTTCCAGCGTCAGGCCGATGTCATCCAGCCCGTTCAGCAGGCAATGCTTGCGGAAGGGATCAACCTCGAAGGCGAAGGACTGGCCATCCGAGGAGGTGACGGTCTGCGCCGCAAGATCGACGGTCACGCGGGCATTGGCGCCCTTCTTGGCGTCTGCCATCAGGATATCGACGTGATCCTGCGGCAAGACGATCGGCAGGATGCCGTTCTTGAAGCAGTTGTTGTAGAAGATGTCGGCGAAGCTGGTGGAGATCACGCAGCGGATGCCGAAGTCGAGCAGCGCCCAAGGCGCGTGTTCGCGCGACGAGCCGCAGCCGAAGTTATCGCCCGCGACGAGGATCTGGGCGCTGCGATAGGCGGGCTGGTTCAGCACGAAATCGGGGATTTCCTGCCCGTCCTGCGTATAGCGCATCTCGTCGAACAGGTTCTTGCCGAGACCCGAACGTTGGATCGTCTTCAGGAACTGCTTCGGGATGATCATGTCGGTGTCGATATTGACCAGCGGCATGGGCGCCGCGATGCCGGTCAGGGTGGTGAACTTGTCCATGCCGTTTCCACTTCAGTCTGTCCGGGGGCTTTTGCCCTAAACAAAAAGCGCTGGCAAGCCAGCGCTTCTGTCCGTCGCGGAGGCGGTGAGGGCTAGGCTGCCTGCTTGCGGCGTGCCATTCCAGCGAGACCGGCCAGACCCGCCAGAAGCATCCAGCCCGCCGCAGGCAGGGGCACTTCCGGAACGGGATCAACCGTACCAGTGGCCGCGAATTCCAGAATATTGGCACGTAGCAGCAGTTCCTCGCCGAAGAGTGAATGCCAGTTGGTGGTCGTCATGGTGCCCATGAAGATGGCGCCCGCGCCGAGGCCAAGGGAGGAGAGGAGGCTGTTGCCTGTGGCGTCGCGGATGTAGTCGACTTCGCCGCCGCTGACCGTGCCGTGGCTGAAGGAGTCGCCGCCGAAGGTGGCGGTAGTCATGGAGGCGAACATGTCGATCGTCGGGTCCACGGGCGCGCATAGCTCATCGCAGTAGGGACCCGAAGCGTAGTTCAGCGTCAGACCCCCGAAGGAGAGGCCGTCGCCTTCATTCGGCGCGGCGTTGATCAACAGACGCCCCCCGCCGGACACCCAATTGAGGATCGATGCGGATTGGGCGTTGAGAAACGCTTCCATCTCGTTGGTCGTTCTATCGCCGCCTTCCATATAGAGGAAGCTTTCGGACGCCAAAAAGCCGCTGTCTGCGGGCGAGTCGCGGTCGGTCCAGCCGCCGGAGCCGAAGGCCAGATCCATGGCGGCCACAACCGTCGCGCGCTCTCCCCAGGGATTGCCGAAGGTCACGAGAGAGGCTGCGTGGGTCTGGGTGGCGAAGGTCGCGACCAAGGCGGCGGCTGCAAATTGGATACGAAGAATGGACAAAGCTAATCTCCTCAAGGTGCAGAAGGATCAATTCTCTACACGTTGAGGTTACCTTAAACTTGTTTAACCAAGGTAACGAAAAAAACCGTTGAGTCTGAAAGGGTAGCGCCCTGAGGGGTGAGTCGCGGCGGGTGCAACGGCAACCGGTCGGAGGACCGGTTGCCGCGGCCGACTCAGACCTTCTCGCCCATCATCTCGCGCACATCGGTCAGATGGCCGGTGATCGCCGCCGCTGCAGCCATAGCGGGGGAGAGGAGATGCGTGCGGCCGCCGCGGCCTTGACGGCCTTCGAAGTTGCGGTTCGACGTCGCGGCGCAGCGTTCGCCGGGGGCGAGCTGGTCGGGGTTCATGGCAAGGCACATGGAGCAGCCCGCAAGCCGCCATTCAAACCCTGCGTCGATGAAGATCTGAGCGAGGCCTTCCTCTTCCGCCTGCGCGCGGACCAAGCCGGAGCCGGGAACGACCATGGCGCGTTTGACCTTGATCTTCTTGCCCTTCAGGATCGCGGCGGCGGCGCGGAGGTCTTCGATCCGGCCATTGGTGCAGGAGCCGATGAAGACCGTGTCGATGGCGATGTCGGTCAGCTTCATGCCGGGGGTCAGACCCATGTAGTCGAGCGAGCGCTTCGCCGCCTCGACCTTGCCGCCGGTGAAATCCTCGGGCGACGGCACCACGCCGGTGATGGGCAGAACATCCTCGGGCGAGGTGCCCCAGGTCACGACGGGGGCGATGTCTTCGCCCTTGATCGTGACGACCTTGTCGAAATGCGCGCCTTCATCGGTGAAGAGGGTTTTCCAATAGGCAAGCGCGGCTTCCCACTTTGCGCCCTTGGGCGCATGGGGGCGGCCCATGACATACTGATACGTCTTTTCATCCGGCGCGATGAGGCCCGCGCGGGCGCCGCCTTCGATGGCCATGTTGCAGACGGTCATGCGGCCTTCCATCGACAGCTCGCGGATGGCTTGGCCGCAATATTCGATGACATAGCCCGTGCCGCCTGCGGTGCCGGTCGCGCCGATCACCGACAGGGTGATGTCCTTGGCGGTGACGCCGGGGCGGAGGGACCCGGTGATTTCCACCTTCATGTTCTTGGACTTCTTCTGGATCAGCGTTTGCGTCGCCAGAACATGTTCCACTTCGGACGTGCCGATCCCATGAGCGAGGGCGCCAAAGGCGCCGTGGGTGGCGGTGTGGCTGTCACCGCAGACGACGGTCATGCCCGGCAGCGTCCAGCCCTGTTCGGGGCCGACGATGTGGACGATGCCCTGACGAATGTCGGAGACCGGGTAGTAGTTGATGCCGAAATCCTTGGCGTTCTTGTCCAGCGCCTCGACCTGGATGCGGCTTTCCTCGTTGTCGATGTGCTTGTCGCGCCCGGCGGTCGTGGGGACGTTGTGATCCGGCACGGCGATGGTCTTTTCCGGGGCGCGGACGGTGCGGCCCGTCATGCGGAGGCCTTCGAAGGCCTGCGGCGAGGTCACCTCATGCACGAGGTGGCGGTCGATATACAGCAGGCAGGTGCCGTCTTCGGCCTGATGGACGACGTGATCGTCCCAGATCTTGTCATAGAGGGTGCGCGGAGCGGTCATGGCTCATCTCTTTCGGATATGGCTGTGGAGGTGGCGCGGCTGCGCCGGGACGCGGGTGGGCAGCGTCAGATAAGTCGTGCGAGGACGGACCGGCTTTCGCGGGTGAAGCGCCAAGGCAGGCGGGCGTGATCGGCCATGTCGAAGAAGCGGGTCATGCGCGCGGTGATACGCGCGAATCCCGTTTCTGGCAAGCAGGCTGCGCGTGGGTCAGAGATCCTGCCAGCGGGGCAGGCGGGCGCGGGCTGCCTGCAGGCGGATGGCGATGGTGAAGGCCGCGCCGATGCAGAGGGAGGTGACGAAGACGCCGGGCCAGCCGAGACCCACCAGCCCCGCGATGGGGCCGCGCGCGGGCGGGTCGATCAAGCCGGAGGTGAAGAGCCAAAGCGTGCCGCCGAAGATGGCGAGGCCGAGGGCCACCCCGGACAAGAAGAGCGACGAGATGGATTTGAAATGCAGTGGCCGGACCGGGATGCCCATGGCGGAAAGCGCGCGCATGGCGGGGGGAAAGCCTGCATCGCGGCTGATCCCGGCGGCTGCGGCGCTGGCGAGGGCGCGGTCGAGCCGGTCACGATAGGTGCGGGGCGGGTTGGATTTGCGTTGGCCCGACGGCGTGGGGCCGGGGTCGCGGCTGTGCTGAAGGCGGGCGAGACGGGCCTGAAAATCGGGATTGGTCATGGTCGGGCTATCCGGGATCAATGCATGAGGCCACGCTACGGAGGATTCTGGTCGCCGGTTGGGCCTGATTGCGGCAGGGCCGGGACGCGGGGCGCGCGGGCGCTAGATCAGGGGCAGGTGGGAGGCGGCGGTGATGCGGGCTTGGCTGGGTGCGGTGGCGGTGATGGCGATGGCAGGGGCGGGATGGGCCGAAGGGACCGAGGCGATGACACGGAAGGGATATGAGCGGCCTGCCTATGTGGTGGAGGCGGCGGAGGGCGCGCGGGAGGTGCGGGCTTATGGCGCGCGCATGGTGGCCGAGGTGGCCGTGCGGGGCGACCGAAAGGCGGCGGTGAACACGGGGTTCGGGTTGTTGGCCGGGTATATCTTTGGCGGCAATGAGGGCGGTGGGAAGATTGCCATGACCGTGCCGGTAGAGCAGGCGGATCAAGGCGAAGGGGTCTGGACCGTGCGCTTCACTATGCCTGCGGCGGCGGTCGCGGCAGGGCTGCCCACGCCCCGGGACAGCCGGGTCGTGCTGCGCGAGATGCCTGCGGCGCGGATGGTGGTGGAGGGGTTTTCGGGCATGCCCGACAGCGCCGACATGGCGGCGCGGGCTGATGCGTTGCGGGTCTGGGCCGAGGCGCGGGGGCTGCGGGTGGAGGGGGGGCCGATCTATGCCTTCTACGACGCACCTTGGACGCCTGCGGGGGCGCGGTTGAACGAGGTGGCCTTCATGCTGCGCTGATCCTGTGCGCGCCGGGGCAGGGGGGCCGTGCGCGGGTGCGCAGTTTCGCGCTGCGCGGGATGGGCTTATGTTGGCCGCGATGGATGAAGGAGGCCGCGATGCAGGTGGAACTGGGTCTGGACACGTTCGGCGACACGACGTTGGGGCCGGATGGGCGGTTGCAGCATCACGAGGTGGTGCTGCGCGAGGTGGTGGAGCAGGGGGTGCTGGCCGATCAGGTGGGCATCCATTTCCTTGGGGTGGGCGAGCATCACCGCGCGGATTTCTCGGTTTCCGCGCCGGAGATCGTGCTTGCGGCCATCGCGGCGCGGACCGAGCGCATCCGGCTGGGATCGGCGGTCACCGTTCTGTCGTCGGATGATCCGGTGCGGGTGTTTCAGCGGTTCTCCACGCTGAACGCGATTTCGGGCGGGCGGGCCGAGGTGATCCTTGGGCGCGGGTCGTTCACGGAAAGCTTCCCCCTCTTTGGCTATGCGCTGGAGGATTACGAGCAGCTGTTCGAAGAGAAGCTGGACCTTTTCGCCCGTCTGGTGCGCGAGGAGGAGGTGACGTGGCAGGGCGAGACGCGGGCCCCACTGAGCAGGGCGCGGGTCTATCCGGCGCTGGGCGAGGGCATGCAGGTCTGGGTTGGCGTGGGGGGCAGCCCCGAGTCGGTGATCCGGGTGGTACGGCAGGATTTGCAGATGATGCTGGCGATCATCGGTGGTGATCCGCGGCGGTTCAAACCCTATGTCGATCTCTATCATCGCGCGGTGGCGCAGGTGGGGGGCGTGACGCGGCCCATCGGGGTGCATTCGCCGGGGCATGTGGCGGAAACGGATGAGGCAGCGGCAGAGCAGCTTTGGCCCCACTACAAGGCGATGTTTGATCGGATCGGGGCGGAACGCGGCTGGCCCCCGGTGACGGCGGAGCGGTTCATGGGCGAGATTGCCCACGGGTCGCTGTATGTGGGCAGCCCCGAGACGGTGGCGCGCAAGATTGCGGCCACGCTGACGGGGCTGGGGGTGACGCGGTTCGACATGAAGTATTCGACCGGGCCGATGCCGCATGCCCATCTGATGGACAGCATCCGCCTGTATGGCGAGACGGTCATCCCGATGGTGAAGGACATGGTCGCGGGCGCGAAGATCGCCGCGCAGTGACCCTTAGGGTGCGAGGTGGGGGCGGAAGGCGGCCACCACCTCGTCATAGACCTTGCGCTTGAAGGGGACGATGGAGGCGACCATCTCGGCCGCGCCGATCCAGCGCCAGCGCGAAAACTCTGGGTGGTCGCTGTCGATGCGGATCTGGTCGTCGGTTCCCGTGAAGCGGAAGAGGAACCATTTCTGCCGCTGACCGCGATACTTGCCGCCCCAGACCTTGCCCAAAAGCTCGGGCGGGAGGTCGTAGGTGACCCAGTCCGGGGTCTTGGCGATGAATTCCACCAGATCGGCGGTGACGCCGGTTTCCTCCCACAATTCGCGCAGGGCGGCGGCGCGGGGCTTTTCACCTGCATCGATCCCGCCTTGCGGCATCTGCCAAGCGGGAACGGTGGCATCAAGCCGCTGACCTGCAAAGATCTCGCCCTTGGCGTTGATGAGCGTGACGCCGACGCAAGGACGGTAGGGAAGGGTTTCGGGATCAATCGTCATGGGTCTGCGCGGCCCCAGCGGGCGGGACCGCGCCTCCGGTCAGGGTTGGGCGGACGGTGCGACGGCCTTCAGGCCGCGCAGGATATCGACCGCATAGGCGAGCTGGTAATCCTCGTCCCGCAGGGCGGCGGTTTCCTCGATCCGGGCGCGTTCTTCTTCCAGCAGCTTGCGTTCATCCTCGGTCATCGAGTCATTCGAGATGATGCCGCGCAGATCGGCCTCGGATTGCGGCTGGCGGGCGATGGACTGGTCTTCCTCTTCGCCTTCCGCCACCGGGGGACGGACCGGCTGCGTCACGACGATGTCGGGCATCACCCCGAGCGCCTGAATGGAGCGGCCCGATGGCGTGTAGTAGCGCGCGGTGGTCAGGCGCATCGCGCCGTCGCCGCGCAGCGGGACCACGCTTTGCACCGAGCCCTTGCCGAAGCTTTTCGTGCCCACGACGATGGCGCGGCGGTGATCCTGCAGCGCGCCCGCCACGATTTCAGAGGCGGAGGCGGAGCCGCCGTTGATCAGCACGACGATGGGCTTGGCGCCTGCCAGATCGCCCGGCGTGGCGTTGAAGCGTTCGCCATCGGCCGGATCGCGGCCTCGGGTGGAGACGATTTCGCCCTTGTCGAGGAAGGCGTCGGAGACGCTGATCGCTTCGGTCAGAAGACCGCCGGGATTGTTGCGCAGGTCGATGACGAAGCCGTCAACCGCATCAAGCCCGCCGAGTTCTTCGAGGGATTTCTTCAGCTCTTCCTCAAGCCCCGGTGTGGTCTGGTCGTTGAAGGTGGTGACGCGCAGCACGACGGTGCTGCCGACGATGCGCGAGCGCACGGCGGTGACCTTGATCGTGTCGCGGATGATCGACACGTCGAAGGGTTCTTCCACCCCTTCGCGGACCACGGTGATGATGATTTCGGACCCGACCGGGCCGCGCATCATCTCGACCGCGTCGTCGAGGGTGAGGCCGAGGACGCTTTCGCCGTTCACATGGGTGATGAAGTCGCCCGCCTCGATTCCGGCGGCATCAGCCGGGGTGCCGTCCATGGGCGAGACGACCTTGACGAAGCCCTCTTCTTGCGTGACCTCGATCCCTAGACCACCGAATTCGCCGCGGGTCTGGACCTGCATGTCGTCGAAATCTTCGGGGGCGAGATAGCTGGAATGCGGGTCGAGCGAGGTGAGCATGCCGTTGATGGCCGCTTCGATAAGCTGCTGGCTGTCGACCTCTTCGACATATTGGGCGCGGATGCGTTCGAAGATGTCGCCAAACAGATCAAGCTGTTCGTAGACGTTTTCGGTTCGTTCGGCCTCTTGCGCGATCAGGGGTCCTGCGACCTGCGTGGTGATCAGCGCCCCGGCCAGCGTGCCGCCCAGTGCGGCCATGACGAACTTCTTCATGTCGAACTCAATCCCTTCCTTCGGCGAACCATGGTTCTGGGTCCACCGGCTCGGCTCCCTGCCGCAGTTCCAAGTAAAGCGTTTCCGATTCGCGCACGCCACCACCTTCTTCCGACGCGGCGAGGATGTCTGCAAGCGCGGGCTCGTTCCCGCCCATCAGACCGAGGGGCGCACCCTGTGCCACCACCTCGCCCACTTCGCCATAGACGGTGTCCAGACCGGCCAGAATGAGAAGATAGCCCCCGCCCGGTTCGAGGATCATCACATTTCCGTAGTCCAGCAGCGGACCGCGATAGCGGATGGTGGCGGGCCATGGCGCGGTGACGAGCGCGCGGGGGCGGGTGGAGAGCGTGAGGCCGGGGCGGCGGATGCCGGCGGCGTCGGCCTCGCCCGGGCGCAGGAGGAGGGAGCCGAGGACGGGCCAAGGCAGGCGGCCCTGCGCGGCGGTGAAATCCTCGGTATCGGTTTCATCCGGGGCGAGGCCGGCGGCAAAGGCCTGCAGCGTGTCGGCGCTTTCCAGAAGGCCGCGCAGAGCGTCGGGGTCTTCGGTGAAGCGGCGGGGCAGGTCGACCCGGTCGGAGATGGCCTGCGAGAGGGCGGTGCGCGCCTCTTGCGCGACCGAGAGACCACGGGCGAGGGTCTGGCCCGCAGCGACCTGCAGGTCGCGCAGGTCGCGCAGTTCTTGCAACTCGGCGCGCAGCTTGGCGGCTTCGGCCTGAAGGGCCGGGGTGACATCGGCGAGGATCATGCCCGAGCGCACGGTGCCCAGTGCGCCGGAGGGATGAAGGAGAAGGGAGGGGCCGGGTTCCGCCTCCATCTGCCCCAGAACGCCGACAAGCTGCGCGATGCGGTCGCGTTGGGCGTTGAATTGCAGGGTGAGGGCGGTTTCGCGCAAGGAGGCCTGACGCAGCGCCTCGCGCAGGGCACCGAGGCCGGTTTCATAGGCGCGGATGGTTTCGGTCAGCGCGGCGACACGGTCGCGCGCGCCTTCCGCCGCTTCCAGCGCCGCGACGGCGGCCTGCAGATCGGCCGAGGCCTTGGTCGCCTGTTCGGCCACGCTCTGCGCTGCGGCGGGGGCCGCAGTCAGGACAAGCGCGAGGGCGACAGCGCGGAGGATCATTGCAGGAGGCTTATCCCCGTCATCTCGGCCGGTTGGGGCAGGCCCATGAGGGCAAGGAGGGTGGGGGCGAGATCGGCCAGCCGTCCATCGCGCAAGGTGGCCCCGGCGGGGCCGCCATAGAGGATGACGGGGACGGGGTTGGTGGTATGGGCTGTGTGGGGGCCGCCGGTGACGGGATCGATCATCTGTTCGCAATTGCCATGGTCGGCGGTGACGATTATCGCGCCGCCTGCGGCATCAAGGGCGGCGACGGCGTTGCCGAGGGCGGCATCCACCGCCTCGCAGGCGGCAATGGCGGCAGCGAGATCGCCCGTATGGCCGACCATGTCGGGATTGGCGAAGTTGACGACAATCAGGTCATAGCCCGCGCGGATGGCGTCGACGAGGCGGGCGCCGACTTCGGGCGCGCTCATCTCAGGTTGCAGGTCGTAGGTGGCGACCTTGGGGGATTTCGGCATGGTGCGGTCTTCGCCCGCGAAGGGGTCTTCGCGCCCGCCGTTCAGGAAGAAGGTGACATGGGGGTATTTCTCGGTTTCGGCCAGCCGGAACTGGCGGCGGCCTTGGGCGGCGACCCATTCGCCCAGCGTGTTGACCAGCACGCGCTTGGGGAAGGCGGTGGTCATATAGGCATTGTGGGCGTCGGAGTATTCTACCATGCCGAGGAGGGCCGCGAAGGCGGGCCGGGGGGCGGTTTCGAAGGCGGTGAAGGCCGGGTCGCCAATGGCCGACAGGATTTCGCGCGCGCGGTCGGCGCGGAAGTTGAGGCAGAAGACCCCGTCGCCGCCGCGTGCGCCCGTGTAGCGGGCGATGACGGTGGGGGCGATGAATTCGTCCGTCTCGCCCTTGGCATAGGATTGGGCGACGGCGGTTTCGGCATCGGGGGCGGTTTCGCCCTTGGCATGGATCATCGCGGCAAAGGCGCGGGCGACGCGGTCCCAGCGGGTGTCGCGGTCCATCGCCCAGTAGCGCCCGATCACGGTGGCAATGCGCGCGCCGACGGGCAGGCGGGCGACGAGGTCGGCGACGAAGCCAGCCGCCGAAGACGGGGCCACGTCGCGGCCATCGGTGATGGCATGGAGCCAGACCGGCACCCCCGCCGCCGTGATGGCGCGGCAGGCGGCGAGAACGTGGTTGATATGCCCATGCACCCCGCCATCGGAGGCCACGCCCATCAGATGCGCCGCCCCGCCGGTGGATTTCAGCGTGGCGATGAAGGCTTGCAGCGCGTCATTGGCGGCGAAGGAGCCATCCTCGACGGCAAGGTCGATGGCGCCAAGGTCCATCGCCACGACGCGGCCTGCGCCGATATTGGTATGCCCCACCTCGGAATTGCCCATCTGACCAGAGGGGAGGCCCACATCGGGGCCATGGGTGATAAGCGTGGCATGGGGGCAGGTGGACCAGAGGCGGTTGAAGGTCGGCACCTTGGCCAGCGCGGGCGCATTGCCTTCGGTCCGGTCCGACAGACCCCAGCCATCGAGGATGCAGAGGATGACGGGTTTCGGAACGGTCATGGCGGGGTGCCCCTTTTCGGTGTCGTTGGGTGCTGAATACCGCCCCTGTGGAGGGCGGGCAACGCGGGAGGTTGGGCGCGCAAAAGTTTTCGAAAACTTTTGCAAATTTCTTCCAAGAAATTTGGTCAGGTGCGGTGGTAGGGGCTGCCCGCAAGGATGGTGGCAGCGCGGTAGAGTTGCTCGGCCAGCATCGCGCGCACCAGCATATGCGGCCAGACCATGCGCCCGAAGCTGAGCGAATAGGCCGCGCGGTCGCGCAAGCCGGGGGCCAGACCATCCGCCCCGCCGATGAGGAAGGCCACGTCCTGACGCCCCTCGTCGCGCCAGTGGGCGATCTGGGCGGCGAATTCGGGCGAGGACAGCACCCGTCCGCGTTCGTCGAGCGTCACGAGCAGCGATCCGGCAGGGACGGCCTTGAGGAGAAGCTCTGCCTCTGCCTCCATCCCCCCGCCCTTCTTGTCTTCAACCTCGATCTCGGTCAGTGGGCCGAGGGCGAGCGGCTTGCCCGTGCGGTTGAACCGCATCTGGTAGTCTTCGAGGATGGCGCGTTCGGGCTGATCTGCCCGGATGCGGCCCATGGCGCAGATGTGCAGACGCATGGGGATCAGGCCCCGCGATGCGCGCTTCCCGGCAGCCACATCTTTTCAAGCTGGTAGAAGTCGCGGACTTCGGGGCGGAAGACGTGGACGATCACGTCGCCCGTGTCGATCAGCACCCAGTCGCCGGTTTCCTTGCCTTCCATCTTGGACTGCAGGCGGAAGTCCTGCTTGAGCCGGTCGACCAGCTTTTCCGAGATGGCGGCGACCTGACGGGAGGATCGGCCTGAGCAGATGACCATGTAATCGGCCACGTCGGAACGGCCGCGCAGATCGATCTGCACGACATCCTCGGCCTTGTCGTCGTCAACGGATTTGAGGACGGCGGCGAGAATCTCTTCGGAGGTGTAGGCGGGGGCGGTTGCCGTGGCCGTCTCGCTCATGCGCGGGGCCCTCGGGCCGACCGGCAGGCCGGTCGCTGGGTCAGAATGAGACAGGACATCGTCCTCCTGGGTTGCGCGCCGTGTGGGCCCGGCGCGGGGCCTGCGTGGAAAGGTTAGCACCGCGCCGGGCGTTTCTCAACGCTTGCGAGGCCTGCGGAAGGCGCGGGCGATACAGGCTTGCGCGGGAAGGCGCAAGGGGGGCTGTTGCCGCGTCAGGCCACGTCGCGCATCTGAAGCTGCCCGCTGGGGCCGGGGCGGACCTCGAACCGGCTGATCTTGCGGACAAGGTCGGAGAGTTTCGCGCTGCCATAGGTGCGGGTGTCGAAGTCGGGGTTGCCTTGGGTGATGAACTGGCCGACCTGCCCCAGAGAATACCATTCGGCATCGGGGTCGATGGCACGCATGGCGGCGACGATGAAGGGGATGGCCTTGGCGGGGGCCTCTTTCGCGCCGGGTTTCGGCGTGTCGGGCTGTTCGGCGCGGGGGGTGCCCTTGGCGGGGGCGGGTTCGGGCTGATCCTCTGCCGCGCCAAGGTTTTCGACATAGATGAAGCGCTTGCAGGCCATGCGGAAGGCTTCGGGCGTCTTCTTCTCGCCGATCCCGTAGACATCGAGGCCCTGTTCGCGGATGCGGGCGGCGAGGCGGGTGAAATCGCTGTCGGAGGAGACGAGGACGAAGCCGTCGAAAAGGCCGGAATGCAGGAAATCCATCGCGGCGATCACAAGGCCGATATCGGAGGCGTTCTTGCCCTTGGTGTTGGAGAACTGCTGATCGGCGACAAGGCCAAGGGCCGCCACCTGCTTGGCCCAGCCGGCGAGTCGCTGGGCGGACCAGTCGCCGTAGATGCGGCGGACGGAGGCCTCGCCCAGAGAGGCGATTTCTTCGAAGATTGCCTCGGCATAGCCGGAGGGGACGTTGTCGGCGTCGATCAGGACACAGAGGCGGGGGGCGCGGGGTTCGGGCATGGGGTCGTCCTTTTTCCCCTAGGGTGCGCCTTTGCGCGGGGAAGGGGAAGGGGGAAAGGCCCCGATCAGTGGCGGGATCACCCTGTCGGGAGGGGCGAAGAGGTGGGCCGGTCCACGCGGTTGCCACAGGGGCGTCTAGCCCAGCAGGTCTGCTTTGCAGGAGGGGGCGCGGAGGGCGGCTTCGATTTCATCCAGAAACAGCGGGTCATCCGCAGTGATCAGAAGGCTGGCGTTCTGGAGCCGGTCGTTCAGAAGGGGTTCCAGCACGACTTGGCCGCAGACATAGATGATCAGGCGCTGGCCAGCGCGGTTTGCAGTCAGGTCTGCGATAGCGCTGTCGAACCGTTGGTGAAGTTCGACCGCGAGGGCCGGACCGTTGGCATCGATCCTTTCGAGGTGCACGATGTCGGCGGAGGTGGCGTCGATCCCCGGTGCCTTCCCAACGGCGGCGAGGGCGGCTTCGATCCGCAAGGTGACCGTGGGATCTGCCTGGGCAGGCAGGGACAGTGCAAGCAGGGCCGCCGTCTGCAGGATGGGCTTGAGCATGGGTCGATTGCCGTCCTTCATCGCATTTCGGTGCAGATGTGGGGCCGGGATTTCCTCGCGCAAGTGGTTTCCCCGCGCCGGGGAGAGGGCGCAGGACTTCGGCGTGGAGTCAGGGGTAGGGTGGGGTTCAACCCCACCCTACGGTCAAAAGACCACCACCGCGCGGATCGATTTGCCTTCATGCATCAGATCGAAGCCTTCGTTGATGCGGTCGAGCGGCAGGACATGGGTGATCATGGGGTCGATCTCGATCTTGCCGTCCATGTACCAGTCCACGATCTTGGGCACATCCGTCCGCCCGCGTGCGCCGCCGAAGGCGGTGCCTTTCCAGACGCGCCCCGTGACCAGTTGGAAGGGGCGGGTTTCGATCACCGCACCTGCCGGGGCCACGCCGATGATGATGGACTGGCCCCAGCCGCGATGGGTGCATTCCAGCGCGTCGCGCATCACCTTGACGTTGCCGGTGCAGTCGAAGGAGTAGTCGGCCCCGCCGATCTTGTCGAAGGGGGTCTTGGTCAGGTCCACGATGGCCTGCACGACCGTCATGCCTTCGGGCAGATTCTTCGGGTTGACGAAATGGGTCATCCCGAATTTTTCGCCCCATTCTTCCTTGTCGTCATTGATATCGACGCCGATGATCATGTCGGCGCCCGCCAGCTTTAGCCCCTGGATCACATTCAGCCCGATGCCGCCGAGGCCGAAGACGACGGCCTTGGCCCCTGCTTCCACATTGGCCGTGTTCAGCACAGCGCCCACGCCCGTGGTGACGCCGCAGCCGATGTAGCAGATCTTGTCGAAGGGGGCGTCATCGCGGACCTTGGCCAGCGCGATCTCGGGCAGGACGGTGTGGTTGGCGAAGGTGGAGCAGCCCATGTAGTGGTAGATCGGCGTGCCATCCAGCATCGAGAAGCGGGTGGTGCCGTCGGGCATAAGGCCCTGTCCCTGCGTTGCGCGGATGGCGGTGCAGAGGTTGGTCTTGCGCGACAGGCAAGACGGGCATTCGCGGCATTCGGGGGTGTAGAGCGGGATCACATGGTCGCCGGGCTTGAGCGTCTTGACGCCGGGGCCGCATTTGACCACCACGCCCGCGCCTTCATGGCCGAGGATGGAGGGGAAGATGCCTTCGGGATCGGCCCCGGACAGGGTGAATTCATCTGTGTGGCAGATGCCGGTGGCCTTGATCTCGATCAGGACCTCGCCCTCTTTCGGGTCGTCGAGGTTCACTTCCATGACTTGCAGCGGCTGGCCAGCGGCAACGGCGACGGCGGCGCGGGTACGCATCTTATCCTCCCAGAGACTGCGGCGGGTCCTGACCCCGCCATTGCGGGGCAGGCTGTGCGAAACGGGCGGGGAATGCAATCGCCGAAACGGCTGATCCTTGCCGGTTTGCGGCAGGGTGGCTTGTCAGCAGGCGGCGGGAGGAAGAGGCTGCAGCAGCGGATGCGCGGTGATCCGTTCGGGTATGGAGCTTGTGCGATGATGGCCTTCAGGACGGCGGCGGCGGGGCTGGTGCTGATGTTGGGCGCGGCGGCCTGTGTGCCGGTCTCGCCGCCTTATGCGGGCGATCCGGCCCCCTTTCCGGGGGGAGCGGTGAACCAGTGCGGGGCGCTGGACCTGCAGTATCTGGTGGGGGCACCGGCGCGCGATCTGGATGCGATCCGGTTCAACAAGCCGGTGCGGGTGATCTATCCCGGCACGGCGGTGACGATGGATTACAATGCGGATCGGCTGAATTTCGAGGTGGATAGGTCGGGCCGGATTTCGCGCGTGACCTGCGGCTGACAGCAGAAGGCCCCCGCAGTGGGTGCGGGGGCCTTGTGTCGTGCCTGACCTTGGATCAGGACGGGATGCGGTAGGTGGTGTGGCAATCCTTGCAGGAGCCGCCGATGCCGCCCATGCCCGCCTGCACGCCTTCCAGCGTGGTGGTGTCCATGCCTTCGGCCGCGGCCTTGAGCGCGTCGCCCTTCTTCACGAAGTCTTCCCAGTTGGTCCAGATGTCCTCTTTCGAGGTGGATTTGGGATCGGAAGCCTGCGCTTCGAACTTTGCCGCAATCTCGGCCGAGGCGGCGACGATGGCGGCCTTGGCCCCTTCGGCGGCAGCGGCGTCGAAGGCATTCTCGCCACCCGCCATCTTGCCGAGGATGCCCGTGTTCATAGCGATCGTGTCCATCAGTTCCTGACGGGCCTTGACGGTGGGGTCGGTGGCTTCGGCGGCGATGGCGACACCGGCCACCATCGTGAAGCCAAGGACGAGGGCCTTGGTGGAAAATTTCATTGTTCTGGCTCCCTGCTGGAAAAGTCCGATCACTATAAACATGCGAATGAATCTCGGAAGTGACGTTGTCACCCGGCAAGTGGGGCATTTCCCCCAGATCACGGAAAATTGGGACTTGCGGCTGGACTCGGGGCGGGATTGGGCGATATTTGAACAAATCATGAACATTTGCGCAGAGGGGCCGGGGAGGGCCAGAGCAGGGATGGGACGGCGGCGCATTCTTTCGCTTTGGTTTCCGCGACTTGGCGCGGAGCGCGCCCTGCGCCGGGCGCGGGCGGGGATGGCCGGTCTGGCCGGGCCGCTGGCCGTGGTGGCCGAGCGGAACGGGGCGCAGGTGATCGTGTCGGTGTCGGGCGCGGCGGAGGCGGCGGGGGTGAGCCTTGGCCAGCCGCTGCGCGATGCCACCGCGATGTGCCCGGAACTGGCGACGATTCCCGCCGATCCGGCGGCGGAGGCGGCCTTTCTGATGCGGCTGCGGCGCTGGGCGGGGAAGTTCAGCCCTTGGGTGGCGGAAGAGCCGCCTGGGGGACTGGTCGTCGATCTGACGGGGTGCGCGCATCTCTTTGGCGGTGAGGCTGCGCTTCTGGCGCAGGTGGAGGCGGATTGCGCCGAGATGGGGCTGACGCTGCGGGCGGCCATCGCCGATACGGTGGGGGCGGCTTGGGCGCTGTCGCGCCATGCGGGGCAGGGGGTGCAGGTCTTGCGCAGTGGCGATGCGATCCAGCAGGAGGCGCATGCGACACGGTCGAAGGCGGCCAAACGGCGGGGGTGGGAAAAGGGTGGTGCGCTGCCCGTCGCGGGG
>VYLE01000539.1_pt1 | contig 18675 bp, 17 predicted proteins | sample 5114391 | NCBI WGS metagenome assembly VYLE01 (sample SAMN12291771, study PRJNA351875) | freshwater metagenome | isolation source: freshwater lake | place: USA: Michigan, Kent Lake | collected 2013-08-15
CGCGCTCTCAGCAACGCTCCTCGCCTGCGCGGGAAGCGCGCAGGCCGGCTTCACCACCTACACGAACTTCGATGCGTGGAAGTCGGCGACGGGGAACAGCTACACCACGCTCGACTTCGTGTTCCCGCAGCCGGTGCTGCTGACGACGCAGTACCTCAGTCTTGGCGTGTCGTTTCCCGATCAGGAAGAGGTGGCGGCGCCGCTCGGCGTCGCTTTTCCGTTCGACGGGTGGGGCATCTGGGGCGCTGGACTTGCCGACAGCGACATCCACCTGAAGTTCGCGACGCCGCAGAAGTGGATCGCCGCCCACTATCCGGGATATGTCAGCTATCAACTCATCAGCAACGGAACGGTGATCTTCACCTCGCTCCCCTACAGTGCGCCGGGAGCAAGCGACTTCTATGGCGTGGTGAGCGATGTCGAGTTCGACGAGGTGAGGCTGGTGAATCCGTCAGGCGAGCTCTATGTCGACAACATCTACTTCGGTATTCCCGCTCCTGGAACGCTGGCGATTCTTGGTGCGGGCCTGATCGGTGGGCGGCGTCGGCGAAGGTGAAGCGGTGTGGGCGAAGGAGCTGCTCGCTCGTTCCAAGCGATGCGGGTCGCCAAGCGTTCGGATCGCCCGGTTCCGCACACGAATTGGCCACCAAGGTCCCTCGCCTCCCATGCGCAATCTGAACATGGTCTTGACATGGGTGGGCGATCAATTGGCATGGCCCGGACCCGCTATCGAAGCGTCTTCCTGAGCGACACGCATCTCGGCTGCTCGACCGTCCAGGCCGAGGAGTTGGCGTACTTCCTCAAGCATGTCTCCTGCGACCGACTCTATCTCGTCGGTGACATCATCGACATGTGGCGGTTGCGGCAGCGCTGGAAGTGGCCCGACTCGCACAATCAGGTCATCCGCCGCATCCTGAAGCTCTCGTCGCGCGGCACGAAGGTCGTCTTCATTCCGGGCAACCACGACGACGCCGCGCGGCAGTATGTCGGCCTCGAGTTCGGCGGCATCGAGATCGCCCTGAACGCCGCCCATCACACCGCCGACGGGCGCGTGCTGCTCGTCTCGCACGGCGATCAGTATGACCTCGTCGTCCAGCATCACCGGCTGCTGTCGAAGGCTGGCGCCGTCGCGTACGACCTGCTCCTCGGCGTCAACCGCATCTGGAACGGAGGTCGCCGACTCGTCGGCCTGCCCTATCACTCGCTCAGCGGCGCGATCAAGGCCCGCGTGAAGAGCGCCTGCACCTTCGTCAGCGACTTCGAGGAGGAACTCATCGCCGAAGCGCAGCGCGGCTGGTTCCACGGCGTCGTCTGCGGGCATATCCACAAGGCCGACATTCGCCATGATGTGCGCGGTTCGGGGATTTCCTATTACAACTGCGGCGACTGGGTCGAGAGCTGCACGGCGCTCGTCGAGCACGACGACGGACGCATGGAAATCATCGACGGCCGCGAGGCGAATCGGGCAACGCGGCTCATCGCAAGCGCCCTCGACCGAGGGGCCGATGCGATGGACGAACCGGCGCCTCCGGCTGATGCCGACGAGTGGGTCACGCCCACGATGCCCTTCCCATTGCCCTCGTCCGGGACGCGCAGCGATGACGGCGGGGGAGCGCATCGATGATCCTCAGCACCGACGGAATCGGAGCGATCGGCTCGCTCGGAACCGCTGCGCGTTCGGCTGGCGCCGGCGGAGGCATCCCCTCGCTCGGACGCGTGCTTCTCCTCACCGCGAGCGTCGGCGGCGGCCACACCCGCGCTGCGGAGGCGACGGCCGAGTCGATTCGCCACGCGGCCATGCGCGGCCGGCTGCGCTTCGATCGCATCGAGGTGATCGATACGCTGGCGTATGCGCGGTCATGGTTCCGCACCGCGTATCGCGGGACCTATCTCGGGCTTCTCGATCGCGCTCCGACGCTCGTCGGCTGGCTCTACGAGCGCTCGGACCGAGCGTTCCGCGGCGTGCGCAGCAGGTGGGCGACGGCCCATGCGGGACTGCGCCCGCTTCGCCGCAAGCTCGACGAGTTCCGGCCCGACACGATTGTCTCGACCCACTTTCTTCCCGCGGAGTATCTCGCCGGACTCCGTCGGCGCGGCCGTCTCGACGCCCGACTCGTCACGATCGTGACCGATGTCCACGCCCACGGCATGTGGCTTGCCGATCCCTGCGATCAGTATTGCGTCGCGACCGACGAGTCGCGGCTGACCCTCGAGGCTCACGGCATCGAGCGCGATCGCATCGCCGTGACCGGCATTCCGATCGATCCGGCGTTTGCGACGCCCATCGATCGCGAGGCCGCTCGGCGCATCCATGGCCTGCCGAGCGATCGTCCGGTCGTCCTCTTCTCGACCGGCGGCGCCTGCGTCGGTCCGATCGAGAAGCTCTATCGCCAACTGCTTGACCTTCGCACGCCCTGCGAACTGCTCGCGATCACCGGCAAATCCGCAGTCGCCCGCGATGCGCTCGCCCGCATCGCCGCGACGCACGCCGCCGATGCGCCGGTGCGCACCCGCGTCGTCGGTTACACGACAGCCATGCATGAGCTCATGGCTGCGGCGGATCTTCTCGTCGGCAAGCCTGGTGGCCTGACCTCTGCGGAGACGCGAGCCATGGGATTGCCGATGGCGATCGTGCATGCCGTGCCGGGCCAGGAAGAGCACAACGCGGCGGCCTTGCTCGAGGCTGGCTGCGCGATCCGATGCGCGTCGCCACACGCGGCGGCGTGGAAGATCGATCGGCTGCTCGCCGCGCCGGAGACGCTCCGGCGCATGGGGGAACTGGCCCGTTCCGGCGCCCAGCCGAGTTCTGGCGCTCGGGTCGCCGAGACGCTTGCAACGCTCGCTGCGTTGCGAGGCTGAGCGGTGAGCGCTCGTGTGGCGTGTCGCGTCACGCGGGTAGGCGGAATCCTCCTCCATTCTCCTTTCGGCGGACCCGCTCGCTCGCCGGACTGCTCGTGCACGAAGCGACTCGCGCGGAAACTGCGCGCTCGCTGTTGACGCGACGAGATACTGGGTTAGCTTCCAAGGTCCGGTCCGGTGCTCCCCGCACGGCCCGTTCCCTTCCCTTTTTGTTCCCTTTCCCTCCCTCACCACATGTTGTCCCACCGGCTCCTCGCCGCTGCGCTCGTCGCGGCGTCGTCCATCGTTGCGTCTGCGTCCGCTGACCTTGTCGTCGGCTGGACCATCCCGACCGCCTTCCCCGTCAATCCGCCGCCCACCGGGACGACCTACTCGGTCGGTGCTGCCGATCAGGGGGCGAACGCGTTCGGATCGAACCTGAGTTCGACGCACGCTGTCAGCGCTGCCACCTACACCTCGCCCGCGGGGAACGGCAGCCAGTTCTCCTTCAGCAGCAACAACTGGTCGGTCGGCGACTACTACGAGGCCCGCTTCTCGACCCTCGGATTCACCGATCTCCAGCTCTCCTGGGATCAGGCCCGTAGCTCGACCGGTCCGTCGACCTTCGAACTCATCATGAGCGTCGACGGCGGCAACACCTTCACGACGCTGATCGGTTCCTACACCGTCCTCCAGTCGGGCGGCGGCGGTTCGCCGGGCACCTGGACGAGCGGGACCTACAACCCGATCTACACCTCGGCGATCGCGCTCGACGCGTCGGCGGCCGATCAGGGTGATGTCATCCTGCGTTTCCGCTCGATCTCCGCGGCGGGCGGCGCGACCGGCTCGAACCGCATCGACAATGTCTTCGTGAACGGCAGCCTCATCCCGGCTCCGGGTGCGATCGCGGCCTTTGGCCTCGTCGGCGTGCTCGGCATTCGTCGCCGTCGCGGCTGATTTCCCCCCTCCGCGCGACCGAATACCGGTCCTCGCGAGGGGTGGGCAACGATTTTCCGCTTCGACCGCCGCGCCTGGCTTCGGCCTGCGCGGCGGTTTTTCTTGTGTTTCGCGCGGGAAGGGTGCACAATCGAACCCGTGCACCCCGCCGATCCGACGCTTTCGGCAACGCTTCACGGTGAACTCCGTGACCTCGCCGCCGCGCTCCTTCGTCGGGAGCGGCGCGATCACACGCTCCAACCGACCGCTCTCGTCCACGAGGCCTACCTCCGGCTCGGCGATCGGCTCGGCATCGCGTGGCGTTCCGAGAACGGCGAGGCTGCGTTTCGCGCCCTGGCCGCCACGGCGATGCGGCGGATCCTCGTGGACCACGCTCGGGCCCACACCGCGGACAAGCGCGGCGGCGGCTGGATTCGACTGGACCTGCCCGAGGCTTCGCTTGAGGCCCCGGAGCCGATCGAACTCCTCGCCCTGCATGAGGCGCTCGAGTCGCTCGCGGCGCTCGACGAGCGCAAGGCCCGCGTCGTCGAACTGCGGTTCTTCGGCGGACTGACCGGCGATGAGATCGCCGACGCGCTGGGGGTCGCGCGAAGCACATCGGAGGCCGACTGGTTCTTCGCGCGGGCGTGGCTTCGCAAGCGGTTGCTCGGGGCAGAGGGATGAGCCCGTCGAACACGCCGATCCCGATCGATCCGTCTCGGTCGGCGCCCGCGCCGTGGCCGGAGCGAATCGAAAGCGCTGATCCCGCGGAGCGCTTTCGGCGCACCGCGGCGATCTTCGAGCGGCTGCGCATCCTTCCGCCCGGCGAACGCGAGGCGATGCTCCTCGAACTCTGCGGTGAGGATGTCGAGCTGCAGGTCGAGGTGCGCTCCCTCCTTGCCCACCACGAGGCGCCGCCGGACGCGCTCGATCGTAGCGTGCTGCGGTCAGGCCCCGGGGCGACGATCGGTCGGTATCGGATCGAGGGCGTGCTCGGCGAGGGCGGCATGGGCACGGTCTACCGAGCGCAGCAGCTTGAGCCCGTGCGACGCGAGGTCGCCCTCAAGGTCATCAAGCTCGGCATGGATACGCGGCAGGTCATCCGCCGATTCGAGGCCGAACGGCAGACGCTCGCGAAGCTCGAACATCCGCATGTGGCCCGCGTCCTCGACGGCGGCGCGACGCCCGACGGTCGTCCCTACTTCGTGATGGAGCTTGTGCGCGGCGCGCCGATCACCGAACACTGCGATGCCCGCAGGCTCGGCTGGCGGGAGCGGATTCTTCTCATCCGACAGGTCTGCGACGCGGTGCACCACGCCCACCAGCGCGGGATTCTGCATCGCGACATCAAGCCGTCGAATGTGCTCGTCGCGGAGCTGGACGGCCGGGCCGTGCCGAAGGTCATCGACTTCGGCGTCGCCAAGGCGCTTGACGCGAGCGATCGCGGCGCCGATCGCTCGCGCACGACTTCGATGGGCACCGGCGCCGGCGTGATCGTGGGTACGCCCGATTTCATGAGTCCCGAGCAGGCCGCGGGCGAGGATGTCGACATTCGCACGGATGTCTACGCGATCGGCGTCGTGCTCTACGAGCTCCTCGTCGGCGTGACGCCGATGCGGGCCCGGACGACGCATCGGCGCGGTGCGAGCGCGAGCGAACTCCGTCGACGACTCCTCGAGGACGAACCGCCGCGCCCGTCGAGCGCGATCGACGGAGAGCGTGCCGCAGCGCGATCGACGACCGAGGCGGCGCTGCGTCGGGCAATTCGCGGGGACCTCGACTGGATCGTGCTCAAGGCGCTCGCCCGCGAACCGGCGCGGCGCTACGCGTCGGTCGCAGCGCTCGCCGACGATCTCGACCGCCTGCTTGCCCATGACGCGATCAGCGCCCGCCCGCCGTCGACGACCTATCTCCTCTCGAAGTTCGCACGGCGCCACACCGTCGCGCTCGTTGCGGCCGGACTCGTCGCGACTTCGCTGCTCGCCGGCACGATCGTCTCGCTCGCCGCGCTGGCGATCGCCCGCGACGAGCGCGACAGCGCCCGACAGGCGGAGCGCGCCCAGGCGCGGCTCGCCGGTGAGCTGAGCGCCGAACTCTTCGCCAGCGACATCGAGCGCGGCCGTCAGGCGGCGCGGCAGGGCAACTGGGCCGAGGCGAGGGCGCTGCTGACGGAAGCGATCGAACGCGATCCCGATTCGCCGCACGCACGCTGGGCGATGCGCGAGCTTGCCTGGGCGCAGGGATGTCTCGCGACCTGGCGGCTCGACGGCCCGGTCGACTATCTGCGTCTCCTGCCCGACCAGAGGCGCATTCTGGCCGCAGCGCGCGAACAGCCGCTCACGCTCCTCGACATCGAGGACGGATCGCAGCGGATCATCGCCGAGATGCCGGTCCGGGCGTGGGAAGTCGATGTGAGTTTCGATGGCCGATGGATCCTGACGGCCGACGCGTACGGACTCGTGCAGCGATGGGACTTCACGGGGCGTACGCCGCCGGTCGCCCTCGTGAGCTGCGGCTCGACGCTGAGCTGCGTGCGCTGCGACCCCGACGAGCCGATCGCCTACGCCGGCGGACCCGACGGAATCCTGTGGCGCATTTCGATCGACGATGGCCAGCTTCGACCGATCTCCGCCGGCGCCCGCATCAAGCGCATCGCGATCGCCCCGGATGGGACCGTCGCCGCAGGGCGCGACGACGGCAGCATCTCGCTCATCGATCCGGTGACCGAAGTCGAGCGGACCGTCCGCCCGCATGATCGGCCGATCCAGTCGCTCGCTTTCGGGCGGGCGGGACGGCTCCTCGCCAGCGGAACCACGGGCCCGGCGATCGTCATCGTCGACACCGAGACGGGTGAGGTGACGCGGCGACTTCAGCCGCGCGTCGGCACCTTCCGCGACCTGCGTTTCGGCGCCGACGATCGCACGCTCATCGTGCTCGGATGGTGGGCGGTGCACGAGCTGTCGCTCGCCGACGAGTCGCTGCGCGCGCTCGTGCCGACGCCCGGTTGGCGCCTCGACCTTTCGCGTGACGGGACGCAGTTGGCTCTCGCCGGTGAAGGCACGCAGATGGTGAGCGCGTGGGATCTCAGCCACGACGGCGGCGGCATGCGCGGCGTCGCCCCGACGCGCTCGACGGTGCGTCCCATCGCCTCCGCGTCGGATCCCTCGGCCGCTCCCTTTCTCGCCAGCGCCGAGCGTGGCCTGAGCGTCCTTGATGTGCGCGGACGACACGACCAGCAGGTCGCGACCTCACGCGTTCGGGCGTTCCGCTCCGATGCCGCAGGCGAACGCATCGTCGCGGTCGTCGGCGATCGCCGCGTGCGCGTGCTGCGCCGCAGTGACGATCCCGGTCAGCCTGCGTGGCGGGTGCAGAACGATCTGCGCACCGAGACGGTCGTGCGGGCCGACCCCTCGACGCTCGCGTTCGGCGGCGGTTCGCTCGTCGCGTTTGCCGACGAGGAGAATACGGTGCACCTCGTCGATCTCGACGACGGCACGATCTGCGAGGCGATGCCCGCCGAGGGACGCGAAGTGCTCGCGGTCGCCCTCAGCCCCGACGGCGCTTGGCTGACCGTCGCGCTGCGCCGCGGCGGCATGCATTTCGTGCGTCTCGCCGACGGCACGCGCTTCGACGCGCTGCTCGACACCACGGGTTTCTGGGCCGAGTTCACCCCCGACGGTGCTCGCTGCCTGATCGGGACCTGGCGCGGCGAGATCGTGGTGCGCGACATGGCCAGCGGGTCGATCACGACGCTCGCCGGCCATGCCTCGCGCGTGCTCGAGGTCGCCGCTCATCCGACCGATCCCGATCTCGCGGTCAGCGGCAGCGAAGACGGCACCGTGCGCGTCTGGCACCTCGGCCTCGGGCGCGAGGTGGCCCAACTCCGGCCCTTCGAGGCCGGCACCGCCGTTCGCAGCGTCGGCTTCGTGCGCGGCGGCGAGGGCATTTCAGCGGTCGGCTCCGACGGACAGCTCGTCACCTACTCGATGCCCCGCGCCGATCGCATGATCCGCCAGACCGGTGCGGAGCCGATGCCGGTCACGATCGAGGAGTAGCACCAACAGCCCCCCCTGTCAGGGGAGACAGGGGCCCCACTCGCCGAGGAGGATCGCGAGATCCGCGGCGTTCACCACGCCGTCCTGATTGATGTCGGCGACGCCGCCGGCTGCGTTCCAATCGCCGAGCAGCTTCGCGAGATCCGCCGCGTTCGTCTGGTCATCGCCGTTGAGGTCGGTGTCGCAATCGGCCTCGTCGAAACCGAGATTCAGGAGCTCGTCGGGATCGATGTTGAAGTTCCATCCCGGCGTGTCATGTTCGGCCGGGTCGTAGTTCGTGCGGCTTCGGCTCACCTGGAAGCGACCGCTCGACGGAGCGTTGTGGAAGGGCGAGGTCGTATCGATGGCCCACGCGCCGCGCGACTCGCGCAGCACCTTCACCAGCCCGCCGCTCATGACATAGAGCGCCCCGTCGTCGCCGATGCTGATACTCCGAGGCGAAACGAGTCCGGGGATCGAAATTGTATTGAAACTGAAGAACGGTCCCGTGCCGATCAACTCATAGATCGCGTTCGAGCTGTCGACGGTGAAGTAGCTGCGATTGGCGGTCGGATGCGCCGCGATCGAGCCCTCCCCGCTCAGGAAGAGCAGGGGATTGATCGAGTAGGTCGAGATTACGCCGAGATTGCGGTTCAGACGCTGCACCTTCTTCTCGGCGACGGAAAGGACGAGGATGTGGTCGTTCTTGTCGTCGTAGGCGAGCGCGGTCGGGGACGGAATCGTGCTCGAGGCGAGTCCCGTCGAGGTGCCGTCGGCGTTCAGCGCATACAGCTTCGCGCCGTCGTGGGCATAGATCCGTCCGCTGCGGTCGACGCAGCAGGACTCCAGCGAATTGAAGGTCGAGAGCGGCGTCTGCTCGCCGGTCATCGTGTTGATGCGCCGCATCTGTGTCTGGCCGTTCGTGGGGCTCGGCTGCACGATGACGATCGCGTCGCTTCCGTCGGCGTCGATGTGCATGTCCCTCATCGCGAACGCGTTCGCCACCGGGATCGCCGGATTCGAACTGCCCTCGAACGCCAGCGGGGCGACCGGCTGGAGCACGATTCCGTCGCTGTTGGCAAAGCCCATGCCGTAGATCGGCTTCAGGGTGACGAAGGCGTCGATGATGCGGATCTTCCCGTCGCTCGACGGATAGGCGATCGCGCTGAGGGTGCGGGGAACTCCGAGCGAGACGGTCACCGCGGAGCCGGAGACGACTTTGTTCTTGAAGTCGCCTTGGGAGTCGTTGGTCGGTGCGTCCGCCGGATCGCGATACTTGATCGTCGTGCCGTTTCCGGTGTTCTGGATGCGGGTGAGCGTCACCGCATGGCCACCGTCGCGGACGATGAACGGCAAGCCACCGACGGTTCCGACCACGTCGTATCGCCCATAGGCAAATGCGACGATCGAGCCCTGCGCTGCCTTCTGGGCGAGCCGGAAGGCCCGCACGTCGTAGCCCGAACTCAGGAAGAAGGTGGAGCGGGTGAGGAGTCCGCCGCTCTCCGCCGAGGTCCAGAGGTTCGACCCCGACGACCACCCGCCGTTGGTCGTACCGCCCGATGCCGTTGTGTTCATCAGAACGCCGAGCGAGAGAATCGTCAAGGTCGCGTCGTCGTAGAGAATGTTGCTGCGCCAGTTGCCCGGCCCCGGGGCAACGAAAGGAAAGCCGTGGTTGGCCGCGTAGGCGAAGAGATTCGTCGTCGATGTCGGCACGCAGTACATCGAGCCGTTGCCGGGAAGGCCGGGATGCGTCGCCGAAGTCGATCGACGCTGATCGAGATCGGGCATGTGAATGACCCGATAGTGATAGTTGTTCGAGCTTGCGTAGAACGCATTCGTGATGTCGGCGTTCGCCGGCATGGCGAGCTGGCTCGTCGCGAGCGACGCAAGCAGCGTTGGGGCAAGCAGGGTTGGGGCAAGCAGGTTTCGGAGACGGCCGACGGATTCGTTCGTGCGCATGGTGCAACTCCACAGACGGGCCCGCGGGTGGGCCTCGCGTCAATGGAAGGAGCGGAAAGGGCGAACCTCCTGTCCGATGGAACCAGCGTGTTTTCCGGCGAGCTCGCGAACTGGTGAGCAGGCGAGCTGGCTAGCTGGCGATTTTGGCGGCCAGCGTTTACCCCATGATCGCGAGGATGAAGCCGTCGTAGCCCTTCGAGCCGACGGTCTGGATCGCCGTCGCGGTGAGTCCCGGATGGTCGCGGATCGCATCGAGCACGCGACGCACCCCGCGGACGCTCGGGTCGTCGCTCTCCTCCTCCAGGACCTTGCCGTTGCGGATCACATTGTCGACGACGATCGCCGTGCCCGGCCGGCCGAGGGCGACCGCTCGGTCGAGGTACTCGGCGCAGTGGACCTTGTCGGCATCGATGAAGACGAAGTCAAACGCGTCGGCGCCCTCATGCACGAGGCGATCGAGTGACGCGAGCGCCGGGCCGACGAGCACCTCGCTGCGGTCGCCACAGCCGGCGCGCTCGAGGGCACGCCGCGCCAGGTCGGCGCGATGCGGGTCGATCTCAAGGGTGATGAGCGATCCATTCGCCGGAAGGGCACGGGCCATCCAGATCGCGCTGTATCCGGCGAGCGTGCCGACCTCGAGGACACGCCGGGCTCCCCGCAGGCGGACCAGGAGGTGCAGGAGCTTCCCCTGCGTCGGGGAGACATGAATCGCCGGCAAGCCCGCGGCGTCGGCGTCGGAGATGGCGGCGCGAAGCGCGTCATCCTCATCGATGAGCCAGTCGCAGAGTCCGCGATCGACGGCATCCCAAAGCGGTTCGAGCATGTCCGTCACGATAGTGAAAGGCCCGGCCGGGGGAGCCATTCGAGGCGGTCGGACGGGGCGGGCGTTGGGCACTTGCCTCTCTCCCGATTCCGCCTACCATCGCCGCCCCGCGACCTCCCCAGGACCGCCTCACGACTGTCTGGCCCCGATGGCCAGAGGGGTGCCCAACCGCTTCGACGAACGCCGTGCTCCTTTCGCTCGCCCTTCTCTTTGTCCTCGCCCTCAGCATGCCGGTTGCCGGCCGGCTGCTTGGAGGTCGCACGAGCGCCATCGCGGGACCGGGAGCGGCGCTCGTCATCGGCTGCACATTCCTGTGGTTCCTTCTGACGGGCATGGGAGCGATCGGCGGAGCCGCAGCGGGGGGAGCATCGGTGTGGGAGGGGCAACCTCGCACGGAGATCCTGCCTTGGGTGCCGGATCTCGGGCTCTCGCTCGCCTTCCGGCTCGACGGTCTCTCGCTGCTTTTCGCCCTGCTGATCACCGGCATTGGCTCCCTCGTCGTTCTGTACGCATCGAGCTATCTCGGCGGCCATCCGCGGATCGGTACCTTTCTCTCTTTCCTCATCGCCTTCATGGCGTCGATGCTGGGGCTCGTTCTCGCCGACAACCTGCTCCTTCTTTTTATCTTTTGGGAACTGACGAGCATCACCTCGTTCCTCCTGATCGGTTTCGAGCATGAGCGCGGCTCGGCCCGTAAGGCGGCGATCCAGGCGCTCCTCGTCACCGGCAGCGGCGGACTGCTGCTCCTCGCCGGGCTCGTCGTGCTGGCCGTCGGGACGGGGACCTTCTCGCTGAGTGAGATCGTGAGCGCTCCCCGCGGAGTCGGGCCGAACGCGCTGCCCGGCTACGAGGCTGCCGCGGTGCTCCTGCTGCTCGCAGCGTTCACGAAGAGCGCAGGGTTCCCGTTTCACTTCTGGCTGCCGAACGCGATGGAGGCGCCGTCGCCGGTCAGTGCGCTCCTGCACTCGTCGACGATGGTGAAGGCGGGCATCTACCTCGTCGCCCGCACCCATCCGGCGATGGGCGGCACGGCGCTCTGGGATGACACGCTCATCGTGGTCGGCGGTCTCACGATGCTCGGCGCTGCGTTCGTCGCGATGCAGCAGCGGGCCCTCAAGAAGGTGCTGGCCTATTCGACGGTCTCCTCGCTTGGTGCGCTCTTCCTGCTGCTCGGGCTCGGGGCGATCAAGGCCGCTGCGGTCTATCTCCTCGCCCACGCCCTCTTCAAGGCAGCGCTCTTCCTCATCGCCGGCTCGGTCAGCCACGCGACGCATGAGAAGGATCCGGAGCGACTCGGCGGCCTGCGCCGGTCGATGCCGGTGACCGCGATGGTCGCGCTCATCGCTGCGCTCTCGATGGCCGGCGCGTTCCCGCTCCTCGGCTTCGTCGGCAAGGAATTGCTGCTGAAGGCCGGTCTCTCGCATTCGGAGTGGCGCATCGCGGCGACCGTCGCCATCGTGATCGCGGGCACCTGCACGGTCGTCTCTGCGCTTCTCGTCGGCCTGAAGCCATTCATCGGTGTCGCTCGGGCCGCTGACGGGGATGATCACCATCACGATGGGCACGCTGGCCATGACCCGCACGAAAGCGATTGGCGCGAGCTTGCCGGCCCCTGCATCCTCGTTGCGCTGAGCGCGATCGTCGGTCTCGCTCCGTCGCTCATGACCGAGCCGGTCGCCCGCGGCGTCGTCGCTGCGGTGGCCCCGGGCAGCGCTCCGGCGATGACCCTTCAGGCACTCGAGCTCCTCTGGCCGCCCTCGCTCGCGACCGGGCTCTCGCTCCTCGCCCTTGCCCTCGGCGCGACGCTGTTCGTCGTGCGTCATCGGGTGCTTCCGCGACTGGCATGGGCGGCAGCGCCCTTCGCGCTCTGGCCCGAGCGCACCTATCACGCGATCGTCGATGGTCTCCTCGCCCTGGCCTCGCTCCACAACCGCGTGATGACCGGCGGATCACTGCGGACGCACGCCCGACTTGTCTTCGCGGTCACCGCGGGCGTCCTACTCACCGCGCTCGTCGCGTCGGGTCTCGCGGTCGTCTCTCCCTCGCTGTCCGCACAGGCGTTTGACGATATCGATATCGCCTCGACGCTCCTGTATCTCACCTCGGTCATCGCGGCTTGCGGACTCGTCGCGATGCGATCGGCGATGGGCAAGGTCGCCGTGCTCGGCGTCATCGGCTTCGCCATCGCAGCGCTCTTCGCCCGCCTCGCGTCGCCCGATGTCGCCCTGACGCAGATCACCGTCGAGTCGCTCATCGTCATCATCTTCGTGCTGGCGATCCTGCACCTGCCGGAGACCAAGTCGATCTCGCGGCCGCGCTCGCGGATCATCGATGCCTGCATCGCGAGCGGCCTCGGCATCGCCGTCGCGGGCATTTCGCTTGTCGCGATCCGCATGCCGACACCGGACCCGATTTCGAGCTATTTCGCGACGGCATCCGTCCCCGAGGGCTACGGCCGCAATGTCGTGAATGTCATCCTGGTCGACTTCCGGGCGCTCGATACGCTCGGCGAGATCACCGTCATCGGCGTCGCTGCGCTGGGCGTCGCCGCGATCATCGGCGCTTCGATGCGCCGGGCCGCCTCGCGCCGGGCGACGCTTCCGTCGGAGGGAGGCCGATGAGGTCGATCATCCTCCAGACCGCAGCGCGCCCGATCGAGGGGCTGATGATCCTGCTCTCGATCATCATTCTTTTGCGCGGACACAACGAGCCGGGCGGGGGCTTCGTCGGCGGGCTGCTCTTCGCGGCGGCGTTCATGCTGCACGACCTCGCCTTCGGCAAGGACGAGGCTGCACGGCTGCTGCGCGTTCCGCCGCGATTCCTCATCGCGACCGGCGTGCTGACCGCAGCGCTGAGTGCGGTCCCCTCGGTGCTGCTCGGCCAGAGCTTCATGAAGGGCGTCTGGTTCTCGCTGCCGCTCCCCGGCTTCGACGAGGCGGTGAAGATCGGAACGCCGATCATCTTCGACATCGGCGTCTTCATGACCGTTGCCGGCGTCCTGATGACCATGACCTTCGCCCTCGAGGAGGTGGCCCGTGGCCGTCATCGCAGCAGCTAGCGTCGGACTCCTCGTCGCCGTCGCCGCGTATCTCCTCCTCCGGCGCAGCCTCATCAAGCTCGTCATCGGGCTGGCCGTCCTGGGCCATGCCGTCAATGTGATCGTGCTCGTCGCCGGCGATCCGATCCCCGGGCGCGAGCCGATCGTCCGCGAGGGGGCCACCGCCCTCGAGGCGCCCTACTCCGATCCGCTGCCGCCCGCCCTCGTGCTGACCGCGATCGTGATCGGCTTCGGACTGCTTGCCTACACGATCGTGCTGCTGAAGAAGGCCTACCAGATCCTCGGCACCGACGATCTCGACGAGATCACCCGTGGCGACGCCGGGAAGGGGGGCGGATGAACCTCGTCGCCCTGCCGATTCTCCTGCCGCTCATCGGCGCCGGCTGCTGCCTCTTCGTCCTCGGACGCCGACGACCGCAGGCGTGGATCGCCACCATCGTCGGGATCGCCTGTCTCGCCGCCTCCTGCACGCTCGCGGCGATGGCGTTTCGCGACGAACCCGCCGTCGTCGCCGTCGGCGGCTGGCGAGCGCCCTTCGGCATCGTCCTCGTCGCCGACCGGCTCGGCAGCGTGATGGCGGTGCTCACCTGGATCGTGGGACTCGCCTCGATCGTCTATTCGATGGCCGGTGCGCCAGCCCGCACCTCGCGAGCCGGACACTATCCGGTGATGCTCGCGCTCCTCGCCTCGGTCAGCGGCGCGTTTCTCACCGGCGACCTCTTCAATTTGTATGTCTGGTTTGAATTGTTGCTGATCAGTTCCTTCGTGCTGCTGACGCTCGGCGGAAGTCGCGAACAGATCCGCGGCGCGGTCACCTATGTCACGCTGAATCTCCTCTCGTCGGCGATCTTCCTGATCGGCGCCGGCATCGCCTACGCGATGACCGGCACGCTGAACATGGCCGATCTCGCCCTGCGGCTCGATGCGATGTCGCCCGGCGTCGCCACGCTCATCGCCGCGCCGCTCCTCGTCGCCTTCGCTATCAAGGCCGCGCTCTTTCCGCTCTACGGCTGGCTGCCCGCCGCGTACCACACGCCGGCCCCGGTCACGAGCGCCCTCTTCGCCGGTCTCCTCACGAAGGTCGGCGTCTACGCCCTCATCCGCACGCTCACGCTCATGGCCGACCAGCAGCCTGGACCGGTCGGATTCGTGATGGTGCTCGGCGCGATCCTGACCATGCTGAGCGGCGTGCTCGGCGCCGTTGCGATGGCCGACATGCGGCGCATCCTCTCCTTCCACATCGTGAGTCAGATCGGCTACATGCTCATGGGCACGGGCATCGCGGTCGCTGCGCTCGGCGACAACGCGATCGACCGCTCCGTCGCGGTCCTCGCCCTCGCGGGTGCGATTCTGTACATCATGCATCACATCGTCGTGAAGACGAATCTCTTCCTCATCGCGGGCGTCGTGCATCGACGCTACGGCACGACGGAGCTTTCGAAGGTCTCGGGCATCCTTCGCACCGATCCGCTCCTCGCCGGGCTCTTTCTCTTTGCCGCCCTTTCGCTTGCGGGCATTCCGATCCTGAGCGGATTCTGGGCGAAGCTCGCCCTCGTGCGCGCCGGCATCGAAGCGGGACAGCATGCGGTCGTCGTGGCCGCGCTCGTGGTCAGCCTGCTCACCCTCTTTTCGATGATGAAGATCTGGACGAACGCCTTCTGGGGCGAGCCCTCGGCGCTTGTCCTCGAGCGGGCGAAGCGACCGAAGCCGGCGTCGATGATGGTGGCGATCTGGGGACTCACGCTGATCAGCGCGTTCGTCGCGTTCGGCGCGCCGATCCTCTGGCCGATGGCCCGAGCGACCGCCGAGGAGCTTCTCGAGAGCGAGCGCTACATCCGCGTGGTGCTGCCCAGCCGACCGGTGGTCGGTGCGAGCGATGAGCCGGAGGCCGTTCGATGATCCCGCTCGCCCATCTGCTGCTCGCGTTCCTCTGGACGATGCTCGTCGGACCTCCGACGCTCATGAATGCGGTCATCGGATTCATCGTCGGATTCGCAATCGTCTGGATCGCCTCGGCAGCGCGCGGCAGCGATTCCTACGCCGTGCGCGTTGGGGCCGCGATCTCGCTCGCCCTTTTCACGCTGCGCGAGGTCTGCCTCGCGAACATGCGCGTCGCGTACTACACCGTCGCGCCGCTCGACCGCGTGCGCCCGGCCATTCTGGAGGTGCCGGTTGCGGCGGGCTCGACCGACCTCGAGATCACGCTTCTGGCGAACCTCGTCACGCTGACCCCCGGGACCTTCACGATCGATGTCGCTCCCGATCGGCGGTCGATCCGTGTCCATGCGATGCATGCGCCGGATCACGCCGCAGCGATCGAGGAGATCCGCTCGGGCTTCGAGCGACGCATCTGGCGGGTGACGCGCGGCGAGGGACGATGGTCGCACGCGCTCGCCGGCGGCGCTTCGACGACCTCCGCGGAAGGAGCCACGCGATGAGTGACGCGATCCTCCCCGCCTGGGTCACCGTGACGGCGTCGATCCTCATTGCGATCGGCTTCACCGCCATGCTCATTCGGGTGTTGAAGGGGCCGACGCTGACCGATCGCGTGATCGGCCTTGATCATCTGGGCTATCTCGTGATCGCCCTTTTTCTTTTGGTCGCGGTCGGGACCGGCTCCAAGGCCTTCGTATCGCTTGCCCTCGTCGCCGGTCTCGTTCTTTTTCTTGGAACGATCGCCTTCGCCACCTATCTCGAGCGGAGCGGAAAGCCATGACGGCCCTTCAGATCGTCGCCACGATTCTTATCTTCGTCGGCTGCGTCCTCTCGCTCCTCGCCTCCTTCGGCCTACTTCGCATGCCCGACGCCTTCATGCGCATGCAGTCCGGAACGAAGGCGGCGACGCTGGGGGTCGGCTGCTTCGCGGCGGGCACCGCGGTGACCTTTTGGGATGGACGCGTGCTGGTCGAGTGCGTCGTCCTGATCCTCTTCGTCTTCCTCACCGGTCCGGTCGCCTCGCACATGATCGCCCGGGCCGGGTGGGGGCAGGGGATCACCCCGTGGATCCCGAATCGGAAGCGATAACGGCTTCTCGGACCCGACGCGGCGGGCGGAGCCGTCGCGGGCGGCCCCGTCGAGGCCGGATGGCTGGCGGGCCAGCTCGCCCGGTGGCTTGCAGAAGCCCCCGGAATCAGTTCTACTGTTCGGCTCGCTTCAGTCCGCCTGTCAGCCAGCCTGTACCTTCGGGGGCTTCCTCCCGAAAGGCCAAGCGGGCCCCGCTGACCGGCGAGATCGTCGCGTTTCCCGCGCCCGGTTCGGTGCGTGGGAATGCGCCGCCGCTGAATGGTCCCGCTCCGGAGCCGGACCGCCGCAGCATCGTCGATCATTGTCGTTTTTTTCGTATTGAGATGGCTCTCTCGCCCGCCCCCCGGATGCGGACAGAAGCTCGACCCACCGACTAGAAGGTACGCATGGCGATTCGAATCAAGGCCCGCGCTGGTGAGACCGCTGAGCAGATGCTCCGCCGCTTCAAGAAGGTCTGCGAGAAGGAAGGCCTCACCAAGGATGTGAAGCGCAAGCAGTACTACGAGAAGCCCTCCGAGCGTCGCCGTCGTGACGCTCGTCGCACCGAGCCGCGCGGCATGATGGGTGGCGGCCGCACCGGCGGTCCTCGTTCCGCTGGCGCTTCCTCCGGCCCGGCCGGTCGTAGCGGTGGCGGTCGCAGTAGCGGCGGTCGCTCCGGCGGTCGCGAGGGTGGCTCGCGATCCTGACCAAGGCGCGACGCTCCTTTGGCCCGTTTTCCGCAGCCCGTTGCCTGAAGCCTTTTGCCCGAAGCTGGCTTATCGACGCCAGTGACTCGCCGGCTTGATGCCTCGCATCCGTGCGAGTCGGCTTCATTCCCATGACCCGCACCTACTCCAACTCCGACCCGGACACGGTCCGTCGCTTCGCCATCGAGGCGGCCCGGCTGGTCGCTGACCTCAAGTGCAGCGAGGTCGTGCTGCTCGATGTCCGCGGGCACAGCCAGGTGAGCGACTATGTCATCGTCGCGAACGGCACCAGCCAGCGGCAGATGCGGTCGGTTGCCGACAATGTCGCCGAACTCGGCGACACGATGGAGATGGCCGCATACCGCTCGAGCCGCGACGAGGGGACGACCTGGATCGTGGTCGATTTCGTCGAGGTCGTCGTCCACCTCTTCGAGCCCGAGCAACGGCTCTACTACGACCTCGAGCTGATGTGGTCGCAGGCGAAGCGGGTAGATTGGCGGCGCGGAGCGGTCGAGAGCGACGCCGCCACGACGAAGTCCGCCGGCTCGGACGACGAGCAGACGAAGCCTGCTGCGGTGAGCAAGAAGGCCCCGGCGAAGAAGGCCCCCGCGAATGCAGCGAAGGCCCCGGCAAAGAAGTCGACCGCCAAGAAGTCGACCACCAAGAAGTCGACTGCCAAGAAGTCGACAACCAAGACGACCTCGACCCGCCGTGCCCGCTCCGACGATTGAGAGGTCCCCATGCTCCGCGAAGTCCTCTACGCGAAGATCCATCGGGCGACCGTCACGCACTGCAATCCCGACTACATGGGATCGATCACGATCGACCCCGATCTGCTCGACGCAACCGGCCTTCGGCTGAACGAGAAGGTGCTCGTCGCCGATGTCGACAACGCGAGCCGGTTTGAGACCTATATCTTCAAGGGCGAGCGCGGTACCGGCGTGATCGGCGTCAACGGCGCTGCCGCGAAGCTCACCGGCATCGGCCATGTCGTCCTCATCATGAGTTTCGCTCTCATGACCGAGGAGGAGATGCGGTCGCACCGGCCGAAGGTCGTCATCTGCACGCCGGACAATCGAATCGGCCAGCGGATCGAATACGATCCCTCGTGATTGCCGGGTGAGCCCCGACGCGGTGCGATGCGTTCGTCCCGCCGGTCGAGGGTGTCGCCGCGATCCGAAGCTGGAGTCCGTGCGTGTCGATCCACTGCGCTCTCGTCGTTGCGTCGCTCCTTTTCCAGACGCCGCCGTCGCCCGCGGCGCCCGATGCCGCGCCGCCCGCAGCGGCGCCTGCTCTCGCGCAGGGCGCCGCATCGCC
>VYLE01000541.1_pt1 | contig 18603 bp, 15 predicted proteins | sample 5114391 | NCBI WGS metagenome assembly VYLE01 (sample SAMN12291771, study PRJNA351875) | freshwater metagenome | isolation source: freshwater lake | place: USA: Michigan, Kent Lake | collected 2013-08-15
CGGCCCGTCGGCTCCGGTCGGCGCCGCCTTTTGGCGCATGCCCCGCGGGCGGTTGGCATACCAGCCGTAGTACCGCGTGGTGACGTGGCCCTGGTCGGGGATGTGCACCAGCACCCGGGCCAGGAACTCGAGCGGGTCGGCGGTCTCGGTGCCCGCCGTCGGGCCCTCGGACTTGTCCGACCGGTACGTCACCGCCTTGGCGGCTCGGTCGTAGGTCAGGCGCTCCAGCGCGACCGGATTCCGCGCACAGTACCTGGCGAGTCGGGTGGCGAACGCGCGACCGTCCTCGGGCACCCGTAGGGGCCCTCCCAGACGGCGGTGTGGACGTGAAATCCCGAGTGCGGCCAGGTGAGCATGCCGGCGGCTTAAACACCCCAGGATGACGGCTACGACTCCAACGACTGCGCCAACGCGCGCTCGAGTGCCTGCGCGCTCGCGTACCGGTCAGTGGGCTGCTTCGCGAGACAGCACTGCAGTACGGCATCGAACGCTGCCGGGAGCTCAGGCCGCAGCGTGCGCGCCGACGGCGGTGCTTCGCTCATGTGGGCCAGCATCATCTGCAACGGCGCGCGCCCGTCGAACGGAGACCGCCCGGTGACAAGGAAGTAGCCCAGCGCACCGAGGCTGTACAGATCGCTGGCCGGGCCAGGCTGTTCATCGCCGGCGCACTGTTCGGGGGACATGTACGACGGTGTGCCGAGCACCATACCCGCCTGCGTGATCCCACTCGCCTCGCCGCCCAGACCGTTCGCGTCATGCGCGACGACGAGGCCGAAATCGAGCAGCTTGGCCACGTCGGCAACGCCACCGCGCGCACCGAGCATCACGTTGCCCGGCTTGATGTCGCGGTGTGTCAGCCCTGCCGCATGCGCTTCATGCAACGCGCCGGCGATCTGTCGCAGTACATGCACCGCCCGCGGCGCATCCATCGGGCCGTCGCGCAGCACCAGCTGTTCCAGCGTCTCGCCCGGCAGGTACTCCATCACGTAGTAGAACGTGCCGTCGTCGGTGATGCCGTAGTCGTAGATCGCGATGGTGTTGGGATGCGTGAGCGTGGCGGTGGTTTGCACTTCGCGCTCGAACCGCCGCAACACGTCGGGATCGCCAGCATGTTCCGGCCGGATGAGCTTGATCGCGCAGGGACGGCGCAACAGCCGGTGCTCGGCGCGGTGCACTTCGCCCATCCCGCCGGCACCAAGTCGTTCCACCAGCACATACTGGCCCAGGCGCATCGCATCGCGGGCCACGCTGGTGGCCTGGTCAATGCGGTTCGCGCCGAACAGGGCAAGGGTGGTGAAGGCGAGCAGAAACGTCCACTGCGAGCCGAGGTACGTCGCCATGACGTTCGCAGGCATCGGGAAGTGCGCGAAGTTCCAGACATTCGCGGCGGCTACCATGCAGAGCAGGAGCCCAATCATCATGGCGGCGCGCTGCCACCGGTTCGGGATGAGCAACCCGTAGGCGACGATCAGGAAGCACGCAAAGAGCGCATGTGCGAATCCAAGGTCGAACGGCGCCGTGTCGATGACCGGAACGATCGAAGGGAAATCGACGATCACGAGCAGCGCAAACAGGACACTCACCGAGGCAAACAGAACGCCTTCCAGCAGCCGCAGTGCCGACATGGATCGCGGTGTCCCCGGACGCAGCCACCACGCAAGCACGGCGCCCGGTGGAACGATGGCACCCATGATGAGCTGCGCCGCCTTCAGCGTGGCGACGGCCGCACCACTCACCGCGGGACTGCGCCACAGCACAAGGACGGAGGATGACAGCCCGGTTGCGGCGAGGACGATGGCCACCACACGCAGGCGTGACTGCAGCGTGGCGGCGATCTCGTCGCGGCCGCCGGTGCGGTCGCCATCGCCGGAGACGTAGCGGAACCGTGTGGGGAGGGCCGGCCGCTCAGCGCGAGTCATGGGCGTAATGTCATGGCGTAGTCAGTCGTGCGCAACGCGCGACCGGTTCGATGCGGATCGGCACATGGAAACGCGCGCCCGGTTGCATCCGCGTCCTGGCGAGAGACTCGCTCACAACCCCATCGCCCGCAACACTTCCGGATGACGCGGGTGCGCGCGCATCGCCTTGCTCATCATCAACCCCGAGCGCGTCCAGAAGGGTGTCGAGTAGTCGCACCGGCGCACCGATTCCAGCGCCCATTCGATGGCCTCGTCCACGTAGCCGAGGGCATCGGCCAATAGCGCCAGCGAGGACCCGACCACCAGGTCGGTCTCGACCCGCGCCTTGAGCTCAACATACACCGCTTCCGCGCGCCGCCGGTCCCCGATGCGCATGTACGACCGCCCCACCGCCGCCAGCAACAGCGGGTGACGCCCGAACATGGCGAGCACCCTGGGTGCCGCAGCCAGCGCACCGTCCGCATCCAGTTCGGACAGCACAACGATCCGTGCATACCAGGCGATGAACGAGTGCGGATCAAGCTCGCACGCACGAGCGGCTTCCGCGATAGAGTTCGCATTGCGCCCGAGAATCGCCAGCCCGATGGCGTGCAGCCCCGCCACCATCGCATTGCGCGGGTCCTCCCGGACGGCACGCTCGAACTCCTGCAGCGCCCGCTCGTCATCCTGCTTCCCGAAGATCAGGCCGTGCAACGCGTAGTTCGCCCGTACTTCGCTCAGGCGGGGCTGGAGGGCGAGCGCCCGCTCCCAGTGCGCGAGCGCAGCCGTCACGTCGTGCTCACCGAACAGGCTGAGCACCGCCTGCGCACCGATGGCGGAGGCCATCCCCGCATCGAGCTCGAGCGCTCTGCCAATCGCCATCTTGACCAACGGAATTCCATCGGGCGCCGGCATGAGGCCGTAGCGGATGAAATTCACCAGCACATCACTCAGGATCGCATGCGCGTCGGCGTTTTCCGGGTCCAGTCGTATCGCGGCGTCGAGGCAGGTGCGCGCTTCGATAAGGCTCAGCCCCCGCTGCGTCGACAGGGCGCGCCCCTTCGCGACCAGCTCGAACGCCTGCACCTGCGCCGTCGTCGCTTTGCCGATTGGCTCCGCGGGTGCCACGAACGTGACCTGCAGCTTGGCGGCGATTGCAGCCGCGATCTCGTCCTGCACGGCGAACACGTCCACCAGCTCGCGATCGAACCGTTCCGACCAGAGGTGGTAGCCATCGGCCACCGAGACGAGCTGCACTGCCATACGCATGCGATTGCCGGCCTTCCGCACACTGCCCTGCAGCACCGTCGCCACGTGCAATGCGTCTCCGATCTCGGAGAGCGGCACCGACTTGCCCCGATACGAAAACGCCGAGTTGCGCGCGGCAACGCGCAGCCCCTCGATCGGGGCCAGCGCATCGAGGATGTCGTCCGCAATGCCGTCGGCGAAGTACTGGTTGTCCGGGTCGGCGCTCAGATTCTCGAAGGGGAGAATGGCGAGCGATTTCGCAGGGGGCGCTGCCTTCGGCGCCACGGCTTCGCGCTCGTTCAACGCGGTGGCGAAGAGGGCGGCGGTCTCGTGCCGATCACCGACACGCGTGCGAGCACCTGCTGCACCGCACGGGCCACCGCCCGGGGCACGCCCTCCCGCAACGCCGCCACATCGGTGGGCGTCTGGACGAATCGCTTGGCGATCACCGACTGCACCGTCGGCCCCGTGAACGGCGGCTCGCCGACCAGCATCTCGTACAGCACGCAGCCCAGCGAGTACAGATCGCTCCGGCCGTCCACCTCTTCGCCCACCGCCTGCTCGGGGCTCATGTAGGCCGGCGTCCCGACGCTCATGCCCACCTGGGTCAGCGTGTCGCCCGGCGCATCGCTGATCGCCTTGCCGATCCCGAAATCGGCCACCAGCACATGCCCATCCTGCAGCATGATGTTCTCAGGCTTGATGTCCCGATGAATGATGCCCAGGCGATGCGCGTGATCGAGCGCGCCGGCCACCTCGCTCGCGATGCGCACGGCGTCGGCGATCGGGAGCTGGCGCTGGGTCTCGAGCTGCTCGCGCAGTGACTGCCCCTGCACTACCGGCATCACGAAAAACAGCGTGCCGTCGGCGTCGCCCGAGTCATACAGCGGGAGGATGTGCGGATGGCTCAGTTTCGCGGCCAGCTGGATCTCGCGCAGAAATCGGTCGCGGCCGACCGACTGCGCCACGTCGTCACGCAGGACCTTGATCGCGACGGGGCGGTCGTGCTTCCGGTCGTGCGCGAGGTAGACCGTGGCCATGCCGCCCTGGCCGAGCTCGCGCTCGAGGCGGTAGCGGTCCGCGAGCACCGCGGCGAGTCGTTCCACGACGGGCGTCATGACGGCAAAGATATCCTGTTCACACAGGCCGCCGCTCAGGGCGCCGCACCGGGGTCGTCCCCGCGATCCCACGCATCGAGCAAGCGTGCGACCTCAGGGTCCGACCGGAACGCCGCGAGGTACGGCCCGCTCGAAACCCAGAGACTGAACGGCGGCGTCACCTCCGCCACCGCCATCGTCAATTCCCGGCGCACACCATCCATGTCGCCGAGACCCACGTGCACGGCGAGCCGACTGAAGGCTGGAATGAACTCGCCTCGTGACGCGCGCTCGTCAAGTTCGGCCAGAAGCTGCCGGGCCTCCGCCACACGTCCACCGCGCGCCAGGGCGAGCCCGAGAATCGACACGAAGAATGGTGCGCGCGACATGGCCACCGACTGCTCGAGCCGTCGAATACCCTCCGCGTGCCGGCCGAGTCCAGTGAGCGCGACCCCATGCGCCCACAGTCCGAGCAGGTAGTCACCCTGCAGCTCCAGCGCGTGCGCCGCGAGCCGCTCCGATGTCTCGAACTCGCCGACGATCCAGTACGCCGTGGATTGCAGCGCCTGTACGAATGGCGACAGGGGATCCAAGTCACTGGCGACCTGCGCATGACGGTGAATCTCGGCGGGCGACGTCTCGATGGCGTAGTACAGTGCCGAATACAGATGATGGAGCGAGACGCGCGGGCCAAGTTCGCGGGCGCGCGCAAAGTGGCGCTCCGCATCACGCCATCGGCGCTCGAAGTAGAACGTGTAGAACGCCAGCGAGAAGTTCGCCTCGGCCAGTCCGGGGTCGAGCTCCATCGCGCGTGCGACCGCGGCCGCCGCCTTGTCCCGATTGTCCTCGGCGCGCGTCCATCCATAGACGCGCAGGATGCCATAGCAATCGGCGAGGCCGCAGTAGGCGAGGGCATAGTTGGGATCGAGCGCGATCGCCTGTTCGAAGCACTGGATCGCAACACGCACCGTGGCCGGCGATCGCTGATGCCAGAAGGAGCGACCCTTCAGGTACAGTTCGTACGCCTCGAGGTTGTCCGTCGGCCGACGCACCGCAGCGGTCGTCGCCGGCGCGCCACTCGCCAGCAGTGCCGGCACCAGCGCCCCGACGATCGATCCGACAATTTCGTCCTGAATCTCGAACACGTCCGTCATCTCGCGGTCGTAGCGTTCGGACCAGAGCTGAAAGCCCGTCGCGGCATTCACCAGCTGTGCCGTCACACGGAGCTTGGGGCCGGCGCGCCGTACACTGCCTTCCAGCACCCACGCGACATTCAGCTGCTCACCGATGTCACGAATATCCAGTTCACTGCCGCGAAACCGGAACGCCGAGGTACGCGACGCGACGTGGAGGCCGGCGTGTGCCGTCAGCGCATTGATCAGGTCTTCGCTGAGGCCATCGGAAAAGAACTGATTGTCGGCATCGCCGCTGCGATTGACGAACGGCATCACCGCCAGCGACTGTGCCGGCGGCGCAGGACGTGTCGTCACGCCGGGGACACTCGCCACGTCGGTCAGCGATGCCACGAAGAGGGCCGCGGTGTCGTAGCGATCCATCGGCGCACGCGCGAGGGCTTTCGCCACGACGTTGGCGACCGGACGCGAGACACCGTCGCGAAGCGCCGTCACGTCGGCGGGGGCCTGCACGAATCGCTTGGCGATGACGGCCATCACTGTCGGACCGGTGAACGGTTGCTCGCCGACCAGCATCTCGTACAACACACACCCGAGCGAATAGATGTCGCTGCGACCATCCACGGCTTCACCGGACGCCTGCTCGGGACTCATGTAGGCCGGCGTCCCAACACTGACGCCGGTCTGCGTCGCCGTCTCGGCATCGACCGACTCCAGTGCCTTGCCGATGCCGAAGTCCGCCACCAGCGCATGCCCGTCCTGCAACAGGATGTTGTCGGGCTTGATGTCCCGGTGAACCACACCGCTCCGGTGCGCGTGCTCCAGCGCCCCGGCCACCTCGCTGGCGATGCGCACTGCGTCGGCCACCGGCAGCATGCGCTCGCGATCCAGCCGGTCGCGCAGCGATTCGCCGCGCACCACTGGCATGACGTAGTACAGCGCGTCATCGACCTGCCCCGAGTCGAAAAGCGGCAGGATGTGCGGATGACTGAGCCGCGCTGCCATCCGGATTTCGCGCAAGAACCGCTCGGCGCCGACCGTCTGCGCGACGTCGTCGCGGAGCACCTTGATCGCAACGTCACGATCGTGCTTGAGATCATGCGCGAGGTACACGGTGGCCATGCCGCCCTGACCGAGCTCGCGGTCGAGGCGGTAGCGGTCCGCAAGCGCGGCAGCCAGGCGGCCGACGATGTCACTCATTTGGCGCGGTGTCGCAGTAGCATGGGGGGCAGGTCGCGGCGGCGTCTCGTCCGGCACGACGTCGGAATCCCTCGCTCACGTCAGGGGCTCCAGGTTTGGCAATCCGATCTCGCGCAACAGTGCACCGAACCGCGGGTCCGCGCGCAACGTGCCAAACAGCGGCCAGGTGCGCGCGAGCATGACGATGAACGGGTCCCGGTCGGCGACAGCCTGGCCGGCGAGCGCGAGGCCCTCGTCGACGCCAATCACACCGGCGGCTGCCAGGCACAACATCGACGGCTGCACGTACGTCGTCGCGCTCCGCTCCACGAGTTCGTGGTACAAGGCCCGCGCCTGCTCCGGCTTGCCCCACGCGACATAGGTCGACACCAGATGGGCCACCGCCCACGCATGGCGCGCGGACATCGTCAGGAGCCGCTCGCCGACCCCGACAGCCTCTTCATACCGAGCGGCACAGGTGATCGCGACGAGGAGGGAAAAGTGCGCGAGGAACGACGCCGGATCGAGCTCGACTCCCCGGCGCGAGTGGTTCACGGCGGCCTCGTAGCGTCCGGCCGAGATGCTGGAGAAGCCGAGGATGACGTTGGCGTAGCTGGAGAGTGGATCAAGCTCGTAGAGTCGGGTCAGTTCCGCTTCCGCTTCGGCATCACGCCCCGACACCCACTGCAGCAGGAAGAGGCCGTACCACGCCCGCGCCTGCGGGTAGTTCGGATTCAATGCCAGCGCCCGGGTGAACTCGCGTTCCGCGAGCGCATAATCGCGCTCATACAGCATCGTGGCGCAGGCGAGCGCGCAGTGTGCCTCGGCGAGGTCAGGGTCGAGCACCAGCGCCCGGCGTGCGGCATCGAGCGCCAGCGGCATGGCGGTTCGCGCTGGACCAAAGCCCGAGTACGCGGAAGTCGTGTATCCGTCGGCGAGCCCCGCCCACGCCTGCGCGTACTCGCCATCGAGTGCCACCGCGTCCTTGAAGCACTCGAGCGCCTCGAGGATACTGCGCCCGCGCCGGTAGAGAAGCGCGCGTCCCTTCAGGTACAGCTCGTACGCCGCCATGTTCGTGGTCGGCGGGCGGCCCGTTGACGCACTGCGCCCGACTGCCAGAGAGAGCCGCAACCGCTCGGCGATCGTCGCGGCAATCTCGTCCTGCACCGCGAACACGTCCTCGATCACGCGCTCATAGCGCTCCGACCAGAGCTGGTAGCCGTCGGACGCATCAATCAACTGGACCGTGATGCGCAGCCGACTTCCCGCGCGCCGCAGCGTCCCTTCGAGGATCGTGGCCACACCGAGCTTGGCACCGACCGATCGCACATCCTCGTTCTTCCCCTTGAACGAGAAGCTCGAACTCCGCCCGGGGACCTTGAGTCCTGGGATCTGGGCCAGCGCATTCAGGATCTCCTCCGTCACGCCATCGGCGAAGAACTCGTCCTCGGGGTCGCGACTGAGACTCGTGAACGGCAACACGGCCAGCGACTTCTCCGGTGGGGCCGTCCCGTCCCGTTGCACCTCGGTCACGGTGAGGACACTGGCGAACAGCGCCGTCGTCTCGAAGCGATCGATCGGTGTGCGCGCGAGCGCCTGCTGCAGCGCTCGCGCCACCGCGCGTGGCACGCCCTCTCGCAGGGCCATGACGTCGGCTGGCGTCTGCACGAAGCGCTTGGCGATCACCGCCTGCACCGTCGGCCCCGTGAACGGCGGCTCGCCGACCAGCATCTCGTACAGAACGCACCCCAGACTGTAGAGATCACTGCGCCCGTCCACCTCTTCACCGACCGCCTGCTCAGGGCTCATGTAGGCCGGCGTGCCGACGCTCATGCCCACCTGGGTCAGGGTGTCGCCTGGCGCATCGCTGATCGCCTTGCCGATGCCGAAATCGGCCACCAGCACATGGCCGTCCTGCAGCATGATGTTCTCGGGCTTGATGTCCCGATGGATGATGCCCAGGCGATGCGCGTGATCGAGCGCGCCGGCCACCTCGCTCGCGATGCGCACGGCGTCGGCGATCGGGAGCTGGCGCTTGGTCTCGAGCTGCTCGCGCAGCGACTGCCCCTGCACCACCGGCATCACGTAGAACAGCGTGCCGTCGGCGTCGCCCGAGTCGTAGAGCGGCAGGATGTGCGGATGGCTCAGCTTCGCCGCCAGCTGGATCTCGCGCAGGAAGCGCTCGCGGCCGACCGACTGCGCCACGTCATCACGCAGCACCTTGATCGCGACCGGGCGGTCGTGCTTCCGGTCGTGGGCGAGGTAGACCGTGGCCATGCCGCCCTGGCCGAGCTCGCGCTCGAGGCGGTAGCGGTCGCCGAGGGTCTGCTGGAGTGTGGCGCGCAGTCCGTCGGTCACGCGGTGATCCACGCGAGTGCCGTGCTGCGGACGCGGGGATCGAGCGCCAGCACCGAGTCGAGTCGCTCCGTGAGGACGTCAGGCATCACCACCCCACGCTGCACGAGCGCCCGGCAGAACTCGCGGTCCTTCTCACGCCCAGCCACCGCCTTGGAGACCCACAGGTCGTGAAGCTCGAGACACCAGGCTGTGACGCCACGCGTGCCCGGTGTGTCGAACGGCACGAGCCGCGCCTGCCACCCATCCGGCAACCGCGCCGTGGATTCAACGACGCCCTGTGCGTAGTACCCAAAGGTGTCATGAAACATGGACGCTTCACCGATCGACCCGTCGATCAGGTCTGCCAGCCGTCCCTCGACGTCGCCTCGTACGGCGACATCGACCTCCACCGAGCGTGCTGCTTCGATCGGCAACGGTCCGGTCATGCTGCCGTGCACCGCCTGGCTGCCGATCACGAGCAGTTCCGTGACGCCGAGCACCGCCCCCGCAGCGCGAATCGCGTGTTCGAACTGTTCACGCGTCATGACGCCTGGTCCAGTGACACGGTGTCGTCCGACGCGCCCGAGCGTTCACGCTGTGCGAACGCGTGATAGACCTGGGCGCGTTCGGCCGCCGACAGCACGCCGGTGAACGGCGTCACGTGGCGGAGTTCCCGAGCCCACGGCGTGGGATCGGTCAGCACCGGGAGGAGCGCCTCGAGCGGGCGACGCAGGAGGCACTGCCATTCGTCGAACAGCAGGCGAGCGCCGGGATGCAACGCTCGCATCCGGGCCAGCGAGGCGCGTGCGCGGGACAGCACGGCCTCGGGCTCCGCACGGAGTCGCGCGGCGACGGCTTCATGGAGCAGCAGCGAGCGCCGCTCCTCACGTGTGAGCGGGGGCACGAACCGCACATCGACCTCGAAGCCGGCCGCCTGTGCCAGCCGCTCCACGGTACGCCAGGTCGGGCTCTTGCGGTCCCCTTCGTAGGCAGCGATCGCGGACTGCGAGGTCGCCGCCAGTGTGGCGAGGTCCTGTTGGGTCCGGCCGGCGGTGAGGCGGAGGAGGTGCACCGGGTTCATGCTGGAGTATATCCGATCGCATATGACTACAACAGCGGATCCACAGGCGATGCTGGCGACTGCACGGACCCGGCACACGTACTGACGAAGGGGTCCGGAGCGTAGGGCGCGCGGTAGTGCCTGGACTCCATGTTGCGGCTGCGCCCTATTGCCGCTGCCGTACTGAGATTCCGCGCCCCGTGCCGAGCGTGACCGAAAAACGGTTATACCGACACATCTCCCAGAGCTGCTGCCCATGGAACGTGACGTTCTCGCAGGGTCTGATGGAGGATTCGCCGTTCCGGACACGGGAGTTCATTGCGGGCAAAGACTCGGTCACACCGCAACGTACCGCACCTGATCCACGGGCCACCCGTTGCGGATCACGCGGGCCTGCGGCGCGGATTCCGTGGCGGATCGCCCCGCCGTAGGTTGGCATCAAGTACCGTTGCATCTGTCGGCGTGCGGACGACGGGCGCGTGGACGCGCCCATGCCGTTGCGCATCCCATGAAGGAGGTCGCGCATGAAGAGTTTCTGGAGCGCCGCCGTCGCGCTGCTGCTCTCCGGGGCATCGGTGTCCGCGCAGGTCGCACGGGTCGCGATCACCCCGGACTCCGTCGACGCCGGGGGGCTTCACACCGTCCAGTACGTCTTCACGATTGGCCCCCGCGGCCTGGCGCCGGGGGGCGGCGTCCGCATCGAGATCCCGGTCGCGTACGCGGAAACCGAGTTTCTCCTGTGGCGCGCGCCGCAGACCGAGGGCGCCACACTGCCGGGGTATGTGACGGCGACGACCTCCACTCGTGCGCCGGTGCGATTGCGCGTGGACGGACGGTTGCGCGGGATCGTCGAAGCGACCGTCGGGGCGCCGGTATGCCACGGGGACGGGTGGCATACCAGCCCTCGTATCGTGTCGTGGTAGGCCCCTTGTCCGGAAAGTGCACGAGCACCCGAGCCAGGAACGCGAGCGGGTCGACCGTCTCAGGGCCCGTCGTTGGCCACTCCCACTTGTCGGAGGGATAGGTCACCGCCTGCGCGCTGCGGTCGTACGTCAGCCCTTCCAGCGCGACCGGATTGCGCGCACAGCATACCGGGCGAGCCGGGTGGCAAACGCGCGGTCCTCCTCGGACACCCACACCGCGGTGTGCACGTGAAATCCGGAATGCGGCCACGTCATCATGCCGGCCGCTTGGTCCTCGTCGAGCAGCGCCAGGCGCACGAAGGGCCGGAGCATTGCGCGCCGGAATGCCTCGGTCAAGCGCGTGGTATCGTGGGCGGGCCACGTGACGAACGTGCCATCCTGCCTGAAGCCGCCGTCGGTCACGAGGAGGTTCGGCTGCGGATGCCAGTTCGCCCGGGAGCCGTGCGTCTGCAGGCGCTGCAGATGATCCGCTCACGCAGCAGCCCCTTCCCGGCGTCAACGTGTACGCCGAGTCGCCCGGCGGGATGGAATGGGTGGTGGTCTTCAACCCGGAGCGGCCACCGTTCTGGATTCCGGTCACCGTACGGGAAGTTGCTGACGCCAGTGTGGGGTATTTCACCTTGCTGCAGCGCACCGAACTGGACAGGATGCTGGTGCAGCAGGTGCAGGCGGAGATGGCCGGTCTGACGCCCGAGGACTTGGCGGCACCGGCCTGTCTCGGGCACGATTCCCGCACCGTGCTGCAGGTGAACGGACAGGCGCAGGGGTTGGCGCTCATGCGATTCAACCCGGCGTACTGGAATCGGGCGCTGCCGATATCGGCGGTGCAGCTCGTCAGCTACGGACGCACCGCCGAACCGGACACGGCGGGGGGCGCGGCCTGTCCGGACTATCCGCACCGCCTGGCCCGCACGATCACGTAGAACACCATCGCGACGCGGATTCAGCGTCACCAACCAACCGAGGCCCAGTCATGAAACGGACCCTCCTCGCCATCGCGGCCGCCGTTTTGCTCCCGGTGGCGGCACCGGCCCAGACCGATGCGGACGGCTGCAAAGACCATCCGCTGCTGACGCGGCTCGAGAACTTCTATGTCTCCTCCTGCGAGGAGAACTTCAATGCCCTGACCCTGCGCACCGGTGGCAGCACGTCCGAGTCGAAGGAAGGCACCCTTTTCCGCTTGTACTATCGCTACAACTTCGACAATGGGGCCAAGGCGAAGAGTGCCCTGCAGATCATCCGCAACTACGAACTGGCCCTCCAGAAGAACGGTGGCAAGCTCCTCTATCGAAACGTGAGCGGCATGGAAGGGACCGTCGAGGCGACCCTGTACCTCTCGACGAAGGAGAAGGAGTACTGGGTGCAGCTGACATCGTTTGCCGGCACCGACAACGCCGTCGAGGCCTACGCGCTCAATGTGCTGGAAGTCGAGGCCATGAAGCAGGAAGTCGCTGCCTCGCAGATGTTCGAGGCGATCAGCAAGGCTGGCTTCATTGCCCTGTACATCAACTTCGAGACCGGCAAATCGACCATCCTGCCCGAGTCGCAGGAGATCGTGACCCAGATCGCCGACATGCTGCGCGAGAACCCGAGCCTGCAGGTGAGCGTGGAAGGCCACACCGACAATATCGGGACGGCGAAGGCGAATCAGCTTCTCTCGCAGGCGCGGGCCGCCGCGGTCATGAACGCGGTGATCGCCAAGGGGATCGCCCGGACGCGGCTCAGCGCCAAGGGCTGGGGGCAAACGAAGCCGGTGGCCGATAACGCCACCGCCGACGGCCGAGGCAAGAACCGGCGGGTCGAGATCGTGAAGCGCTGAACCACGGGTCGGGGTGGCCGGACGGTGCCGGCCACATCTTCGCGCAGTGCGGAGAGTCGATGCACTCCGGCTCGTCGCTCCACTGGTGATAGTCGCGGTGGAGGCCGGTGGAGAAGCAAGCGATGGAAATGCCCTGCTGGGCGTAGTCGTCGTGATCGCTGCGGCTGTCCATGTTCACCGGGAAGGTGGTCGGCATCTCGGGGCCAAGGCCGTTCATGCTGTTGGCCAGCAGCAGCCGGTTGCGGATGTCGTTGAAGGCCTTGATGGGGTCCTTGTCGACCGGCGTGGTGAAGCCGACATGGTCGTTGTGGGTGCCAACGGCGACGTCCTGTGTCTTGAGCTTCGGGTCGCTTCCGGGCAGGATGGCGATGACGTTGGGGGCCCAGTCGGTGGGGAGTTCCACGAAGTCGAGGGTGGCCGTGAGGACGCCCCCCTGGGAGCCAGGCGCGAGGCCATCGATGCTGGGGCGGCCGAAGAGCCTGGCGGCGCCCTCCCTCGTGAGGCGCAGCACCGCCGGCGCCGGGAATTGCTGCTTGAGCAGCGCACGCGAAGCGCTCGTCGTAGACGGTCTGCAGGCGCTGCAGATGATCCGACACCAACCGAAACAGCGGCGACGCTTGGGGCCATCTGGGTTGGTAGACGCCGCGCGCTCCGGGACCAAGGAGCGCCGAGCATACGTTCGACTCGGGTGCGGACCATCACCGTTCCGTTGCGCGACGGGCCGTTTCGACGCAACATCCGCGCGATGCCGGCTTCACGAGGCGTCCTGTTGCCGAGCGGACCGACCATGCGCGCAGCGTGACGCCTCGAGCGGTCCGCTCGCCGCAGAAGCCGGCGTCAGCCCCCTCCACGCACGTCTGGTAACTCCACGGGACGCAGTGGGTAGCGGGCCATCGGGCCTCGGGGGACGGATGGCCGAACGGTCGTACGACGCCCCGACGCGGACCACCGTCGGGATACGTGGACGGGGGCCGCCGCATTTCTTAACGCCCCCCCGCCGCGGAGCGTCATCCTCTCGCGCCGGCGCGCGCGTGACGCGCCCGCTCCACCAACCTGGGAACGCACTATGCACCGCTTGCTCTTCGGCCTCCTCCTGACCCTCGTCGTCGCCTGCGCCGGCTCCGAAGCGGGCACGCCTACCCCTCCCTCCCCGGATGGTGGCGGGAAGCCGCCCGCGCCGTCCGCGGCCGAGATGCGCCGCTGGATCGAGGACATCGTGGCGGAGGGCATCCGGCGCCCCGGGTATCCGGCGGACGCCCGCGTCGAGCAGCGCATCCGTGACTGGCTCACCGGCTTCGGAGTGGAGGACGTCCGGCTCGAGCCGGTCACGGTGACCCGCTGGATGACGGTCGAGGGCGCGTCCAGCGTCGAGGTCTGCCGCCCCGCGTGCGACGGCAGCCTCAAGCTCACGGTTTTCCCTACCCTGGCCGTGGCCGCGCCCCGCACGATCGACGCCCCGCTGGTCCGGTATGACGGCAGCACGGCCGGCCTCGCGGGGAAGATCGTCGTGCTCGACTACCCCATGGCGCGCTTCGTCCCCGGGGCGCTGGCCGACCAGTCGTTGTGGGTCCACGACCCGGATGCCGACCTCTCGAGCACGAGCCACCCGAACTCCCGCCCCCAGACGTCGAAGGCCGCGTCAACCGTCGTGGCCATCCTGCGCGCGCGCCCGGCGGCCATCGTGTGCGCGCTCGACGACTTCTTCGACACTCCGTACGTCTACGGCGTTCCGAGCCTCCTGCTGAACGACTCGATCCCCGTCGTCTACGCGAGTCCCTCCGCTCGGACCGCGCTCCTGCAGGCCCTCGCCGGCAGTGCGCCGTCGGCGCGGCTTACCGTCGTCGCCACGTCCGAGGAGGTCGTCGCCCACAACGTCGTCGGCCGTCTCCGCTCCGACAAGACCACCGACATCGTCCTCTTCGGTTCGCACCACGACGGCCCCTTCTTTGGCGCCACCGAGGACGCGGCAGGGGTGTCTCTGGTGCTCGCCCAGGCGCGCTACTGGTCGCAGGTCCCGGCGTCGCAGCGGCCGTTCGAGTTCCGCTTCGTCCTCACCGCCGGCCACCTCCTGCGGAGCCGCGGCGCCGAGGCGTGGGTGACCGCGCATCCCGATCTCGCGGCCAAGACGGTGCTCAACGTCCACCTCGAGACGCCGGCGCAGGAGTACGACGTCAATAGCCAGAACGCCCCCGTCAACCGGAATCGTATCGAGCCGCACTGGTTCTACGTGTCGAACGCCCCGGTGCTGGTTAATGGGCTCAAGGGCGCGGTCCAACGGGTGGACTACCGCCGGACGATGGCGATCGATCCCAAGGCCTTCCCCGACGGGCCACCCAGCGACGCCAAGGCGTTCTTTTCTGCAGGGATCCCGATCCTGTCCCACATCTCCAATCCCGCGTACTACCTGACAATTGAGGACAAGCTCGACAAGGTGAGCGACAAAGCCAACGAGGAACTCAGTCGTGTCGTCATTGACGTCGTGTGGGGCCTCGCAGGCCAGACCCCCGCCAGCCTCCGCGCCGCGGTTCGATGACGCGCGACCCTGCCGCCGCCGCCCGGTCCGTTTGCGCATTTCACCCAAGTCGATCACGCGTTTCGGTCCAAAGCGATCACCGGTTTCGGGTCATGGCGATCAGCCGTTTCGGCTGATGTCGATCACCGGGGATAGGACGCGGACGAGGGGTTAGTCGGTCGGGGACTCAGGGGTCGGCAGGCGGCGGAGGGAGCCGCCGGTGAGGGTGAGCCGGTGGGCATGATGCACCAGCCGGTCGAGGATGGCGTCCCCAAACGTGGGGTCGCCGATCATCTCGTGCCAGTGATCGACGGGCAGTTGGCTGGTCACGAGGGTGGCGCGGCGGCCGACGCGGTCTTCCACCAGTTCGAGGAGGTCGCGGCGTTCGCGGTCACCGAGCGGCGCGAGGCCCCAGTCGTCGAGGATGAGGAGGTCGGTGCGGGCGAGGGTCTGCATCAGCTTTGCGTAGCTCCCGTCGGCGCGAGCCAGCACCAGTTCTTCGCCGAGGAGCCGCGGCACGCGCACATAGCGCACGGAGTGCCCCTGCCGACAGGCGCTGTTCCCGAGCGCACAGGCGAGCCACGATTTGCCCGTCCCGGTCGGACCTGAGACACAATGCCCATCCGACGCGTATCACGGTGCGGTACCCGTGGCATCCGTTGGCCAATTGCGACTTGCTGATGACTGGTGCGACGTCGCATCTCGGCGTGGCGAGCTATCTCGTGACGCTGCCGGATGGGACGACGATGGCGTTACCGATCTGGATGACAGAGGCGAGGGCCGTCGGTGATGCGACCGTGCGCGAGGTGGCGGTGCCCTCTCGCCTCGCGCTGGAGGCGCTCCGATCCTTGGTTGACGAGGTTCGCGAGGCATGGGCACGTTCGGCATCCGCTGCCAGCGTTCCCCCTGCTCCCGGAGATCCGTCATGAATCGTCGTGCCCCACGAAGTGACGCGCGTGTCGTCCAGCCGATGCTGCCCCTCGGCCACGCCGACGTGTGTTGGGAGGCGCTACCGCCCCGCGTGCAGGTTGAGGTGCTCGCCCGTTGGTGCGAGATGTTGCAGGACGTGATGCGGCCGGCCGGTGAGATGGCGAGAGCGGACGAGGGACGGTCATGAGTACCGCCCTCACGGTACGCGCGCCCGCTGCATCCGCCGTACTGGTGCCGACGAAAATCACATCGGCGCACCTCGCGCGCGCCGCCTATGTCTACGTGCGCCAATCGACGGCGACCCAGGTCCAAGACAATCTCGAGAGCCAGCGACGGCAGTATGGGCTTGCCGATCAAGCACGTCGCTGGGGCTGGCAGCTCGTGGAGGTCATCGACGAGGACCTGGGACGCTCGGGCAGCGGCCGCGCAGAGCGTCCAGGCTTTGAGCGATTGGTCGCCGCGGTGTGCCTCGAGAGCGTTGGCGCCGTGTTCGCCTTGGAGGCCTCACGCTTCGCGCGCAATAGCCGCGACTGGGCCCACCTGGTCGATCTCTGTGGTCTCACCGAGACACTCATCATCGACGGGGAGGGCGTGTACGATCCACGCGAGACGAATGATCGCCTCCTGTTGGGCCTCAAGGGCACCATGAGCGAGTGGGAGCTGAGTGTCATGCGCCAGCGCTCGTTTGCCGCGCTGCGCCAGAAGGCGGCCCGCGGCGCCCTGTACACGACCGTCCCCATCGGCTTTCTCCGCACGCGCGATGATCGGGTCGAGCGCGATCCCGACCAGCGGATTGTGCACGCGATTGAGTCGGTGTTCCAGCAGTTTCGCGTCACGGGCAGCGTGCGCCAGACCTTGCTGTGGTTTCGCCAGGAGAGCATTGAGCTTCCCGCGGTGGCCTACGGGCCCTTTGGGCGCCACGTGACGTGGAAGCTCCCGGTGTACAATGCCGTGCACCATATTCTCACGAATCCGATCTATGCGGGCGCCTACGCCTTCGGGCGGACCCGGACCAAGACGAGTATCGTTGGCGGTCGCCCGCGGAAGCGGGATGGGATTGCGGTGCCGCGGGACGAATGGACCGTCCTGTTGCGCGATCACCATGAGGGCTACATCGCGTGGGACGAGTATGACCGTATCCAGCAGCAGATCGTCGACAATGCGCACATGGAAGGCCGGATGACCCGCGGGGCGCCACGCCAGGGCGCCGCGTTGTTAGCCGGGCTGCTCCGGTGTCGTCGCTGTGGGCGGCGACTCCATGTCGCGTACAGCGGTGCTGGGTCGACCGTGCGGCGCTACCACTGTCGCGGCGCGCACATCAATCATGGGGCCGACTCGTGCCTGTCCTTCGGCGGCCTGGCCCTTGAGCAGGCGGTCGAAGCCGCCGTGCTCGCCCTGATGCAGCCCGCCGCGCTGGAGGCGGCGTTGGCTGCGGCCGCTCACGCAAGCGCGGCCCGCGACGCCGAGCGCACGCAGTATACGTTGCGCGTCGCGCAAGCGCAGTATGAAGCGGAGCGCTCGCGTCGGCAGTACGACGTCGTCGATCCGACGAATCGTTTAGTCGCCGCCGAGTTGGAACGGCGATGGAATGCGGCACTCGATGCCGTGGCGTCTGCCACACGGGCGCTGGAGGTGTTCGACGCCGATCAGGCGCGGACGGCGCCCGTGATGGATGCATCGGCCCTGCGGGCGCTGGCCAGTGATCTCCCGAGCGTGTGGCATGATCCGCGGGCCGATGCCCGCCTGAAGAAGCGCATCGTCCGCACACTCATCGAAGAGATGCTCGTCGATGTGGACGACGAGGCCGCCCGCATTCAGGTCGTCGTCCGCTGGGCGGGTGGGCAGCATAGTGCCCTCAGCGTCCCCAAGCGCCGGTCGGGTCAGCATCGCTACCGGACCGATGCCGACGCTATCCAGCTGATTCGGGAATTGCGGGTCATGCTGGCCGACGGCCAGATCGCGAGTGTCTTGAATCGCCTCGGGCTCAAAACGGCGAAAGGGCATGGGTGGACCCGTAATCGGGTCTGTATCGTGCGCAATCACGAGGGCATCCCGGTCCATGATGCCGCGCAGGCCGCCGCCGACGGCTGGCTGACGATGGACGGCGCCGCCGCGCAGCTCGGCGTCAGTGACACCGTCATTCGGAAACTCATCGAGCGCGCGGTCTTGCCCGCCCGGCAGGTCATCGCCCACGCGCCGTGGATGATTCGTGCTTCCGATCTGGCGTGTGACGGGGTTGTCCACTACGTGCAGCAGGTGCGCAGCGGTCGTGCGCTGCCGCCGGCTGACCAGCCCGCGCAGCTAACGTTTGAATCCACCACCACATACTGAGGTGACGTAGTATGTCCCAAGACCGGTCGGGCCGGTGATCAGCAGCGTCTGGTGTTGGCGGATCCATTCGCCGCCGGCGAGCTGCAGCAGCCGACTGCGTTCGAGCCCGCGTTTCGCGCGGAAGTTCACGTCTTCG
>VYLE01001448.1_pt1 | contig 18596 bp, 15 predicted proteins | sample 5114391 | NCBI WGS metagenome assembly VYLE01 (sample SAMN12291771, study PRJNA351875) | freshwater metagenome | isolation source: freshwater lake | place: USA: Michigan, Kent Lake | collected 2013-08-15
TCGACATCAGCGGCCAGCGTGCGCGCCAGCTGACGGCACAGGATTTCGACGCGTTCGACTGGGTTCTGTGTGCCGACCGTGCCAATCTTCGCGATGTCCTGCGCGTCGCGCCCGCGGCGCGGCGGGACCGCATCGGCCTGCTGCTGGCATGGTCCGGCCTCGACCCGGACAGCGACGTGCCTGATCCCTATACGGGAGGTTCCGAGGACTTCGAGCAGGTCTGGCGACTGGTCGATTCGGCGGCACAGGCGGTCGTGGCCCGACTCGCCGCCGAGTGAGACTGGGGCATAATCGGGACGATGACGGACATGACCCTGGCTCCCGAACTGCCGCGCAGCCTGCAGTGGCTGAACGCGCCCGCGACATCGCTGCACGAACAGCGCGGGCGCATCGTCGCGCTCGCCTTCGTCAACAGCGCTTCCGCCTGGTGCGCGCAGCGGCTCAACGACCTGGCGGTGTTGCAGGCCCGGTATCTCGGGCGACTGCAGGCGCTGGCCGTGCATGTGCCGCGCTTCGACAGCGAGCGCGACCCGCAGTCCGCGCTGAAGCGGCTGCGTCGCCACGGGCTGTCGCTGCCGTTGGCCCATGACGGCGACTGGGTGGCCTGGCAGCGGTTTGGCGTCGAATCGTGGCCGACCGTGCTGCTGATCGATGGCGAGGGCAACGTGCAGCACCGCGCGATGGGTGCCGAGGGCCTGGCGGACCTGGAACGGCATATCGCGCGGCTGTGCGATGGCCTGCATGAGCCGCCGGACGATGACCTGCGCGTGTTCCGCGAAATGCATCCGGAACCCCGTACGCCGCTCTGCTTCCCCACCGGCCTGGTCGCCACGCCGGACCGCCTGTTCGTGGCCGATACCGGTCATCACCGCGTGCTCGAGTGCAACCACCACGGCCGGTTGATCCGTCAGTTCGGCATGGGCACGCCCGACCTGGCCGACGGTGAGCTGAACCACGCCGCTTTCCGCCGCCCGCAGGGCCTGGCCCTGGTCCGCGAATCGCTTTACGTCGCCGATACCGGCAACCATGCCCTGCGACGCATCAACCTGCCGACCAGCACGGTCGACACCCTGTGTGGCAATGGCCGCGCTGGCGAGCCGACCGAGGGCGCGGTCACGGCGCCCCGGGACGTGGCGTTGAACCAGCCGCAGGCAATCGTGGTGAACAACAACCAGATCTTCCTGGCGATGGCCGGCGACAACCGCGTCTGGAGCTACGACCTGGGGACGCGCGAGATCCGCGCCCGTGCCGGGTCCGGGCAGCTCGATGTCCGCGACGGCAGCGGGCCGATGGCGGCGTTCGCGCAACCTGCCAGCCTGACGACGGCATTGCAGACGCTCTATGTCTGCGATGCCGTGGGCTCGGCAATCCGTTCGCTGCAGTTGCGCGGCGACACCGTGCAGACCCTGGTCGGGCAGGGCGCCTGGACGTTCGGCGACGAGGATGGCCCGCGCGACCGTGCGCTGCTGCAACACCCGCAGGCCGTGGCGCTGAGTCCGGACTCGCCGATCATGTGGATCGCCGACAGCGGCAATGGCAGCCTGCGCACGCTGCGGCTCGGCGGTGGCGAGCTGACCACCATCGCCCTGCCGCGTCCGTTGCAGGGGCCTGCGGGCCTGTCCGTGGCCGCCGGCGCCGTCTGGATCGCCGAGACCGACGCCCACGCGGTGCTGCGCTACGATATCGCCACCGGCGAACTGAGCCACGTTCCGATCGACGAATGAGCGGTAAACCCCAGGCGGAATTCGACGGCAAGGCCTTCGCGGCCGGGCTGAGCACCGCGCCGGGCGTGTACCGCATGTACGCGGCCGACGACGCGCTGTTGTACGTCGGCAAGGCCGGCGCGCTGCGCAAGCGCGTGGCCAGCTACTTCAACAGCTCGCCGAAGGCGCCGCGGACCCTGGCGATGCTGTCGCAGGTCGCGCGGATGGACGTGACCGTCACCCGCACCGAGGCCGAAGCGCTGCTGCTGGAGAACCAGCTGATCAAGTCGCTGACGCCGCGCTACAACGTGCTGCTGCGCGACGACAAGAGTTATCCCTACGTGCTGCTGACCCGCGAGGAGTGGCCGCGCATTGCGTTCCATCGCGGCGCACGGGCGGTCCCCGGCCGCTACTTCGGCCCGTACCCCGGCGCGGGCGCGGTGCGCGAGACACTGAACCTGATGCAGAAGCTGTTCCGCATCCGCAACTGCGAGGACAGCGTGTTCCGCAACCGGTCGCGCCCCTGCCTGCAGTACCAGATCGGCCGCTGCAGCGCGCCCTGCGTGGGACTGGTGCAGGAGGACGACTACGCGGAGGCGGCACGGCGCGCGACCCTGTTCCTCGACGGGCGCAGCGACGAACTGACGCGCGAGCTGGGCAGTGCGATGGAGCAGGCCAGCGCGAACCTCGAATTCGAACAGGCCGCGCGCCTGCGCGACCTGGTCGCATCGATCCGCTCATTGCAGGCGCGCCAGTACGTGGACGGTCACGCCGCCGACCTCGACGTGCTCGCCTGCGCGATGCAGGGCAGCCAGGCCTGCGTGCTGCTGCTCGCCTTCCGTGACGGCCGGAATTTGGGTACGCGCACCTTCTTCCCGAAGACCAATGGTGAGGATTCAGCGGAAGAGGTCCTGGGCGCCTTCGTGTCGCAGTACTACGCCGAGCAACCGGCGCCGCAGGAAATCATCCTCGACCGCGAGATTCCCGACGCGGAGTTGATCGAACATGCGCTGGCTGCTTCGGCCGGACGCAAGGTGCAGCTGAAGTGGAATGTCCGCAGCGAACGCGCGGGTTACCTCGATCTGGCGCGCCGCAATGCGGAGATCGCGCTGGTGACCGAACTCGGCAGCCGCAATGCGCAGACCGCGCGCAGCGAGGCGCTGAAGGACCTGCTGGGACTGCCGGAGGTGGCGAAACGCATCGAATGCTTCGACATCAGCCACACGATGGGCGAAGCGACCGTCGCATCCTGCGTCGTGTTCGATGCGAACGGCGCCGTGCGCTCGCAGTACCGCCGCTACAACATTGCCGGCATCACGCCGGGCGACGACTTCGCCGCCATGCACCAGGCGATCGAACGCCGTTTCCGGCGCGCGGTGGAGGAGGGCGGCGTGTTGCCCGACGTCCTGCTGATCGACGGTGGCGCGGGCCAGCTCGCGCAGGCGCAGGCCGCACTGGCCGATCTGGGCGTGGATGGCGTGACGCTGGTCGGCGTGGCCAAGGGGGTCGAACGGCGGGCGGGGCACGAAACCCTGGTCCTGCCCGATGGTCGCGAGCTGCGGCCGGGCGCCGCGTCGCCTGCGCTGCAGCTGATCCAGCAGGTGCGCGACGAGGCGCACCGGTTTGCCATCACCGGACACCGCGGGAAGCGGCAGAAGGCGCGCATGACCAGCAAGCTCGAAGACATTCCGGGCATCGGACCGCGGCGGCGCGCGAGCCTGCTCAAGCATTTCGGTGGACTGGCGGGCCTGAAGGCGGCCGGCGCCGACGAGATCGCACGGGTGGAGGGCGTGAATGCCGCACTGGCCGAGCGAATCTACGCTAACCTGCACGGGCTGCCGTCCCCCGAGGCAGGAAACGAGTAAGCCTGCGATGACGTTGACCGTTCCCACCTGGCTCACGCTGCTGCGGATCGTGCTGATCCCGGTGCTGGTGCTGGTGTTCTACCTGCCGTACTCGTGGACCAATTTCGCGGCGGCCTTCATCTTCGTACTGGCGGCGGTCACCGACTGGCTGGATGGCTGGATCGCACGCCGCTACCACCTGTATTCCGCGTTCGGTGCGTTCCTGGATCCGGTGGCCGACAAGCTGATGGTGGCGGTGTCGCTGTTCCTGATCGTGCAGGACAACCCCACGATGTGGATGGCGATCTGGGCCGCGGTGATCGTGGGACGCGAGATCGCGGTGTCCGCCTTGCGCGAATGGATGGCCGAACTCGGCCAGCGCGCCACGGTGAAGGTGGCGGCGTTGGGCAAGATCAAGACCATCGTGCAGATGGTCGCGCTGTCCTGCCTGCTGTATGCGTCGACGCCGGGCAAGCAGGCGCTGGACGACATCTGGATGGGGCGCTGGGTGTTCGTGCTCGGCGACTGGTTGCTGGCCATCGCAGCGCTGCTCACGTTGTGGTCAGGTATCCAGTACCTGCTCGCGGCATGGCCGATCCTGCGCGATGGCGAGAAAAAGCCTGTTGACATACCCAAACAAGACGCTACAATTTCGTCTCTCTCGACGCGGGAATAGCTCAGTTGGTAGAGCACGACCTTGCCAAGGTCGGGGTCGAGGGTTCGAGTCCCTTTTCCCGCTCCAGATTTTCGTCCTGAGAGGGACGGTCCACAAAACCCCGTTCGCGGGGTTTTGTGTTGTAGGGCGCCTTGAAAACGTGCCTTGATTGCGCCAGTCTGGCGCGGTCGCCATCGGCCTGGTGGCAGAGTGGTTATGCAGCGGACTGCAAATCCGCGTACGCCGGTTCAATTCCGACCCAGGCCTCCAAACTCGAAGGACCGCAACGTCCTTCACTGCGGGAATAGCTCAGTTGGTAGAGCACGACCTTGCCAAGGTCGGGGTCGAGGGTTCGAGTCCCTTTTCCCGCTCCATATACGCTCCTCGGTGAGCACGCACGAAGCCCCGCTTGCGGGGCTTCGTCGTTTCGGTCGACCGGCGACGGCGCCGCTTTCCAATGCGTCGTGAGTGAGGCAGGCTATCCGCGGGCCCGGATGGCGAAACTGGTAGACGCATCGGACTTAAAATCCGCCGGCCGCAAGGCCATGCCGGTTCGATTCCGGCTCCGGGCACCATCGCGGCGCTGTCGTCTCAGCGCCGACGCTTCTTCTCTTCCTCGCGCACCTTGCGGCGCACGAACAGCGCCACGAGGACGCTGATCCCCACCATGACGATGCTCCCGCCGATGGCCAGCCAGCCCACCGGCTCCATCAGGATCTCGCGCAGGATCGGATGCATGTCGTGTTCTCCCCCGTTGTGGTGGTGCCAACGTCGCATTGGATGCCCGGCCGGGCATTGATCCGGATCAAGTCCGCGGTCACGCGCATCTGCGCTGCGGCATGGCGTCGCAGGGCATGGCTTAGAATCGCCGCTGGCCCACGGGAGACTGCCCATGCAGCGTTACCTCGCCTATGTCGTCAGCGTCGTGCTGGCACTCGTTTCGCTGGTGCTGGCAATGACGTGGCCGGCCGCGTGGTGGGCTGTCGTCGTGTTCGGTGCGCTGGCAATGTTGGGAACGTGGGACGTCATGCAGTCGCGCAGCACGCTGCGTCGCAACTACCCGGTGCTGGCGCATTTCCGTTACGGACTCGAATCCGTCGGCCCCGAGATCCGCCAGTACTTCATCGAGGGCGATACGGCGGAGGTGCCGTTCTCGCGGCAGCAGCGGGCCCTGGTCTACCAGCGCGCAAAAGGCGTCAGTGACGTGGTGCCGTTCGGCAGCCAGCAGGACGTGTACAGCGTCGACTACGAATGGATCAATCATTCGATGGCGCCGGCGAGCGTGGACACGCACGATTTCCGCGTGGTGATCGGTGCGGACACGGCGCAGCCGTATTCGGCCAGCGTGTTCAACATCTCGGCCATGAGCTTCGGCTCGCTGTCCGCCAATGCGGTGCGCGCGCTCAACGAAGGCGCACGGCGCGGCAACTTCTACCACGACACCGGCGAGGGCTCGATCTCGCCGTACCACCGCGAGAAGGGCGGGGACCTGGTGTGGGAGATCGGGTCGGGCTACTTCGGCTGCCGGGACGAGCAGGGTCGCTTCGACGAAGCGCGCTTCATCGAGAATGCGCACTCGCCACAGGTGAAGATGATCGAGGTGAAGCTGTCGCAGGGCGCGAAGCCCGGCCACGGTGGCGTGCTGCCGGCCGCGAAGGTCACCGCGGAGATCTCGGTCACGCGCGGCGTGCCGATGGGTCACGACTGCGTCTCGCCGGCGAAACACTCCGCGTTCTCCACGCCGGTCGAACTGCTGCAGTTCGTCGCCCGCTTGCGCGAGCTGTCCGGCGGCAAGCCGACGGGCTTCAAGCTGGCGATCGGGCATCCGTGGGAATGGTTCGGCATCGCGAAGGCCATGCACGAGACCGGGCTGCTGCCGGACTTCATCGTGGTGGACGGTGCGGAAGGTGGCACCGGCGCGGCACCGGCCGAGTTCATCGACCATGTCGGCGTGCCGATGCACGAGGCGCTGTTGCTGGTCCACAACACGCTGGTCGGACTGAACCTGCGCGATCGTATCCGGATCGGCGCGGCGGGCCGGATCATCAGCGCCTTCGACATCGCCCGCACCATGGCGATGGGCGCCGACTGGTGCAATGCCGCGCGCGGTTTCATGTTCGCGCTGGGCTGCATCCAGTCGCAGAGCTGCCACAACGACCGTTGCCCGACCGGCGTCGCCACGCAGGATCCGAAGCGCTGGATGCACCTGGATGTGCCCGACAAGTCGGTGCGCGTGCAGCAGTTCCACGACAACACGCTCAAGGCGCTGCGCGACATGCTGTGTGCGGCCGGACTGGAGCATCCGCAGCAGTTGGGGCCGGAGCACATCCTGCGGCGCGTGTCGCCGATCGAGGTCCGTTCGCTGGCAGCGCTGTACCGGTTCCTGGAGCCGGGCGAATTGCTGGACCGGGTGCCGTCCCATGCGGTATTCCGTGCGACACCAAGGATCGCTGACCGCCGGATGCGTTGACCGCCCCCCCGGTCCGCGGCTATCATTCGCGCCCCGATGATTTCGGGCGGTTAGCTCAGCGGTAGAGCACTGCTTTCACACGGCAGGGGTCACAAGTTCGAAACTTGTACCGCCCACCAATCCATTCAATGGGTTACAAGAAAACCGGCCACTGGCCGGTTTTTTTGTAAGTGCGAGGTAAGTGCAGGGCTAGGGTTTTCCCTCTTCCAGCATCATCCGGGCTACGTCCGCCTCCCACGCTGGTACATGGAGGTCAAAGAAGACCTCGCGCGTGATGGGCTGAATGATCTGCCAGCATGGCGTGGCCACGACGCCGCAGTAGGTCATCCCAGTCCGGGTAGTCTCGTCGTAAAGGGCGAAGAGCCGATCATCCCCCAGCTGCTGCAGGTTGCCAGGCAAGGTGAACTCATCCTTGCGCCAAGGAAAGGGCAGGGGCAGCTTGCGCCCATCGGGGAGCTCCACATAGGTCCGCTGGTTGCCGTCATCGCCCGCGACCTGCTCGATCAAATTCATCCACCACCTCCTCGCTTAAGGCCTTCCCAGTTGTTCCGGACGTGCGTGAGGACGATGTTCTCACCCGCCGAGCCTGCGAGGGCGTCGGCGATGGCCTTGTCGCCAATGGCCACGACGGGCGTAGTCACCAGAGACGCCCGGCCACCAGCCTTGGCCGCGTCCAGCTGCGCAGTGAGCGCAGCCTCTTGCTGCTTCGTCCGAATGGTCTCGCCGCGCCGGAGCACCGCAGTCACCTCGTCATTCGCCAGGCCAGTCAAGCCGGCCACGCCGCCGCCGTGATAGACAGGTGGAGCCCCCAGCGTCATCGGATTGATGTTGTTGCGCCACATTTGCAGTTTTCCCACCACGCCGCCGCCGTGGGCGGCCGGCACGGACACGCCGCCGGCCGCGCCGCTGGCGCCACCGAAAGCTGACAGCGCAGACCGGATGGCGCGCAGGGCGAGCTCCTGGGCGATCATCTGGGCGACACCGGCGGCGAAGCTACGCACCATGTCGGCGAATGCCACCTTGAACTCCTTGGTGCCCTCCACCAAGTCATTGATGAACTGCCCGAACGAGCTCTCCGCCTGGTCCTCCAGCTTCATGCGGAATTCCCGCATGGACGCGGTTACGTCGGCGATGTTCCCGTCTAGGCTCTCCAGAAACTGGAGCACGCTGTCATCCTTGGTCGTGGCGTAGAACTTGGCCACGGCTTCGCGCAGATCCTTGAGCTGAAGAAGAGACGCCGCGCGCGCGACCTGCAGGCGCCGCTCACCCTCAGCCGCACCCAAGGTGCGGGCATCGACCTGGGCAGACACCGACGTCTCCGTGCCCTGAAGCCCCCCCAACGTCTCGGAAGCCTGACGGCGGAAGTCCTCAAGCTGGGCTTTAATGGCTCGCTGGTCGATCAGCTTGCGAATGATTGCCTTGCCCGCCTCGTCGCCGGAGGCCTCCAGGCGCTTGAACAACTCTTGATACTCACGCTCCAGTCGGGCTCGCTCCGCTTCTCCCGACTTCCCGTCGAGCTCCAGGAGCTCAAGCCTGACTGCCTCCAATTGCTTGGCGAGATCTGCCTCGGCCGCCGCCTGCTCGCGAGCGGTGGTAGCGCCGATCGCCGCGCGATCGCGCTGTAGCTTTACGATCTGTTCCTCCAGGTTGCGGCGCTGGCCGGCGTCCTTGGTAGCCGCCATTTCGTAGCCGGCCTGCTGGATCTCCAGGTCTATGGCCTCTTCCTGCAGACGCTGTCTCTCGCTGAAGTAGTCTTTCAGACTGATCTCATGGCCGGCGTACAGGCGATCGAGTTCCGCCAGCTGTCGGGTAACCGAGTCCCGGAGTAGGGCATTGGATTTGGCGATCTCTTTTGCAGCGGCGGCGGAAGGTGCGTTAGCCGGGGTGGAGCCAGGCGTGGCCAAGGCAGGGGTGGCCGTCGTCGACGGCGCCGCGCGGCGCGGGGCTGCGGGATCACCGAACAGGCGCTCATTTAGCTCGATGATGCTTTCGACTTCTGCCTTTCGATTCCTCAGCTGTGCAGTGGTCATGAGCCCCAGCACACTGAAGCTGGGATTCCGCCCGGTCTCGATGCGGTCGAGTTCGTCATTGATTGCCTTCAGCTCGCGGCGTTGTTCCGCCAGGTGCTCGCCACCCAGCTGCCGCTGGCCGCCTACCTGCATGTTCAGCCACTCTTGCGTCGCATCGCCAAGTTCCTTTAGCGTGCCGATCAGCGAGGCGGACGCGTTGGTGGTGCTAACGATGCCGCCGACGATGGACTGAAAACCCTGCTTTACCTCCGGCGACTGAAGAGTTCGGGCTAGATCAGAGATGCCGCGCGCTAGTTCCCGCGATGCGTGTGTGCCGTCATCGGCGCCAGCGACCAATGCCAGGAACGAGTTCTTAAGCTCCTGCGTAGCCCTCGAGACGGTCGAAGGAAGCTTGGTGTACTCGGCGTCAATGCTGCGGGCGCCGTTTTCTAGCGCGGCCACGAAGTCGTCAGTACGAACCTTTCCGTCGGTGACGAGCTCGCGCACTTTGCCAAAGGAGACGCCGAACTGATCGGCGAGTGCCTGGACGATCCGGGGCGACGTCTCGATCAGTGTGTTGAACTCTTCCGCGCGCAGCGTGCCGCCGGCGAGTGCCTGGGTCAGCTGGGTTATGCCACGCGCAGCGTCGGCAGGCGCGGCACCGGAGACCTGGAATGCCTTGGCGATCGTCTCGGTAAGCTTCAGTACCCGCTCTTGGCCGATGGTGGTGGACTGGGATAGGCGGGCATACAGGCTTACGACCGAGTCCCATTCTGAGGCTGTGCGCTGAGCGACGGCGAAAGTGCCGCGATAGGCCGCCTCAAATTCCTCTTGGTCCTTCGTGGCCAGGCGCAGGCGTGCGGAAAGCTGCGCTGCCTGGTCAGCCATCTCACTGTACGTGCGGACTGCACGAATGGCTGCGTAAGCGGACACGACGCCGGCCAGTTGGTTCCGGATCGCTTTGATCGATGATACCCAGCGACTCTCGTCAGGCGATGCCTCGGCACTACTCTTCTTGATCTTGGCCAACTCGCCGCGGAGAACGCCAAGGCCTTGTTTGATGTCAGCGAGATCCGCCGAGACGCGCACCCGCAGATTGGGATTGTTTGCCATCGATCGCTCCAGAAAGAGAAAAGGCCGGCCACTGCTGGCCGGCCTGGTGTCAACTCACCCTCTTGGAAACCCGCACGAGGGATGAAGAGAGCGTTGACTGCCGGTGTTATTGAAGGACACCGCCGGCTGGTCCTGAGCGCTCACCGCGCTCCACTGAAACCGTTATGCCTTTGTGGTGTTGCCGGGCGTGAGCTTGACGGTCGCCGTCGTCTCTCCGTCTGCACCAGCAGCCCAGGCAATAGCTCCGCCCGTGATGTCGCCAGAAGCCGGAGTGGCCGCACTGTCATCGAAAGCACCAGCGCTCGCGTCCCAGATGAGCTTTTCACCTTTCACGAAGACTGCCCCCGAGACCTTGGGAAGCGTGTAGACGCCTCCGATCTTCAGGGCGCCCATGGCGCCAGGTGCAATGTCGGTAACGGCGACACCGATGGTGTGGCCCGCCACCACCGCCTGACCGGAGAGCACGGGATTACCCGTGCCGTTGGTCCAGTCGAGGGTGCCCCCTTCGGAAATGAAGTTCTGCACGGGTGTTCCCCTTAGCCCGAGATCGGCAGCTGTACGGCGCCGCGCCAGTCCAGCCAGCGCGCACCGAACACGTGACGAACCTTGTAGTCGCGCGAGTCGACCGCAAACGACTCGTTCTCGCGAACGACGGGACCGTTGTCCGCCTCCAGCCACGCGCGCTCCAGCGTGTCGACCGACTGGGGCGACGTGAGCAGGTACGCACGGGAGGCGGACAGGCGGGCCTCCACGACCAACTCGAGCTTGGAGATCCAGTCGGGCGCCAGCTCGTTGTCGGAGCCTTGGTTCATGGCGCGGGCGGAAGCGGCCAGCAGCACCTCGGCGGCCTGCTCATGCTCCGGGGCCACGAGCAGGAAGCGGGGCGGCAGGTTCATGGCGCCGCCACCCAAAGCGGTCTGACGACGCAGCAGGACACGCGCCTTGCTCAGCGCATCCGCGTCCAGCTTCGCCGTGCTTGTGGCCAGGTTTCCGTGGTCGGCATGGAACAGATTTACGCCGTCCTGCATCTGCGGGCCGGCGCCGCTGTTCGCGGCGAAGGTGGCGTAGATGAGGTCAGCCTCGGCGCGAGCGGCGGAGATGCCCATGGCCTGCGTGGTACGCAGGAATGCGCCCAGATCGTCGTTCACCAGCGCCTCCCAGGTGAACTTGATCATCACGCCCCACTTGCTGACGGCGTACTTGGCCTTGTCTTCGTCCAGGCTGCCGTACGAGTACTCACCGCCTTCCGGAACCTGCTTGAGATCCGGGGCTGACCCGAGGATGACACGCGACTGCTCTTTGAAGTCGGGAACCGTCGTCAAGCGTGACCAGCCGGTGTAGGTCTGCGGTTCCGATTCGTAGCCCGTGCGCAGCGTCTTGCTGAGCGAGTTCTCCAGGATGGCGGGGAAATCGGAGGTGCTGAGAGCGGCTCGGATTGCTTCTGCGATGTTCCCGCCGGTGTAGCGGCCGGAACGTTGCGCGCAAGCGCGGATGATGCCGTGCAAGCCCAGCGGCGCCACATCGGCCGCGCCCGCATGCGGCTTTGCGACCTGGATGCCGCCACGCAACAGCAGCGCATCGGTAGCAGCCAGAACGAAGTCGTTGCCGTGGGTCGATGCATGGCGCGCGGTCGCAGGTTCGAACGTGTTGAACGTGGGCGCGGTATCGCGACCGAGGATCGCGAGGAGCTTCTGGCCGGCCGCCTCGGGCGTCATCGCGTGGTTGTCTTCGCACGAGCGGAGAAGATCGGTGATCTCGGTTTGGTTGAGGTCAGTGCGCGCCTGGAAAGGCGCGAAGCTCGCGCGGATAGCCTGACGGCGGGTCTGGTCTGCCGCCAGAGCGGCGGAGACGTCATTGGTCGGGTTGGGCATGGTTTCGTCCGGTTCGCCGGGAGCCGGCGTGTGATTGAAAGGGGCGGTGACTGAGGGGAGGCCGCGAAGCGCAGCTGCGACGACGAGCCCGGCGTGGCGCGCTGTGGCGCCTCGACCGGTGATGCGTGTGAGAAGGTGATTGGCGAACGCACGAGCGGCCTCGTCGGGTTCGTGATCGTCGTCATCGCCGGCGGCAGGCGATGAAGTGGCGAAGCCAGCGGCAACAGCCTCATCCCCTGTGTAGTAGTGGTCCTCGCCATCCGTGAGCAAGGCGAGGATTTCCTCATGGCTCTGGCCGGAAGCTTCGACGTAGGCGTCAGCCATGGATTCGCTGAACTTATCCAGGACGTCAGCGTACTGGCGCAATTCCTTCGCGTTGCCCGCGATACCGCCCCAAGGCCTCAAGGCGTTGTAGATGGCCAAGCCATCGGCCACGCTTCCGCCGTAGCTGTTGATTCGGACGTTGATGGTGGTGATACCCGCGTCCAGCGCATTGAGCTGCTCGACCACGGACTTCGCGGTGACCGAATCACTCCACCAGCTCTCACCGATGTCGCCGTATACGAGGAGGTCGTAGCTTCCCGCAGCTGCAGCGTTGGGAGCGAGAGAGAGGACCTGCGCTATGCGCGGGCGGTTGCGCTCGTGGCGCGTGAACTTTCGGGAGGGCTTGGCCATGGCGACAGAATCGGCGCCGGGCCGTGGACATTGCTACGGGTTAGATGTCCACGAAGCTGGATCCTCGGCCAGAATGCGCGCGTACTGCTTCTGGCAGCCAGGTAGAGAGGCGTAAAGGGCTGCAATGCGTAGGCGATCGCGGACAGGATCGACAGAAGAGTCCCGGCGCGATCTCGCAAGGCTGAGCGCCTCTTGGTGCAGGAGGCGTGCTCTGGTCCACAAAGGGAGGTCTGCTGGGAGCAGGAGAGCCGCGATGCGGAGGTCTCGGTTTCGCTGTTGCTGGCGCTCCTCGGCTGACATTGTGGCAGCCAAAAGCGCAATAAGCTCATCATGCAGGTCAACCGGAACAGGAAGCCCCGCATCCCTGCAGGTCCGCAGACGTGAAAGCGCGGTAGCAGCCCGTTCGCCCATCCGTCTTAGTGGCGCGTCTTGCCGTGCAGCGTGATGACGTTGGAAGTCGCCTCAGGATCGCAGGCAGCGCGCCAGCGGCGCGCGTCTGCGCTGTCGGTGATTGCATGGCCTTCCTGTTGCAGGGAAGCAAGGAAATCCTTGAAGTCGAGCGGCGTCACGATGCTCCAGACCTGCTCGGCGAGATGGTAGACAAAACCAGTTCGCGTCATCGGATCGTAAGACACAAGTGCGCGACCGCAGTCGCTGCGAATGGAGTAGGAGGGATCGCTCAAGAACTCCAGCGGCGGCAGAAGAGGGCGCCGAACAGTAATGCGGTTCTCACCCACGATTGCGCCCCCCTCGTTGCCAACGATCAGACTCTGGCGGATCAATGTCGTGGTCAGGCCAATGCTGCCGCCTTGTAGAGATCGATGATCCCCGAGGGCCCGCCAACGGGAACACCCGCCGCCACGTCGCCTCAATCAGAACCCGGACCACACGAACGAAGATATTCATGGACCCCCAACCCCGGGACGGGAGGAAGAAAGCGCGCTGAAACGGAGACGCCGCGTGAGGCGCCAGGAAGGGGCGGCTGCAAGCGCAAAAGCTCCTCCCCCTGTTTTCTTTCTGAAAATGCAGTGGTGAGGTTCACGCGTGCGCGTTGCGGGATGCTCGTGGGGGTGCGCTGCGGGATGGAGGGTGCGACTACGCCCGTACCGCCTACGTCTCTGCGGGGTTGCGGGGGCTGCGTGATTCTGCCCGCGCGTGCGCGGCGCGCGCCCGCAGGTGTAGCGTGTGCAGGCGCGGGGGCGTGCGCACGTGGACAGCGGTTGAACCCCGCAACCCCGCTGAGACGTAGCAACGGCGGAAGATGATCCCGCAGCGCATCCCCACGAGCATCGCGCAAGGTTGGCGTTGCATCCCGCAGGCCTCTCCATTTCAGTAAGTTCAAAGGCCACTGACTACCCTCCGAACGGGGTCCGAATTACCCGCGTAGCCACCCGCCAGGGAGGACCCAACGCCGGCGCCCACGCTCATGCATCGAGCGCGGGACGTTACTGAAATGCAGTCGCACAAACTGCGAGCGATGCTCCTACCTCGGGGGGGCGGGGGTCCGGTCATCCCAAGTGGGCCTCCTTAGCGGCGCGCCTGAAAGCGCTCACGCTCTCGCCTAGCCAGTCAGCGATGTACTGAGTGCCGGGATCGTGACCATCGGGAACGAGGAACGACGCGGGCTGGCGGATCTTCCCGCAGGCCCGCCAGCAGGCTCGCCTGGGGCGCACCAGGCGCGTCGCCACCGCTGCCGGCGTGAACACCTTCATGGATACGGCGGGGCGCCCTTCGCGCTTAGCCCAACGCAGGAAAGCGGCGTGCGTATCGATCGCGAGAGCGGGTGCCCAGGGTAGGCCGAGCGTGCCGGCGTGCCAGGAGCCAATGAAGATGGCCACAGCACCAGCAAGCGCGGGCGCCGGCCCTGGGCGATGAGTTGCCGTGGCCGTGAGTGCTGCAGCCCAGTCCAACCCCGTCGCGCGCTTGGCTTGGTCACAGGCGAAACGCCGCGCCCTGTCCAGCGGCGTACCCAGCCGGCATGCAACGTCGAGAGAGCTGAGGAAGATCCGCTGTGCGGCCTCATGCTGCTCTGCCTGGGCAAGCATCACTGAACCGCCTAGAAGGTCTGGCTGCGATTCGTGGCCAAGCATCAGCGCGCCGCCCGTTCCTTATCGTGCAGCCGCTCGATGGCGTCGCGCGCGTCTGCCGTGAGCGCCCTTGCTGCGAACATCAGGCGATCGAGAAGGTAAGGGGAGAACGTGGGCTCTACTTTGCCCGAGTCAGCGGCAAGGTCAGCGGCGTGGATAACGGTAAGCACCCCCTCCAGACCTGCGATTGCTCGATCAACACGCGCCAGCCGCTCAGCGGTGTCGAAGTCATCGAACCGACCGACGCGCCAGGACAGGCAGTCGCTGCCCCCGTGTTCGGCCTGTGATTCCAGGTGACGGAAGAAGGTGGAGCGGATCGGCTCTTCTTCGTTTCCAGCAGCAGGCGCCTCGGCGGCGGCACGCGCGTTAGCCATCATCGAGGCCACGGTGTTCAGATCGGCGGAGCGGGGGTTGCGTACGGGAGCAGTTGCGGTAGCATGGCTCATGTCGAATCGTTCCTTGGTAGGGTTCGGTTATGACTCAGACGGCTCAAGCGTTAGCGCGCTTGAGCCGTTTCTTTTTTTGTCTAGCGTCAGGCGGCTACGCCGGCAGCAATGGCCTCGCGTTCTTTCTTGTCGATGAAGTCGCGCAGGGCGCGGGCGCTCACCATCCGGCGCTTGCCGATCTTGAAGGTGGCAAGCTCACCTTTGGCCATGAGGCTGTAGATCGCGTTTCGGTTCAGACCAATAACGGCGACTGCCTCATCCACGCTATACGACAGGCGTTCGGTGGACATTTGTTTGGTTCCGTTTAGGGGTGTATGGCAAAGGGCCATCATGGCCCGGGGCCACCATATGGCTCTGGGCCATCAATGTCAAGTAGGCTTGCGTCCATGAGCGCACCCACCCGGCCTTCCCGTTCCCTGGACAAATTCATCGTTCGTCTGCCTCCAGGCATGCGAGAACAGCTTGCCGACGCTGCGGCGGCGGCGGGGCGTTCCATGAACGCCGAGATCGTCCAGCGTCTCGAACAGACCTTCCCGACTGCGGAGAAGGTGCTTCTTCACCACCGCGTCGGTGAGGTAGCGATGATCGTGCAGGCCTGCAAGGATCTGCAGTCGAAGTCGGAGCGCCTGGAAGCAAGGCTGCGCGAGCCCGGCTTAAGCGCGAGCGATCGGGCTGCTGTGGTGGCCGAGGCGAAGCGGACAGGAGCTCTAGCAGAAGTCCTACTGCAATTGAATCGCCGCGTCTTCGAAGATCTCGAGACGCTCAAGGCTGTCACCGGCGAGGATCCAGTTGTTGATATGGTCAGGACAGCGACAAAGAAGAAGGCAAGCAAGCGCTCTTAGAGCCTTGCAACGGCTTCAGCCAACTTGTCCGGCGCCAGGTGCGCATAGCGCAGCGTCATCTTGATATCTGCGTGTCCTAGCAACTCGCGCACCGTGTTGAGGTCGACGCCACGCATTACCAACTTCGACGCGAAGCTATGTCGTAGATCGTGAAAGCGGAAGTCAGGCAGTGCAGCCGACTTCATTAGCCGCTCCCAGCTCGTTTGCACGTTGCCGAACGGCTTGCCCTCTTCGTTGGGGAACACGAGGCCAATGCGCGCATGTTCTCCGCGCCAACGCGTCAGCACGTCGAGCGCTTCAGGGTTCAGTGGCACATGCCGCGTGCGCCCGGACTTGGCCGTGCTGGCGGTTACCGTTACCAGCTTGGTAGACAGATTCACGTGTTGCCAGGTCAGTTTGAAGAGTTCGCCACGACGCAGGCCTGTGCACAGGGCGACAAGCACCAGCGGCGCTAGGTGATCGGTGAAGGCTTCCGGCGCCCACGCGCCGCGACCGGTGGTCCCTCGCGCCGATCGCCAAGCTTCGCCGGATTCGCGTCGATCGCGACGCCGCTGCTCACGCGTCACCAGCGCGGCGCGAAGCCGTTGTTCCTCCTCGGCGGTCAGGTAGCGCACCACGCCGTCCGATGTTTCACGGGAAGCTTTGAGTCGGGCCAGTGGGTGCACCTCGAGGTGACCCCATTCCACCGCCATGCTCAGCGCGCCCTTGATCGCCGCCAAGTCGCGGTTGGTGGTGGCCACGGACGCCGGCCGGATCTTCTCGGCAGCGTTGCCCTTGCGCCGCTCGATGATGATGTCCTCCACCGCGCGCCGGTCGACCTTGGCCAAGGGCAGATCCAGCAGCGAGGCGAAGACGCGCTCCACGCGCTCCACGGCCTCATCGCCCCGCTTGAGCTCGTGCCGTACCCATCGCCGGTAGTCGCCCTCCAGGAACGCGCGCAGCGTCGCGGGGCGCGGACCGGCCGTCTGCTGCGCCTCGATCACCTTCAGCGGCGCGCCGTGCGTCATCGCTTCGCTGAGCGCGCCAAGCGCAGCGTGGCGCGCAGCTGCGACGGTCATGATTGGATGGCGACCAAGCGTGCGACGCTTTCCGCGCGCCCAGGTCACGATGAAGGATTTCACCCCCGACGGCTGCACGCGCAACAGCAGGCCTTTAAGGTCGGTATCGTGGATCTCGTAGGGTGATTCTGCCGGTTTAGCGTCAGCCACAACTTTCGGGGAAAGCTTTGCTTTCATCTTGTAAGTGCATGGGTAAGTGCAAATCACAGTTTGCAGCCAAACACCACGAAACACAAAGACGCTTAAAAATAGAGCTTTCGTCGCGAGAGCGAAGCGCCGCAAGGTGCTAAAACGGATTCACACGGCAGGGGTCACAAGTTCGAAACTTGTACCGCCCACCAGTTCCAGCGAAAAGCCCGGCCTTGGCCGGGCTTTTTCGTTTCCGCCTCCGCCGCGTTCCGGGACCTTTCCGTGCGCCCTGACGACAACCGCCGGGAGGTGCGCCGAACTGGCCCATAAGTGCTTGTTTCCCGTGCCGAAACGGTCGGGCTGGCGTGCCTCTTGTGGTACACTCGGCAGGCTGCAGAACCCGCCGGAATCCCCGCCTGTCGCTGCCTCGCCGGCCCACGCCGGCTAGGTCCGTTTTGGCCGCGATTCCGGCCCGAGACTACCTGAGAAACACGGAACCCGAATGGCCGATACCGCCAAGGAAATCATCCCCGTCAACCTCGAAGACGAGATGCGTCGCAGCTATCTCGATTACGCGATGAGCGTGATCGTGGGCCGTGCGCTCCCGGATGTCCGCGATGGCCTGAAGCCCGTCCATCGGCGCGTCCTGTTCGCCATGAACGAACTGGGCAACCACGCCAACAAGCCGCACGTGAAGTCCGCGCGTATCGTCGGTGACGTGATCGGTAAGTACCACCCGCACGGCGACCAGTCGGTCTACGACACGCTGGTGCGCATGGCGCAGCCGTTCTCGCTGCGCTACATGCTGGTCGATGGCCAGGGCAACTTCGGTTCGGTCGACGGCGACTCCGCCGCGGCCATGCGCTACACCGAAGCGCGCATGGCCAAGCTGACCCATGAGCTGCTCGCCGACATCGACAAGGAAACCGTCGACTTCCAGCCCAACTACGACGAGAAGGAACAGGAGCCGACGGTCCTGCCGACGCGCTTCCCGAACCTGCTGGTCAACGGTTCGGCCGGCATCGCGGTGGGCATGGCCACCAACATCCCGCCGCACAACCTGTCGGAAGTGGTCAACGGCCTGATCGCGCTGATCGACAATCCGGAACTGGATGTCGACGGCCTGATGCAGTACATCCCGGGTCCGGATTTCCCCACCGGCGGCATCATCAACGGCACCGCCGGCATCATCGCCGGCTATCGCACCGGCCGCGGCCGCGTGCGCATGCGCGCCAAGGCCGACATCGAGGTCAACGACGACAACGGCCGCGAGTCGATCATCGTCACCGAGATCCCGTACCAGGTGAACAAGGCGCGGCTGATCGAGAAGATCGCCGAGCTGGTGAAGGAAAAGAAGCTCGAAGGCATCAGCGAGCTGCGCGACGAGTCCGACAAGGACGGCATGCGCATCTACATCGAGGTCAAGCGCGGCGAATCGGCCGAGGTGGTCCTCAACAACCTGTACCTGCAGACGCCGATGGAGTCGGTGTTCGGCATCAACATGGTCGCGCTGGTCGATGGCCGTCCGCAGCTGCTCAACCTGAAGCAGATGCTGGAAGCCTTCGTGCGCCACCGCCGCGAAGTGGTGACCCGCCGGACCATCTTCGAACTGCGCAAGGCGCGCAACCGCGCCCACATCCTGGAAGGCCTGACGGTCGCGCTCGCCAACATCGACGAGATGATCGAGCTGATCA
>VYLE01000542.1_pt1 | contig 18587 bp, 15 predicted proteins | sample 5114391 | NCBI WGS metagenome assembly VYLE01 (sample SAMN12291771, study PRJNA351875) | freshwater metagenome | isolation source: freshwater lake | place: USA: Michigan, Kent Lake | collected 2013-08-15
GCGCCGTCGCCACCGGACGCCTCGAGTCGCCCGTCGCCGTGCCCGCGGGCACCGCTCCGAAGGGCGAGACAGCGGCGGAACCGGCCAAGGCGGAACCGGCCAGAAGCGAGCCGGCCACAGTCGAGGCCAAGCCTGAGCCGCGGCACAACGCGTCCGACGACATGCTCACGCCGCGCACGCCGGCGTCGGCGGCGTCGATCACCGCCGCCCGTCGTCAGCAGCAGAAACCGCGCATCACCGTCTCGTACGATGGCACCAGCATCCGCGACGTGATCGCCGCCTTCGCCACCTTCTCCGGCCGCACCATCGTGGTCGGCAAGGATGTGGAAGGGACGGTCACCGCTGACATCGCCGACAAGCCGTGGGATGTGGCGCTCCAGGCCATCCTGCAGTCGCAGGGGCTCGCCGCCACCGAAGACGCCAGCGGCATCATCTCGGTCGACAGCTATCGCAACCTCGCCTCCAACCAGGCGCTGGAGCCGCTCGTCACCCAGATCGTCGACATCAACTACGCCAAGGCCGCCGTCCTGCAGAACACCGTGCAGGCGCTCCTCGCGCGTGACTGCACCGGCCTCGGCACCATGCAGACCGGCCGCGAGACGGGCACGCCCCCGAATCAGGGCGGCGGCGGCCAGGGTGGCGGTGGCCAGGGTGGCGGCATGCAGCAGCAGATGGGCGGGCAGGGGTGTGTCGTTCGCGGCTCCGTAGCCGCCGACAGCGCCACCAACAAGCTCATCATCACCGAAGTGCCGTCGCGCCTGCCGGAAATCGTATCGCGACTCCAGCAGCTCGACATCCGCACGCCGCAGGTCGCCATCAAGGCGAAAATCGTCTTCGTCAACCGCACGGGCATCCAGGACATCGGACTCGCCTACGACCTCGGCACCGGCAACCGGCAGTTCTTCCAGCAGCTCGTACCGCGCACGGACCCCAACACGCTCACGCCGGTCGACACTGACGGCGACGGGGTTCCTGATGCCACCGGTGGCGGAGTGCCCTTCCAGGGTCCGGCGCGCATCGCACTCGGGGGCAACGCCATTGCCGGTATCGCCAATGCCAACAACGCCATCAGGCCGAACGCGCTCAACCTCATCTACAGCACGGCACTCGGTCGCTACCAGCTGACGGCGTTCCTCAACGCCCTGCAGACCTCGTCGCTCGCCGACGTGCAGTCGGAACCCAGCATCACGATCCTCAACAACCGCAGCGCCGAGATCTTCGTCGGTCAGGAAATCCCCATCCGCGTCATCGACGCCGGTGGTCAGGGTGCGCAGGGTGGTGGTGGCGGCGGCGGCGGCGGCGGTCAGGGGACACCCAACGCCGCCACGTTCTTCCCGCGTGCTGCCGTGTCGAAGGAAGAAGCCGGCATCAAGCTCTCGGTCACGCCGCAGATCACCAACAACAAGATGGTGCTGCTCAACATCAAGGCGGAGAACTCGAGTGCCGAAATCTCACAGACCGACGTGGGCGTGATCTTCAATCGCCAGCGCGCCGAATCGCAGGTGCTCGTGGCCGACGGCGAAGCCGCGGTCATTGGCGGGCTCACCGTCACGGAAACCACACGGTTTCGCAGCGGCATCCCGGTGCTGATGAATCTCCCCTTCGTGGGTCGCATCTTCTCGCAGAACGCCAAGAACGAGACCAAGCGCGACCTGCTCATCTTGGTTACGCCGCACATCCTGGACGAAGGCATCACGCCGCCGCCGGGCCGCTGACGCGACAAGGAACCGATCCGACATGCACTCACTCCTCTCCACCCCCCGGCCGCGACTGCGCGCGGGCCTCGGTGCCCTCGTGGCCGCCGTAGCCCTCGGCGCCTGCAGCGGCGACGAGGTGATCGACCCGCCCTTCGCCGATACGGTGAAGCCGCGTGTGACCATCGCCAAGGGTAATGCCGTGGCCGACACCCTCCTGTCGGTCACCATCAACGCCACCGACAATATCGGGCTCAAGCGCGTTCGCCTGCTCCTGTCGGGCGGGCTCACCGCCACGTACGACACCACCATGATAAGCGCGGTGACCTCGCTCACCTTGGCGGTCAACGTGAAGGTGCCCTCAAACGCGCCTATCGGTGCCACCGTCAACGCGCGCTCGGTGGCAATCGACGGGGCCGGCAACCTCAGCGATACCGCGCTCGTTGCCCTCACCGTCGGCAATCTCGAGCCGCCGCGCGCCATCATCACGAGCCCCGTCGCGGCATCGCCGGTGGTCAGCGGCAAAGCCCTCGTGCTGTCCCTCTCGGGCAAGGCGCGCTACAAGGTGCGGACACTCGGCTATCAGATCAGCGGCGCCTTCAATGCCGCCGACTCGCTCACCTTCACCTCACCGCTGCGCGACTCGCTGGCCATCCTCGACACGCTCACCATCCCCGATTCGGTGCGCGGCGCCACCATCAACGTGACGCCGTTCATCACCGACTCGCTCAATCAGCGTGTCCTCGGTTCCTCGGTCGCCTATGCGGTCCAGAGCCCGGCCAACGCCAATACCATTCCCGTGGTGCGCACCGGGGTCTCCCGCCGCGTGGAGGTCAGTGACACGGTCTTCGTCGAAGCCACCGATCCGGTCGGTATCAGTGTCATCGGCTATGAGGTCCGTACCCTCACGGGGCAAATCGTGGTGGCAGACTCGGTGACCACCACGGGGGCCTTCTCCACGCTCGTCCGCACCTTCCGGACGCGCGTCCCGGTCAACGTCTTCCCCACGGCCGTCACCGTTGCCGGGTTCGCCCGCAATGCGAATGGTCGTCGCGATGTGTCGCGCCTCGGATCGGGCGCCGTGCGGGCCGATACCGTCCAGGTGGTTGCCGGGTACACCAACCCGCTTCCGGGTGGCGGACAGGTCGCCGATGCGCTCTACGTACCGCGCACCGATCGCCTCTACCTGTCCAATATCGAGCGCAACTCGCTCGAGGTGTTCAACCTGGCCGACTCCACCTTCCGCGCGCCCGTGAGCGTGGGGTCACGCCCCTGGGGCATTGCCGCCTGGCCGCGCAACCGCGACGGCGCCGTGGGCGACACGCTGCTCGTGGCCAACTCGGGTGGTACGAACATCAGCTACGTGGACCTCAATGCCGGTCCCACCGGCCGCGAAGTGTACCGGTACCCGCTGCCGAACATCATGGTGTACTCCATCACCAGCGTAAAGTCGCAGCTCACCGATCAGGTCATCACGCAGCGTACCGTCTACGACTTCAGCGATCGCCCGCAGTACCTCGCGGCAACATGTGTGGCCGCGCCCAACCCGGGGACTCCCTGCGGTGACGTCCTGGCAGTGTATTCCACTACGCCCACCCCAGGGCAGAGCACCCCCTTCCCCAACAAGGGCACCGTACGCTGGGAGAATCTGAACAAGAACTCCTCGCACTTCTTCTTCGAGCAGGCCATGGGGCAGACGCAGAACCGCTCCGACACGCTTGAGATCGAGCGCTTCGCCGCCGCCGGCGTGGGCGCCGACTCCGTACTGCTGCCGGGTCGCCAGACCATCGTCACCCCCGGCGGGTCGTTCACTTACTCGGTAGTGGCGCGCCTCGATCAGCTGGCCTTCCGAGATACCACCTTTGTGCGAAACTCCGGTAACTTCCGACGCGTCGTGATCGGCGAAGGCGGTCCGGTCCTCGGCAGCCGCGCGCTCACCTACGACGTCACGCGGGGGTTCGACACCGGCACGCCGCTGCCCGTCATCGATCGCGGCGTCTCCCGCCCGGTCGATGTGAGCGACTTCATCGTGAACACCTTCGCTCGCGTCCAGGGTGTCGGCATCAACTTCGACGGTGAACTCAACGCGGTAAAGGGCGACTCCACGTACCTGTTCGACAACACGCTGCGCCTGCAGGGTATCCTCCAGAGCCGACCCAGCGGCGGTGGACTCGACTTCCACCCGCTCAACAGCGGCGCGAACTCCACGCCGCTGCGTACTCGCCTGGCGTTCGTCGCCTCGAGCGAGGCGGTCATCGATGTCTTCGATACCTACTGCTACCGCCGGATCGCCACGGTCCCCATCCGCGACCCGATCATCGGTCCGGTACGCGCCACGGTCCGCCCGAACGGTCAGCTGGTACTCGTCGGCGCCACGATCCGCGGCGTGACGCTGGTGGCACTGCCCGACAACTTCACCACCTCCTGCCAGTAACGGTACGGGGTGCGTCTCAGGACGCGCCCTGTGCGTTGACACGGCAGGAAGCAGGTCGCAGAGGGGCAGGATGAACGGGGCAGGGGCAACCACCCGTTGTTGTCCCCTGCTTCCCGCCCCCTGCGCCCTGCGCTCTGCTCCCTCCCCCGCTCATGAAGGGCGCGCCATCGGCGCGCCCTTTCCATATCGAGGCACCGCTTGGTACGTTGCGTTTATGCCTCTCCGCTTCACCACCGCCGGCGAATCGCACGGTCCGGCGCTCGTCTCCGTCCTTGAGGGGATGCCTGCCGGCGTTCCGCTCCTTGCCGCTCAGGTCGACGCCGAACTCGCGCGCCGTCAGCAGGGCTACGGGCGCGGACGGCGCATGCAGATCGAGACCGACCGCATCGAGCTCCTCTCCGGCGTGCGCGCCGGCGAAACGCTCGGGTCCCCCATCGCCATGCTCGTGCGCAACCGCGACTGGAAGAACTGGGTCGACATCATGGACCCCGCCCCCCGCGAGGCCGATGCGGATGGCCCGCGCAAGCGGCACGTCACCCGGGTGCGCCCGGGCCACGCCGATCTCACCGGGTTGCTCAAGTACGATCGCAGCGACGCCCGCGACATCCTCGAACGCGCGTCGGCACGCGAAACCACCGCGCGGGTGGCCGCCGGCGCCATCTGCAAGGTGCTCCTGCGGGAAGTCGGGGTGCACATCGGCTCCCATCTCGTCCATCTGGGCGGTGTCGACGCCGACCGCCCCGATCCCCTGCCCGACGATCTCAATGCCGCCGCCGATGCCTCGCCGGTGCGCACCCTCGACGCTCAGGCGGAGGCGCGCATGATCGCGCGCATCGATGCGGCGAAGAAGGAAGGGAACACCCTCGGGGGCATCTGCGAGGTGGTCGTGCGCGGGCTGCCGGTGGGATTGGGCTCGTATGTGTCCTGGGACACGCGCCTCGATGGCCGGCTCGGCCAGGCCATGCTCTCCATCCCCGCCGTCAAGGGCGTCGAGATCGGACTGGGGTTCGAGACGGCGCGGCGCACCGGCGCCGACGTGCACGACGAAATCGAAGCCGCAGCGGGGCGCACGCGGGCTGGCCATGTGCGCCGGCGCAGCAATCGCGCCGGTGGCACCGAGGGCGGCATGACCACCGGCGAGGAGCTCGTCGTGCGCGTGGCCATGAAGCCCATCTCCACCCTCATGCGCCCCCTCGGAACCGTGGACATGGCCACCGGGGAGGCCGCGCAGGCCGTCGCCGAACGTAGCGATGTGACCGCCGTACCGGCGATGGGCGTGATCGCCGAAGCCATGGCCGCCTTCGTGCTGGCGTCGGCGCTGCTCGAGAAGTTCGGCGGCGATTCCCTCCGGGAGACGCAGCGCAATCTCGGCGCCTATCTGACGCAGCTCGACGAACGCGTCGAGCGCTGATCGGCAACCGCTGCGCGTCCGCCATGTCCCTGATCGACGGCCATCTCGTGCTCGTCGGCCTCCCCGGCGCGGGGAAGTCCATCATCGGCCGCGCCGTGGCACGTCAGCTCCGGCGACCGTTCCTCGATTTCGACGCCGAGATCGAGCGGCGCGTTCACTGCACGGTGGCGCAATACTTCGCCCGCTCGGGAGAGGCCACCTTCCGCGAGCTGGAGCTCCTCCTCACCCGCGAACTCGCAACGGCCGCCCCGATGGTGCTCGCGCCCGGCGGGGGGTGGGTCACCAACCCCGGCGTCACGCAACTGCTGAGGCCGCCGGGACGAATCGTGTATCTGCGGGTATCGCCGCAGGAGGCCATGCGGCGCATTGCCAGATCCCGGCACGTGCGTCCGTTGTTGCAGGAAGCCGATCCGGAAGCGAAGATGCGGGAGCTGTGGACGGCACGAAGCGCTCTATATGAGGAGGCTGATGCCGTTGTTGACGTGGAAAAGCTTACATCGCAACAGGTTACAGATTCCGTGGTCAAGCTTGCCCACGGGGCGACGCCGGGGATAGGTTAGGAAATGGACGATCGTTGGGCGCCGGTTTTGGACGAATTGCGAGAGCGCTTCGCTGCCGACACGGATGTGGTGGAGGTCGAGGCGTACCTCTCGTCGAAAGGATACGATCGGCGTCAGATCGGTGAGATTCTTTCCTTGCTGTATAGCGATACTGGGTCGTCGCCTACCGGCGGCACCGAGCGTATTACCGACACCGACCGTGAGCCCTCCCTGCGGGTACAGGGCCCTCACGAACGTGGCCGGTTCACCACCGAAGCCTGGGGCTACCTGGTCGTGCTGTATGCCTCGGGGGCGGTGAGCCTCAACGATTTCGAACACTTGGTGGAGCGCGCGCTTGTCCATGTCGACGGCCGCATCACGCTCGCGGACATTCGCTCCCTCGCGGATGACGCCGGCTTCGATGATGGCGCCATGGGCGGCGAGCACCCCCTGATTCACTGAGCTGATGCCAACCAAAAAGGCTGCAACCAAGACGGCCGGGAAGGGCGCGGCGAAATCCGCCTCCGCCTCGGCTGCGAAAAAAGCACCCGCCAAAAAGGCGGCGGCACGAAAAACAGCTGCCGTACCGACTCCGGCCAAAACGGCGGCCAAGAAGACGGCGCGCAAGGCCGCCGCCACGACCACCGCCCGCAAGAGCGCCCGCAAGGTGGCTGCCGTGGAGGTCGAGGAGGAGTTCGAGCCGAACTCGGCCGGCGGGACCTCGCTCGTCATCGTCGAGTCGCCCGCCAAGGCCAAGACCATCGGCAAGTACCTCGGTCGCGGCTACACCGTGCGCGCTACCGTGGGACATGTCCGTGACTTGCCCGCCAAGAAGCTCGGCATCGACATCGACAAGGGCTTCGCTCCCGAGTACGTGACGATCGAGGGGAAGGAGGACATTCTCACCGACCTCAAGAAGATCGCCAAGGGCGCCCGCGAGATCTTCATCGCCACCGACCCCGATCGCGAAGGCGAAGCCATCGGCTGGCATGTCGAACAGTATTTCACGCAGCCAAGGCGCCACGCCGTGTCGGCGCCCATTCGTCGCGTGATGTTCCACGAGATCACCAAGGATGCGGTGCAGCGGTCCATGGCGAAACCCATGGACATCGACAACAAGAAAGTCGAGGCGCAGCAGGCGCGCCGCGTTCTCGATCGCCTGGTCGGGTACAAGGCCAGCCCGGTGCTCTGGAAGACCGTCAAGAAGGGGCTGAGCGCCGGGCGCGTGCAAACCGTGGCACTCCGGCTCATCGTGGAGCGCGAACGGGAAATCCGCGCCTTCACTCCCGTTGAGTACTGGAGCATCGCCGCCGACCTGCAGAAGGGGCAGCAACCCTTCGCCGCGAAGCTGCATCAGGTCGATGGGAAAAAGCCGGAGATTCCCAACGGCGCCGAAGCCGAACGCATGCTCGCTGACCTCAAGGGTCGCAAGGAATTCGAAGTCACCGAAGTCAAGCGGCGCGAGCGTCGCAAGAATCCGGCGGCCCCCTTCACCACGTCCACGCTGCAGCAGGAAGCAGCCAAGAAGCTCGGCTTCGGCAGCAAGCGCACCATGCGCCTGGCGCAGGACCTGTACGAAGGCATCGATGTGGGCGTGGATGGGGCGACAGGTCTCATCACCTACATGCGTACCGACTCCACGCGCGTCTCCGAGGATGCCGCCAACGCCGCCCGTGAATCGCTGCGGGCGCAGTTCGGCGACCCGTTCCTCGCTGCGCAGCCGCAACTGTATCCCAGCGGCAAGGCCAACGCACAGGACGCGCACGAAGGGGTCCGCCCCACCGATCCCGCGCGTCGCCCCGAGGCCATTCAGAAATTCCTCACGGCCGACCAGTTCAAGCTCTACCAGCTTATCTGGCAGCGCTTCATGGCGTCGCAGATGGCGCCGGCGGTGTTCGACACGACCACCGTCGATTTTGACATTCCCACGCAGGGGCGGGCGTACTTGTTCCGCGCCACCGGCTCGGTGGTGAAGTTCCAGGGCTTCCTCGCCCTCTACCGCGAAGCGCGCGAAGAGGGCGATTCCAAGGCGCTGGAAGACGAGCAGGCGCTCCCCTTCCTCGAGCAGGGCGAACGGGTGCCGGTCAAGGCCATCACGCCCACCCAGCACTTCACCGAGCCGCCGCCGCGCTTCTCGGAAGCGTCACTGGTCAAGGAACTCGAGCGACTCGGCATCGGCCGACCGTCCACCTACGCCAGCATCATCTCGGTGCTCGCCGAGCGCCGCTATGTGCTGCTCGAGCAGCGCCGATTCTTCCCCACGTCGCTCGGCGAGACAGTGGAGAAGGTCATGGTGAAGAAGTTTCCCGATCTCTTCGACGTGAACTTCACCGCCAAGATGGAGCTCGAACTCGACAAGATCGCCGACGGCGAGACCGGGTGGGTGGCGGTGCTCGACGAGGAATGGTCGAAGATCAAGAAGAACCTCCACGACGAAGACCTCCCCGCACTCATCGGGGAGGCGTACGACCTGTCGGCGCTCGCCACGGAAAAGTGCCCCGACTGCGGCGGCAAGCTGGTGGCCAAGGGGGGATTCTTCGGGCCCTTCGTAGCCTGCGAGAATCATCCCAAGGCGTGCAAGTACACGCGCCCCATCAAGGGCGAGAAGAAGCCGGCGGAACTGACCAGCTACCTGTGTCAGGAGTGCGGAGCGCCCATGGTCGTGCGTCACGGGCGCTCGGGGGATTTCCTGGGGTGCAGCAGGTTCCCCAAGTGCCGCGGCACGCGCAGCATGCCCACCGGCGTGAAGTGCCCCAAGGACGGCGGGGAAATCGCTGAACGGCGCAGCAAGAAGCGCGGCAAGGCGTTCTACGGCTGCGAGAACTACCCCAACTGCGACTTCGTCGTGTGGGAAAAGCCCGTGGCGGAAACGTGCCCCGAGTGCGGCTACGTGGGCGCCGAAGCCAAGGCCAACAAGACCCGCGGCTCGTTCCGCAAATGCATCAAGTGCGGCAACGAGTGGGATGTGCACACGCCCGAGGATGTCGAGGTGGCGGAGGTCGCGTGACGGTCCATGTGGTGGGAGGCGGCCTCGCCGGCAGTGAGGCCGCCTGGCAGCTGGCGGAGCGGGGCCATGACGTGGTCATCCACGAAATGCGCCCGGTGCGCGGAACGGCCGCGCACAAGACCGACCGCCTGGGGGAACTCGTCTGCTCCAACACGTTCAAGAGCACCGAGACCACCAACGCGCACGGTCTCCTCAAGGCGGAGATGCGCGCGCTGGGCTCGCTCATCCTCACCTGCGCCGACGAGGCCCGGGTGCCGGGGGGCAGTGCCCTCACCGTCGACCGTGCGCTCTTTGCACAGGGCGTGCACGAACGCATCCACGGCCACTCACGCATCACCGTATCGCGCGAGGAGGTCACCGATCTGCCACCGGTGGGCATCGTGGCCACCGGTCCGCTCACCAGCGATGCGCTCGCCGAGCGCATTCGGGCGCGTCTGGGTGTCGAGTCGCTCGCCTTCTACGATGCCATTGCACCGGTCATCGCCGTCGAGTCCATCGATCATGGCATTGCCTTCCGCGCGTCGCGCTGGGGCAAGGAAACGATGGAGGGGGCCGGGGAAGAAGGCGCGTATCTCAATTGCGCCATGACGCGCGACGAGTACGAGGCCTTCATCGACGCACTCACCACCGCCGATCAGTTCACCGCGCACGAGTTCGACCGTGTGCCCTATTTCGAGGGGTGCATGCCCGTGGAGGAAATGGCGCGGCGTGGGCGAGAGTCGTTGCGTTTTGGACCCATGAAGCCAGTGGGGCTGCAGGACCCCCGCCGCTCCACGCGTCCGCATGCGGTGGTACAGCTGCGTCAGGAAGACCGGGCCGGCCGCATGTGGAACCTCGTAGGGTTCCAGACTCGACTGCGCATCCCCGAACAGGCCCGCGTGTTCCGGCTCATTCCGGGGCTCGCACAGGCGGAGTTCCTGCGTTTCGGCAGCATTCACCGCAACGCCTACGTGAATGCGCCCGCTGCGCTTACACCGCACCTGTCGCTGCGCGATGCGCCCACGACCCTCTTCGCCGGGCAGATTACCGGGGTGGAGGGCTATACCGAAAGCAGCGCCACGGGGCTCCTCGCCGGCATCAATCTTTCGCGCATGCTGCGCGGTGAGGCGCCGGTACTGCCGCCCCCCTCGACCATGATGGGGGCCCTCTATCGCTACCTGCGCGAGGCCGATCCGCGGCACTTCCAGCCCATGAACGCCAACTTCGGCCTGCTCGATGAACTCGATGGCGTGCCGCCCACGGTGCTCAAGGACAAGGCGCGCAAGCGCGAGCTGTTTGCCGAACGCGGGCTGGCGCAGGTGAACGCCTGGCGCGATGCCCACGTGCTCGCGGTGGCTTTGACGTGAGCGACGCGCCCGACGAGGCGCTCCCCGAGGCGCCGCTCCCTACGGAGATCCGCGAGTTTCTTGTGCACCTCGAGAAGGGGCGCGATCTGTCGCCCAACACGCGTACCGCGTACACCCGCGATCTGCGCGAATTCTCCACCTGGCTGGCGCAGCTGCATGGGGAGCAGGGGTGGGACTGGAACGAGCTGTCCCGCACGAGTATCCGCGGGTACATGGCCCACCTCACGCGGCGCGGCTTGGCCAAGCGCAGCATCGCGCGGCAACTCAGCGCCGTGCGCAGCTTCTATCGCTGGATGCACCGCGACGAGCGGGTGAACGTGAACCCCGCCCGCGCCGTCAGCACGCCGCGCCTGCCGCGGACCCTGCCGGCCTATCTCGACCGCCAGCAGGCGGAGACCCTGCTCCAGCACGCGGCCACGCGCGCCCAAAGCCTCGCCTTCACCGACGTACGCAACCTCGCCATGCTGGAACTGTTCTACTCCAGCGGTCTGCGGCTCTCGGAGCTTCGTGGCGTGGACCTCGCCGATCTCGATCTCGTGTCGCAGCAGGTCAAGGTGCGCGGCAAGGGGCGCAAGGAGCGCATCGTACCGCTCGGCGATCATGCCCAGCGCGCCCTGCGCAACTATCTGGTAAAGCGCGACACGCTGCTGCAGCAGTTGGGTGGGGCGAAGGCCGGTCGGCTGGCGCGCGGTGCCGTGTTCCTCAGCGAACGGGGCAGTCGCATCAGTCCGCGCGCGGTGCAGCATGCCATGGTGCCGCTGTTGGAGGCGGTGAGCGAAGGCGCCGATCTCACCACTCACTCCCTGCGGCACAGCTTCGCCACGCATCTGGTGGACGCCGGCGCGGACCTGCGCGCGGTGCAGGAGCTGTTGGGGCACGCCAGCATCAGTACCACGCAGATCTACACGCACACGAGCGTGGAACGCCTCAAGAAGGTGTACCGACAGGCGCACCCGCGCGCGTAGGTGAGGATGGGCGTCTGTTGGAAAGGCAGGGGGCAGAGCGAAGGGGATCAGGACGAAGAGGGAAGGCGGTGTGATGGCCCCCTTCCCCCGATCGCCTGACCTTCGTCCGTACCGCTCGGGAAATGCGGCATTCCCCCGAGAAGAATGTGCGCGGCCCGCTCCGCATCGAGGTTGCCCCCGCACATCACCAAACCCACGGTCTTTCCCGCCAGCTGCGGCGCCAGCAGCCGAAGGCCGGCCAGCCCCGCCGCGCCGGCGCCTTCCGGCAGGTTGTGAGTGATCCGCCACAGGTCACGCACGCTCTGCGCAATCATGGCCTCGCTCGCGAGCACGAAATCGCGAAGCCCCGTGCGCAGTGCGGGGTACGTCATGGCATACGTGGAACCGGTCGCGATCCCCTCGGCAAACGTGTGCGCCGGTACTCCCGCTCGAGCCTCGCCGTCGTGCCACGCGTTGTGCTGCGCTGGTGCTCCCTGGCTCTGGACGGCGTACACCGCCAGCGACGCCTTGCGCGCGTTGGCCACCGTCAACGCCCCAACCGCCTGTGACCCACCGCCCAGCGCAATCACCAGCGCGTCGAGCTCCGGAGCCTGTGTGAGGTACTGATCACTCATGGTCCCCGCGCCGGCGATGACCGGCAGGTGATTCGTGCTGTGCACGATGGTCCGTTGCTCCTGTTCGGCGATGGCCCGGCAGGCGGCCACCGTTTCGTCATAGCGCTCCCCCACTTCTATGAGCGTGGCGCCCAGCGCCCGGATTCCGGCGTTCTTCTCCGGGTTGTTCCCCGTTGGCACGCAGATGGTCACGCCCACGCCGCGCGCGGCGCCGGCCCAGGCCAGCCCCAGTCCGTGATTGCCGGTCGTTGCGGCAATGACCCCCTGCGCTGCCTGCTCCGGGCTCAACGCGGTGATCGACGCGGTGCCGTTGCGCACCTTGAAGCTGCCGGTGGGCAGGTGGTTCTCGTGCTTCACCAACACACGAATGTCGTAGCCCACCAGTTCGTCGAGCTGCGGGTAGTGGCGCACCGGCGACGCGTCGAAGAACGGGCGCAGGCGCTCACGCGCCGCGACGATGTCGTCGTACGAAATGGGGAGCGTCACGAACGGGGAGTCGGGAGGGGGGTCAGGGATCGCCGAGCGCGTCGACGAAGAGCGGCGGTAGGGCCAGTGCCAGCGGAGGGGCGTCGCTCACCGACCACGTGACCGACTCCATGTGAATGTATGGACGGTCCGTGTCCGGTAGCCACCGTTCCAGCAGGCGCGCCTCGAGGTCCACGATCCAGTACTCGATGGCCGCGCGCTGGTAGCGTCCCCGTTTCACCACGCGGTCGTGGCGCGCCGTACTGGGCGAGAGGACCTCGATGAACAGCAGTGGCTGGCCGATCTCCTCCGCGGTGCGCGGCCGGCGCCCGTCGACCAGGGGCAGCACGAACACGTCGGGCTGCACGAGGGTGAAGCGATCGAGTTCGATGTCGCCCGGCGCCATGAAGACCGCGCCGATCCCATGTTCACGGGCGTGCGCGGCGAGCTTCTCGTAGAGGGACCCCACCGCCGACTGGTGGGGCAGGCGCGGACTGGGGCTCACCAGCAGCTCGCAATCCACGCATTCGAAACGCTTCCCGGGTTCGTTGGGAAGCGCGCGGACGTCGTCGGCCGTCCAGCGATGAGCGGGCAGCGCGGGCATGGCCATATGGTGTCGAGCGAAAGGGGCGGTTGGCAAGAGGACACGATTCATGATGGGGTCGACGGGCGCGCCATGTGTCACCCGATTCCTGCCCACCCTATCTTTCCAACGCGCAGATCGATTTCGCCCCGTCTTGTCAGAGTCCGCCATGTCGCTTCCCCGTGTCCGTGCCACCACCATCCTTGCCGTTCGCCGCGACGGTCGCGTCGCGATCGGCGGAGACGGTCAGGTCTCCATCGGCGACACCGTCGCCAAGAACTCCGCGGTGAAGGTCCGCGTGCTGAAGGGCGGCCGGGTGGTCGCCGGGTTTGCGGGCTCGGTGGCCGACGCCCTTACGCTCTTCGAGAAGTTCGAGGAGAAGCTCGATCGTCATCCCGGCAATCTGCCGCGGGCCGCGGTGGAATTGGCCAAGGAGTGGCGCAGCGACCGCGTCCTGCGCCGCCTCGAGGCCCTGCTCGTCGTGGCCGACACCGAGCACGGCTTCATGCTGAGCGGCAACGGCGAACTCATCGAACCCGACGACGGAGTGCTCGCCATTGGCTCCGGCGGCACGTACGCCCAGGCCGCGGCACGGGCGCTGCTGCGCGAGACCACGCTGACACCGCGCGAGATTGTCACGAAGGCGCTCACGATCGCCGGCGAGATCTGCATCTACACCAATACGAACATCACCGTGCTGGAGCCGAGCGTCTGATGCCGAGCCCGCGTACGCAACAGGCCATTGCCCGTCTCGCCGATCTCACGCCGCGTCAGATCGTGGCCGAACTCGATCGGTACATCGTGGGGCAGGCCGACGCGAAGAAGTCGGTTGCCATCGCACTCCGCAACCGGTGGCGGCGCCAGCGGGCGCCCGAGCCACTGCGTGACGAGATCTCGCCCAACAACATCATCCTCATCGGTCCCACCGGTGTGGGCAAGACGGAGATCGCGCGTCGGCTCGCCAAGCTGTCGGGCGCGCCGTTCGTGAAGGTCGAGGCCTCGAAGTTCACCGAAGTGGGCTACGTGGGGCGCGACGTGGAGAGCATGATTCGCGACCTGATCGAAAACGCCATCGACATGGTGCGCAGCGAGCGCGAGACCGAGGTGGAGGACCTCGCCCACGAAAAGGTCGATGCCCGCATCCTCGACCTGCTGCTGCCCGTGCCGCCGGCGCTCGCGGCCGAGGCGTTACCCGACGCGCGCAGTGAGCACGAGCAGGCGCTCGAGCGGCACAAGCGCACGCGCGAGAAGCTCAAGGCGCTGCTGCTCGACGGCCAGCTCGATGGCCGTGAGGTGGAGATCGAGGTCACGCAGTCCGGGCCGGGGCTTCCCGGGGCCGTCATGCCCGGGGCCCCCGAGGGCATGGAGAGCATGGCGGAGTGGTTCCGCGACATGCTGCCGAAGAAGACAAAGCGTCGCACCGTCAAGGTGAGCGAGGCCCGGCGGTTGCTGCTCGACGAGGAACTCGACAAGCTCATCGAACTCGACGACATCACCAGCGATGCGCTCGAGCGGGCCGAGGCCATGGGCATCGTGTTCCTCGACGAGATCGACAAGATCGCCGGCGAGCGCGGGCACACCGGCGGCCCCGACGTGTCGCGCGAAGGGGTCCAGCGCGACCTGCTGCCCATCGTGGAAGGGTCGACCGTGTCCACGAAGTACGGCTCGGTGAAGACCGACCACATCCTGTTCGTGGCGGCCGGCGCGTTTCACGTGAGCAAGCCGAGCGACCTCATCCCGGAGTTGCAGGGGCGCTTCCCCATACGCGTGGAGCTAAAGGCGCTGACCGAGGCCGACTTCGTACGCATCATGACGGAGCCGGAGCACGCGCTCACCAAGCAGTACGCGGCGCTGGTCGAGGCGGAGGGGGCCACGCTCGAGTTCACGGCCGACGGCATCGCCGAGCTTGCCCGCGTGGCGACGCGGCTGAACGAGCGCATGGAGAACATCGGGGCGCGGCGGCTGCACACGGTGATGACCACGTTGCTCGAGGAGGTGCTCTACGAGCTCCCCGACCGGGGGCAGGCCCCCGTGACGGTGACCGCCGAGATGGTCCGCGAGCGGCTGCGCACGCTGGCGGAAGACGAGGATCTGCGGAAGTACATCCTCTAACCGACCGGCGAACACCGCTCCCATGACGCAGATCCCGTCCGCATGACCCAGATGCTGCCCCGACTGACCGCGGCGCTCGACCGAGACGCTGCGCGTGCGTCTCGAACGCGAGCGTCAGCGTCCCGTTGCCGACGCCGTACGCATCGCGCGTGAAGTGGCCAGTGCTCTCGACGACGCGCACCGCCAGAACGTGATTCATCGCGACATCAAGCCGGAGAACATTCTCCTGCATGATGGCAGCGCACTCGTCGCCGACTTTGGTATCGCGCTCGCGGTACAGAGCGCCGGTGGCCAGCGCATGACACCAACGGGGCTCTCGCTCGGCACACCAAGCTACATGAGCCCCGAGCAGGCCATGGGCGAACGCACCATCGATGCGCGGAGTGACATCGATGCGCTGGGCGCGGTGACGTACGAAATGCTGGTGGGGGAAGCGCCGTTTACCGGCGCGACCGTGCAGGCCGTCGTCGCGAAAGTGCTGAGCGCGGAGCCGGAGCGGTTGACGATGGTGCGCAAAACCATCCCGCCGCACATCGAACACGCGGTGCCCATGGCACGCGCCAAACTCCCTGCCGATCGCTTTGCCAGCGCGGCCGAGTTTGCGACGGCGTTGTCGACCAACAGTGGCGCCACCTACGCCGCGACCAGCGTCACCGCCGGTGCCGGAGCGCCGTCGCGTCGTGCGCAACGCCTCCTCACCGCCGCTCTCGTCGTGACCACCGCCACGGCGGCCGCCGCACTCTGGGGCTGGCTCACGCCCGCGTCGTCGCCCGACCGCGTGACGCGTGACCGCATCATCCTCAGCGACAGTCTCGCGACGAGTACCGTGGGCACGATCGGGCGTACCATGGACAGTGCGCCGGATGCCTCGGCCATCGTGTTCGCGCACGGACAGGGTGAAGCGACGCAGCTGTTCCTCAAGCGGCGCGCTGAAGTCACGTCGACCGTCATCCCGGGTACCAGTGGGCAGCCAACGGCTCCGACCTTCTCCCCCGACTGACAGTGGCTGGCGTATGTCGGTGGGCGGGACCGGACGCTGTACACGATCCCGCGGGCGGGTGGGTCGCCGACCGCGCTGGCCGATTCGCTCAGAGCGTCGGGCACCAGCATGGCATGGCTCGAGACCGACACCGTGCAGTTTCTCCATTTGGACAACGGGCTCCGCGCGGTGTCGAGAAATGGCCGCCCCTCGCGGGTTATCCTGGCCGCGGATACCGGCGGTCGCCTCGTGCGCCGCGGGTTCGTGTTTCGCAAACCCGCCGATGGGACGGGGGGGGGACACCGTCGTGCGCCTCGCCCGTGGCCTCAACGAGGTGGCGGTCACCCCCGAGAGCACCACGTTTCTGGTCCGCCTCACCGCGCCGGGTTCTCGGGACATCGTGCAAGCGCAGCGCAGCCGCGACACGGCGGTGCCGCTCGTGGCATCGCCCGCCTCTCAGGAGATTGGGCCGGCCTTATCGCCCGATGGGAAGTGGCTCGCCTATGCGTCGAATGAATCCGGTCGGTACGAGGTGTATGTCCGGCCGTACCCCGACGTGAATGGTGGGCGGTGGTAGCTGTCGCAGGCGGACGGGCTCGCCCCACTCTGGTCACGCAACGGTCGCGAATTGTTCTACCTCGACGGTGCCGGGATGCTCGTGAGCGCGGCGGGGCTGCCTGATGCCACGTTCAAGCTCGGCACGCAGACGCCGTTGTTCAATACGACCGGGTATGCGTCGAATGAGATCTCGCTGTTCTACGACTTGTTGCCCGACGCGCAGCGCTTCCTGCTCGTGCGTCGGCCGGTCACGGTGTCGACCGGTGGCAAGGTGTAGCTCGTACAGATCACGAACTGGGCCGCCGAGGTGCGGGCGAAGCTGGGGGGGGCGGTGCGGTGACCGGCGATTACGCTAGATTCCCTGCATGCCGACCGCCCGCTGCCGCATGACAGTTCGTCTCGTTCCGCTCCGGAGTTCCGAGGCAGGGGACAGTCGTGTGGGTGGCACGCCGTCCGAGCGCGTGGCGCTGGTTGGTGTACTGAGCGCCGAGCTCTGGGCGCGCACACGGCAGTCCCTCCCCGCGTATGAGCGCAGCGCGATCCCCGTCTGCGTCGTATCGCGTCAGGCGCCGCAAGGATAGCGGCGATGGTCGAGGACTTCCGCGATCTGCTCGCCGAGTTTGGACGCGCCGATGTGCGCTTCTTGGTGGTGGGGGCGCATGCGCTCGCCGCCCATGGCGTACCGCGAGCGACCGTCGACCTTGACGTGTGGATTGATCCATCGCCGGAAAATGCCGCGCGCGTTTGGGCGGCACTGGCCGCCTTTGGCGCGCCACTTGAGGCACTGGCGATCACGCCGGTCGATCTCACGCGTCCAGACACCGTCGCGCAGTTCGGACTCCCTCCGTGGCGCATTGATATCCTCACGGGAATCAGCGGCGTGACGTTCGACGAGGCGTGGCCTGCTCGGATCGAGGCCTACTTCGATGACGTGCTCGTGCCGTTCATCGGCCAGGCTGCGTTCATCCGCAACAAGCGAGCGAGTGGCCGCCTCAAGGATCTCGCAGACATCGAGGCGCTTGGCGGTGAGTGACGCCACCGCGGCATTGGCGCGCCTCACCGCCGCTCTTGCAGACCGCTATCGCGTCACCCGCGAACTCGGCGCCGGCGGTATGGCTACCGTGTATCTCGCGCACGACCTCAAGCACGAGCGCGACGTCGCCATCAAGGTCCTGCACCCCGATCTTGGCGCAGCGTTAGGGGCCGAGCGGTTCCTGGCCGAGATCAAGACCACGGCCAAGCTGCAACACCCGCACATCCTGCCGCTGCTTGATTCGGGGGCCGCGGACGGCCTGTTGTACTACGTGATGCCGCTGGTCACCGGCGAGACGCTGCGGGCGCGGCTCGTGCGCGAGACGCAGCTCCCGCTGGAGGACGCGCTCCAGCTGGCCCGCGAGGTGGCCGATGCCCTCGCCTACGCGCACGCACAGGGGGTCATCCACCGCGACATCAAGCCGGAGAACATCCTGCTGCAGGGCGGGGCGGGGAGCCAGCATGCCCTGGTGGCCGACTTCGGCATCGCCCTCGCCGTGCAGAGCGCCGGCGGCGCCCGCATGACGCAAACTGGCCTGTCGCTCGGGACGCCGCAGTACATGAGCCCGGAACAAGCCATGGGCGAGCGGGCCATCGACGCCCGCAGCGACGTCTATGCGCTGGGGGCGGTGCTGTACGAGATGCTCACCGGCGAGCCCCCCTTCTCGGGGGCCACGGTGCAATCGATCGTGGCCAAGGTGCTCACTGAGCGCCCGGTGGCGCCCTCCACGCTGCGCGACACGGTGCCCCCTGCGGTAGATCAGGCGGTGCTGCGGGCGCTGGCCAAGCTGCCCGCCGACCGCTTCCCGTCGGCCACAGCCGTCGCCGAGGCACTGCGCGCGGCGGGC
>VYLE01000543.1_pt1 | contig 18582 bp, 14 predicted proteins | sample 5114391 | NCBI WGS metagenome assembly VYLE01 (sample SAMN12291771, study PRJNA351875) | freshwater metagenome | isolation source: freshwater lake | place: USA: Michigan, Kent Lake | collected 2013-08-15
AGGAAGAGAACCCCGTCAATCTCGATCCGCGCATGGCCAAGCTCGCGGGCGGCGTCCACCGCCTCGACGGTCAGCTCATGGTCGTCCTCGATGTCGACCGCGTGCTCGAACTTGAAAACAAGGTCCAACAAGCTGCCTGAACTGAAACAAAAAGCATTTTAAGGTCGGAGAACAAAAATGAAGACTTGTCTGGTGGTTGACGACTCGAGCATCGTTCGCAAGGTCGCGCGTCGCATCGTCGAGGCGCTCGGCTTCAATGTCATCGAGGCGGAGGACGGCGTCGAGGCGCTGGTCCACTGCAAGAAGGCGATGCCCGAAGCCATCCTGCTCGACTGGAACATGCCGGTGATGGACGGCTTCCAGTTCCTCGGCACCTTGCGCCGCATGCCCGGCGGCGAAGAGCCCAAGGTGGTGTTCTGCACCACCGAAACCGGCATCGACCACATCACGCGTGCGATGGGCGGCGGCGCCAACGAGTACATCATGAAGCCCTTCGACAAGGACATCGTGACCGCCAAGTTCCAGGAAGTCGGACTGATCGAGCTCGGCGAAGAGACGGTGGCCTGAAGCAGTCCTTAACGTCGAGAGGTCTACCGTGAACCCGACCGAGTATGAGTATCTGCGCAAGTTGCTGAAAGAGCGCTCCGGCCTCGACTTGTCCGCAGACAAGCAATATCTGATCGAAAGTCGTCTGCTGCCACTGGCGCGCAAGGCCGGGCTCGCCGACATCGGTGAGCTCGTGCAGAAGCTGCAAGGCGGCTCGAGCGCGCTGATCACCAGCGTGGTCGAGGCGATGACCACCAACGAGACCTTCTTCTTCCGCGACAAGGTTCCGTTCGACCATTTCCGCGACACCATCATGACGGAGATCATCAAGGCGCGCGCAAGCCGCCGAAGTGTCCGCATCTGGTGCGCCGCGGGATCGACCGGCCAGGAACCCTACTCGCTGGCGATGTGCCTGAAGGAGATGGGCGCCGCCCTGACCGGCTGGCGCGTCGAGATCATCGCCACCGATCTCTCCCAGGAAGTGCTGGAGAAATCGAAGGCCGGCATCTACAGCCAGTTCGAGGTGCAGCGCGGCCTGCCGATCCAGATGCTGGTGAAGTACTTCAAGCCGAACGGCGAGACCTGGCAGGTCAATCCCGAGCTGCGTGCGATGATCCAGCACCGCCAGCTCAACCTGCTGCAGGATTTTTCCCACCTCGGCACGTTCGATGTCATCTTCTGCCGCAACGTCCTGATCTATTTCGACCAGGAGACGAAGATCAACATCTTCAACCGGCTGGCCCGGCAGGTGGAGCCCGACGGCTTCCTGGTGCTCGGCGCCGCCGAAACCGTGGTCGGCCTGACCGAGTCGTTCAAGCCGATCCCGGACCGCCGCGGCCTCTACCGGCCGAACGTGGCGGCCGGCCAGTCCGCTCCTGCCGGCGGAGCGCCGCGCGTGGCGGCGGTCGCCGGACTCTAGCATGGGAGAGGATGGCAAAGGCGCGGAGCGCGTTACGTTCAGTCGCGGTTATGACGTCTGCATCATGGCTATCGATGGCACATGGCGCCGCGCCTGTACGCTGAACGCGATCTCCGACACCGATGCCATTCTCACCGTGGAGGGCTCGATCCAGGGGTTGAACCTCAAGGAGTTCTTCCTGCTGCTGTCGTCGACGGGCCTTGCCTATCGACGCTGCGAACTGGTGCGCGTCAACGGCGCCGAAATGGACATCCAGTTCCTCCGCGGCAAGAACCGGAAGAAGCGCACCGGCGGCGGCCGCGACGAGGCGGCCTGATCCGCCCATCCTCGCGTCGCCGTGCCCGGCATGTTGTCTCAAATTTTCTGAAAAGAACGCGATGAATTGCCGGCAGCGGCTTTACGCGGCCTCAGCGCGAACCGTGTATCCATGACGGGTCACAATCTCAGGATACGGACCATGCCTCGCAGTTCCCTCTCTCCGATCCCGTCTAACCTGCCCGACAGCGCGGAACGGCGCGCGCTCCAGCTTCTCGTGGTCGACGACGACGCCACCCAGCGCAGCCTGATTTCGGTCGCGGCCAAACAGGCCGGCCACGAAGTCACGACGGCGCCGTCGGTGGCGGAAGCGATCGAGAATCTCCGTGCCGCGCGCTTCGACTGCGTCACGCTCGACCTCGTGCTCGAGGATGGCGACGGCATCGACGTGCTGCGCGAGATGGCGGAGGCGAAATTCGCGGGAGCCGTGATCGTCATCAGCGGTATGGACGGCAAGCGCCGCAGCGCAGCACGCAGCTTCGCCCGTTCCGTCGGCATCGAGCTCCAGAGCCTGCCCAAGCCGCTGGATCTGGCGGCCCTGCGCATCAGCCTGGCCAATCTCGGCAAGACGGCGATGGGGCTGCCGGCGATTCACACCTGGGGCGGCGTCGCCTCCGATGCGATCGTGGAACGTCACCGCGCCTGATTCGTGCGCCATGCGGCGTGATGCAGCAGTTCCGGCGCGCGGGGACAGTCAGCCCGGTTTGCCAAAATCCGACATATGCTGCAGGGCGTCGTCGAGGCCCGCCCGGCAGGCCAGGAGAGCGGCGCTCGCCGAGGCATAGCGGGGCTTCAGATCGTCCAGCACGACGAGGTCCGTGGAACCGGACGGGTCGAACGGATCCGCCTGTTCCATCTCAGCGCCGATCATGCGCATGCTGGTGTCGATCCGCGTGATCAGCGCGCGCAGATCGGCGACCAGCGACTGTGGCGTATCGGATTCTGGCATCATGGATGCGCCTTGTGCGCGAGCGAGATCGGGCATGATATTCTCCGCCCTCGCCCTTGGACGCATTGCCGCTACTTGTGCGTTAAGTGCATGTCCCGTACAAATACGGGTGGGCCGAATCCGCGCCACACGCCATAACGGTTGGCACGGACGCGAGTCCTTACATGCCAATGAATTTGGCGCACATGGACGTGGACATGCCCGAACAAACCTCCCGTGGTGAAATCTTCGTGGTCGATGATGACGCGGCCGTGCGTGACACCCTGTCGATGGTGTTGAAAGCTGCGGGCTACGAGGTCATCTGCTTTGCCGATGGTGCGGCATTGCTCTCCGTCGCGCGAAGCCGCGTGCCGGCTGCGATCCTGCTCGACGTCCACATTCCCGGGAAGTCGGGTCTCGATCTCTTGAGGGAACTTCACGGCGAGGATTATCCGGCGCCGATCTTCATGATCTCGGGTCAGGGCGACATCGCGATGGCCGTGAGCGCGATCAAGAACGGCGCGCTCGACTTCATCGAGAAGCCGTTTCGCGGCAGCGAGATCGTCGGCCGGCTCGACGAAGCGATCGGAGCCTACGCCCGCAGGCAGGCGGAGAATGCAGCGCCGAAATTCAGCTCGCTGCATTTCCCCGGCCGCGAGCCGCTGACGCGGCGCGAGCGCGAGGTGCTGGAGCAGTTCGCGTCCGGTGCGTCCAACAAGGAAGCCGGCCGCACGCTCGGGATCAGTCCGCGCACCATCGAGGATCACCGCGCCAACATCATGAAGAAGCTCGGCGCGCGTAACGCCGCCGATCTGATCCGTATCGTGATGACCGCTGCCCAGCGCGCATCTTGAAGCGACGACGACCCGTTTCCTCTGCCGCTCCGCGGAGCGGAGCCCTGGCCGCTCAGCTGGGTCCGTGATGCGGACCTGCGCTATCCCTGCAGCGCTCTGCGGATGATGCGCGCCAGATCCGACTTGCGATAGGGTTTCGCCAGCAGCAACACGCCGGCATCGAGCCGGCCGTGATGGATGATCGCGTTCTCGGTATAGCCGGACGTATAGACCACCTTGAGATCGGGGCGCGTCCTCTGCAATTCGTCGGCAAGCTGCCGGCCGTTCATCTTGCCGGGCATGATGACGTCGGTGAACAGCAGGTCGAACGACTTGCCGGCCGCGACGATGTCGAGCGCCTCGGCGGCATTGGCCGCCTGCAGCGTCACGTAGCCGAGCGAATGCAACTGGGTGAGCACATAGTCGCGCACCAGGCGGTCGTCCTCGACCACCAGGATCGTCTCGTGTCCGCCGTCGATCGTCGACGGCGTCGCGCTCTCGCTGGCGACCGTCGCGGTCTTGCCCGGCGGCAGATACAGCTTGATCGTGGTGCCGTGACCTTCCTCGCTGTAGATCTTGATGTGGCCCGCGGACTGCTTGATGAAGCCGTAGACCATCGACAGGCCGAGCCCGGTTCCCTTGCCCGGTCCCTTCGAGGTGAAGAATGGGTCGAACACCCTTGTCAGCATGCCCGCGGGAATGCCGGTGCCGGTGTCGCTCACGGCGATCATCGCATAATGCCCGGGCTGGACGTCGTTGGCGCCGGCATAGGCCTCGTCGAGATAGGCGGTGCCGGTCTCGATGATCAGCTTGCCGCCGTCCTGCATGGCATCGCGGGCGTTGAGCGCGAGATTGAGGATGGCGGTGGTGAGCTGGTTGGGATCGACGGTGGCGATGCAGCTCTCGTCCTCGAACACGGATTCGATCTGGATCTGTTCGCCGAGCGTCGGGCGCAGCAGCTTCGCGGTGTCGACGATCAGCTCGTTGACGTCGACCTCGCGCGGCTGCAGCGGCTGCTTGCGTGCGAAGGCGAGCAGGTGCTGGGTCAGTTCGGCGCCGCGCCCGGCGGCCTCATCGATCATCTTGGTGATCGTGGCAAGCTGCGGATCCTTGGCGACAGCGTCGGCGAGAATTTCGATCGTCCCGGTGATGACCGTCAGGATGTTGTTGAAGTCGTGCGCCACGCCGCCGGTGAGCTGGCCGACCGCCTCCATCTTTTCGGCGTGGCGGATGCGTTCCTCGGCCGAGATCTTGTCGGTGAGATCGCGGTAGAAGATGTTGAACAGCATGCCTTCGCGGCGCCGCAGCGCGGTGATGCTCATCTCCGCCCTGAATTCCTTGCCGTCGCGGCGGCAGACGGCGAATTCGCGGCGGTGCTTGAAGGGCTGTTCGTGACCGGCGGCGAGGAAGCGCGCCAGACCGGCCTTGATCCCTTCGCGCTCGCCCGGGGCGACGATCAGGTCGATCGCGCGCCGGCCCAGCGCCTCTTCGCGGCGCCAGCCGAACAGCTCTTCCGCGCGCGAGTTCCAGTTCAGGATGGTGCTGTGCTCGTCGGTCTGCACGAACGCGTCGAGCGAGGTCTCGATGATGTTGCGGGCCAGCTGCTCGCTTTCGCGCAGGGATTCCTCGGCGAGCCTGGCCTCGGTCATGTCGCGCCCGACGAAGAAGTAGCGCTTGGCCTGATCGGACCAGTTGGCCAGCCATGACAGCCAGACTTCGTGTCCGTTCTTGTGGAAACAGCGTGTGTCGGCGAGCTTCGGGTGTCCGCCGCGCCGGAGCGCGCGCATTTCCTCGCGGGATTGTTCGAGATGGGCGGGGTGGATGAAGTCGACGCCGCTGCGCCCGATCATCTCCTCGGGACGGTAGCCGAGAATGGTTTCGCTGCTCGGGCTGATCTGCACGATGTGGCCGTGCGAATTCATGATCATGATCAGGTCCTGCGACGCGTCGAACAGCTGCCGCCGCTCCTCGAGCGTCTGTTGCAGGGCGCGCTCGGTGCGGCGTGCTTCGGTCAGGCTGCGCGCCGAGCCCGAGGCGCCGATGATCTCGCCCGAGGGACCCCTGATCGGTGACAGGCTGACCGTGATCTCCACCCGGCTGCCGTCCTTGCGACGTCGAACCGTCTCGAAATTCTCGATCCATTCGCCGCGCCTGATCCGGCGAAGATAGTCCCTGCCTTCCTCGCTTCGCTCGGGCGGCACGATGATCGAGGTCGGCTGGCCGACGGCTTCCTCCGCGGAATAGCCGTAGAGCCGTTCGGCGGCCGGGTTCCATCCGGTGATGATGCCGTCCAGCGTCTGCATGATGATCGAATCGTCGGAGGATTCCACGGCGGCGCTGAACAGCCGCTCGCGCGCCGCATGGTGGTCACGCGCCGCCTCGGAGCGACGTCGTTCCAGCACCTCGTGTTCCAGCGCCGAGGTCTTCGCATTGGTCTCCTCCACCATCTGGGCGAAGGCACGCGCCAGCATGCCGGTCTCGGCCGAGGCGTCGATCGGGATGGTCGCGGATTGGCCGCGGCCGATCGCCTCGACCGCGGCGGTGAGCCGCTTGATCGGACGGGTCAGCGATCGCGCCAGCAGGATCGCCAGCACGGCCGCGACCAGCACGGCAACGAGGCCGATCCTGAGGCTGGTCTGTTCGATGATGCTGGCCGGCTGCATGAAGACGGCGTTGGGCACGACGCGGATGACGCCGACCCATTGTTCCTCGGCCAGCAACGCCGGTGCGATCGCGGTGCCACCCGGCTTGCCGTCGGCGTCAGGCACGACCCTGGTCGTACCCTGGCTCGCTCCGGCCTGGGCGGCGAAATAGGGGAAGTCGTCCTGCCACCGTGTCGGCTTGCCGAGCTGCGACCCGAATTCGCGGGCGCGATCGGGGTGCACCAGATAGTCGCCGTTGCGGCCGACCACATAGACCGATTCCCCCTTGCGGATCGAATTTCGGACCCGGTCGAAGACTTCGCGCATGTCGATATTGATGATGACGATGCCGAACAGCCGGCGGTCGGGTCCGAACAGCGGAGAGGCGATGCGCAGGGTCGGAACGTGCGGCACCTGGATGATGCCGTCGTCGACGTTCAAATCGACCGGCGAGACGTAGATCTGCCCCTCGGCCAGCTTGATCGCCTCCTGGAAGAAGAACCGATCCTCCTTGCTCTGAAGCGCACTGTCGGCAACGACGCGCACCGCCCCGTTCGGACCGGAGCGGTCGACGCGCAGATATTCGATGCCCTCGGCGTCGATGATGCGGAATTTCGCATAGGCGCGATTGGCGCCGACATCGGCGACGATGCCGGTCAGCAGGCGGTCGCGCCAGGTCTTTTCGGAGAGTCCATCGACCGGGTCGGTGCCGTTGTTGAAATGGGCATTGACCATGCCGCGCGTCGCGGCTCGGAAGCGGAAGGTCGCGACGTCCGCCCGCGCGCTGTTCGCATGGCTCTCGAGCTGGGAGGCAAGCAGCCGCGAATGGGTCTCGATCCGGTCGAGCACGCGCGGCAGAAAGGCCTGTTCCAGGTTGTAATGGCTCGACCATCCGACGGCTGCGACCGCGGCCGCGACCAGCAGGATCATCGTGAGGGCGAGCCGTGTCGCGAGGCTCATGTTGGCCGTCGCGCTGCGTCGATCATGCCCGTCGAAGGTCTGCCCCGTTTTGGCATGGCTGGGTTCATTGGCCGCCCGTGCCCGCGTTGGACTGTTGCGGGAGCGACGCAGGCCCCGTCTTCAGGCAATCATCGACGGCCGCAAGCAGGGCCGCGGGCCGGAACGGCTTGTGCAGGCTCGCCACGGCCCCGAGTTTGGTCGCCATGTTCAGGAAATCCGGCTCGGAATCGGGCTCCGTCGTCGACATGCGGCCGGAGATCACGATGATCGGAACGCCGGGGGTGCGCGCCCGGATGTGGCGCATGGTCTCCAGCCCATCCATCGCGGGCATGAAAATGTCGAGGAACAACAGGTCGAACGGGACGGTCTCGAACAGCGCCAGTCCCTCGCGGCCGTCGCCGGCGACGCTGACCTGATGGCCGGCCCGCTCCAGGATCAGCCGGATCGTGATCTGCACGGCCGGGTCGTCATCCACGATCAGGATGTTGGCCATGTCTGACAATCCTCCGAGGGGCAGGGCGTCCCTGCACCGCAAATCAATGTCCCAGTACCAAATTTCTGCGCGGATTCCGCACGGCCCGCAAGCACCTCGGCGCCCCGCTTCGGGTCGTTCTTACTGCTGCGGCGCACCTTAATGCATTCGCGCGGGAGTGCCTACGGCTCCCCGTCAGGTCTCGCACCTTGCGCGGCACGGACGGCCTGTGACAAGAGCAGGCGATCATTTCCGGACGGACGAGGACGATGACCCACAAGAAGAAGACGCCCGACCAGCTCCGCAGCGCGCGCTGGTTCGCTCCCGACGACCTCCGCTCGTTCGGTCACCGCTCCCGCGCCATGCAGATGGGCTATGCGCCCGAGGAGTGGAAGGACCGTCCGATCATTGCCATCCTCAACACCTGGTCGGACGCGCAGCCCTGCCACATGCACTTCAAGACGCGCGTGGAAGACGTCAAGCGCGGCATCCTGATGGCAGGCGGCCTGCCGCTGGAATTGCCGGCGCTGTCGCTGTCGGAATCGCTGCTCAAGCCCACCACCATGCTCTACCGGAACCTGCTGGCGATGGACGCCGAGGAGCTGCTGCGCAGCCATCCCGTCGACGGCGTGGTGCTGATGGGCGGCTGCGACAAGACCACGCCGGCGCTGCTGCTCGGCGCCACCTCGATGAACATCCCGGCGATCTACCTGCCGGCAGGTCCCATGCTGCGCGGCAACTGGAAGGGCAAGACGCTCGGTTCCGGCTCGGACGGCTGGAAATACTGGGACGAGCGCCGCGCCGGAAAGATCTCCGACAAGGACTGGGTCGACATCGAGGCCGGCATCGCCCGCAGCTACGGCACCTGCATGACGATGGGGACGGCCTCGACCATGACCGCGATCGCCGAAGCAATCGGCATGACGCTGCCCGGTGCCTCCTCGATTCCGGCCGCTGATGCCAACCACATCCGCATGGCCTCCGAATGCGGCCGCCGTATCGTGGAGATGGTCTGGGAGGATCTGACGCCGCAGGCGATCCAGACCCGCAAGGCCTTCGAGAATGCGATCGCGGTGGCGATGGCGATGGGCTGCTCGACCAACGCGATCATCCATGTGATCGCGCAGGCCCGCCGTGCCGGCCAGGACATCGGCCTCGACGATTTCGAAACGGCCAGCCGCAAGGTGCCTGTGATCGCCAACGTCAGGCCCAGCGGCGAGACCTATCTGATGGAGGATTTCTACTATGCCGGCGGCCTGCCGGCGCTGATGAACCGCATCCGGCCGCATTTGCATCTCGATTGCGTCACCGTCACCGGCCGGACGCTCGGCGAGAACATCGATGGTGCCGAGGTGCACAATGACGACGTCATCCGTGGCCTCGACAATCCGATCTACCGGGAAGGTGCGCTTGCCGTGCTCAAGGGCAATCTCGCGCCCGACGGTTGCGTCATCAAGCCCTCGGCCTGCGCGCCGAAGTTCCTCAAGCACACCGGGCCGGCGCTGGTGTTCGACGACTATCCGTCGATGAAGAAGGCGGTCGATGATCCGACCCTCGACGTCACCGAGGATCACATCCTCATCCTGCGCAATGCCGGGCCGCAGGGCGGGCCCGGCATGCCGGAATGGGGCATGCTGCCGATCCCGACCAGGCTCGTGAAGCAGGGCGTGCGTGACATGGTCCGCATCTCGGATGCACGCATGAGCGGCACCAGCTACGGCGCCTGCATTCTGCACGTCTCGCCGGAATCCTATATCGGCGGTCCGCTGGCGCTGGTGCGGACCGGCGACCGCATCACCCTCGACGTCGCCGCGCGCACCATCAATCTCGATGTGTCGGACGCCGAACTCGACAGGCGCCGCGCCGCCTGGCAGCCGCCCGAGCGCCGCTTCGAGCGCGGCTATGGCTGGATGTTCAGCAAGCACATCAAGCAGGCCAATGAGGGCTGCGACTTCGACTTCCTCGAGACCGGGTTCGGCGGCCCGATCGGCGAGCCCTCGATTTACTGACCGTCGTTCCGGGGCGCGCGTCGCGCGAACCCGGAACCCATTTCCCCGCGATACGTGCGGCTCGATGGATTCGGGGCATCCGCGAGTAGCGGCGGCCGCGGGGTGAGGCGTGGGGTCTGATGGATCATGCTCCCCAGACGACACGTGGAGACGCCATGCTTGTAGCCCGGATGGAGCGCAGCGTAATCCGGGGCAATCTTGCGTGCGGCGCAATCCCGGATTTCGCTTGCGCTCCATCCAGGCTACAGGACTACGCCTCCGCCATCCCCACCGCCCACAGCGCGAACGCATAGACGATCGCGACCTCGTCGAGGCGGTCGAAACGCCCCGAGGCGCCGCCATGGCCCGCTCCCATGTTGGTGCGGAGCAGCACCGGGCCGCCGCCGGTCATGGTGGCGCGCAGCCGCGCGATCCATTTTGCCGGCTCCCAATAGGTGACGCGCGGATCGGTGAGGCCGCCCATCGCCAGGATCGCCGGATAGTCCTTGGCCGCGACGTTGTCGTAGGGCGAATAGGACAGGATGGTGCGGAAATCCTTTTCACTCTCGATCGGGTTGCCCCATTCGGGCCATTCCGGCGGGGTCAGCGGCAGCGTGTCGTCGAGCATGGTGTTGAGCACGTCGACGAACGGCACTTCGGCGACGATGCCGGCGAACAACTCGCCGGCACGGTTGGCGACGGCGCCCATCAGCATGCCGCCCGCCGAGCCGCCATGGCCGACGATGCGTCTGGCGCTGGTGTACTTCGCGTCGATCAGCGCGCGGGCGCCCGCGGCGAAATCGTCGAACGAATTGGTCTTCTTTTCGCGCTTGCCGTCGAGATACCAGCCCCAGCCCTTGTCGGCGCCGCCGCGAATATGGGCGATGGCATAGACGAAGCCCCGGTCGACCAGCGACAGGCGGTTGGCGCTGAACGAGGCCGGCATCGCCATGCCATAGGAGCCGTAGCCGTAGAGCAGCAGCGGCGCCGTCCCGTCGAGCCTCAAGCCCTTGCGATGGAGGATCGACACCGGCACCTCGGCGCCATCATGCGACCTCGCCATGATGCGCGTCGTGACATAGTCGGCCGCATCGTGGCCCGACGGAATCTCCTGCCGCTTGCGCAGCGTGCGCGTCCGGCTCGCCATGTCGTAATCATAGACCTCCGACGGTGTGGTCATCGACGAATAGGAGAAGCGCAGGTTCGTCGTGTCGAATTCGTAGGAGCCCATCGCGTCGAGCGAATAGGCGGCCTCGTCGAAGGCGATCGCGTGCTCCTCCTTCGTTGCGAGATCGCGGATCACGATGGCCGGCAAGGCATTGGCGCGCTCCAGCCGCACCAGATGTCCGGCATAGAGATCGATGTCGATGATGTAGATGCCGGGCCGGTAGGGGATCAGGTCGCGCCAGTTGTTGCGCTCCGGCGCGGCCAGCGGCGCGGTGACTATCTTGAAGTCGATGGCATCGTCGGCATTGGTCAGGATGAACAGTTCGTCGCCGCGGTCGGCGAGCGAATATTGCACGCCCTCCTGCCGCGCCGCGACCAGGCGCGGCGGCGCCTCGGGATGGGCCAGATCGATCAGCCGCTGCTCCGAAGTCTCGTGGTCGCCGCCCGCGATCACGCAGAAGCGGCCGCTGGTGCTTTCATGCAGATGGGTGAACCAGCCGGCATCCTGCTCCTCGTAGACCAGCGTGTCGTCGGCCTGCTTCGTCCCCAGCCGGTGCCGCCACACCTGCATCGGGCGATGATTGTCGTCGAGCTTCACATAGAAGAAGCTCTTGCAATCGGCGGCCCAGACCACGCCGCCGTCGGTCTCCTCGACGACGTCGTCGAAATCCCGGCCGGTCGCCCAGTCGCGGACGCGGATCGAGAAATATTCCGAGCCCTTGGTGTCGGCGCTCCAGGCCTGCAATTTGTGATCGTGCGAGTGCCGGCTGCCGCCGAACTTGAAATAGGCGTGGTCCCTGGCGAGCGCGTCGCCGTCCAGCACGATCTGGCCTTCGCCGCCCGCGCGCGGCATGCGGCCGAACAGCTCGTGCTGCCCGCCCTCGCGGAACCGGCGGAAATAGGCGAAGGGACCGTCCGGCGATGGCACGCTGGAATCGTCCTCCTTGATCCGGCCGCGCATCTCGCGCACCAGCGTTTTCTGGAGCGGGGCGGTGTGGCCGAGCAGGCTGTCGGTGTAGACGTTCTCTTCCTCGAGATAATGGCGGATATCGGGATCGAGCACGCTGGGGTCGCGCAGCACCTCCTGCCATTTCTCGTCCTTCAGCCACGCATAATCGTCGTTCACGGTGATCCCATGCCGCGTGAAGGAATGCGGCCGGCGCGGGGCGACGGGTGGCTGGGCGGGCGTCCTGGCTTGTGTCACTCGGTCCTCTTCAGGTCACGTTCAGATGGCGCTCCCTATTCACTTCGTCCCGCTGGCGGGACGAGGCAGAGGAGGGGCTCGCCGTGTTCCACCTTATATCGTCCCGATTTCGCGAATTACCAGCGGAGCTGCGTCGTGCCGCCGGGTTGTTGGCTCCTCCCGTCTATGCTTTAGCTCGGATCGTTCCCGCCGCCGGTCCAGCCTGATGCTGTTCAATTCCTACCCGTTCATCCTGCTGTTCCTCCCCGTGGTGCTGGTCGGCTATTTCTGGCTGGGGCGGCATTCCAACCTGACGCCGGTGATCTGGCTGGCGCTGGCCTCGCTGGCGTTCTATGCGATCGGCAACTGGCCGTTCCTGGGCCTGCTGCTGGCCTCGATCGGCTTCAATTACGGCATCGGCTGGTTGCTGATCGCGGCCCGTCTCGACGCCCCACGGCGGCGCGCGGTGCTCGTGGCGGGCGTCGCCGGCGATCTCCTCGTGCTCGGCATCTTCAAATATGCCGGCTTCGTCGCGGAGAATCTCAACGCGCTGGTCGGCTCCTCGCTCGCGTTCCACATCCTGCTGCCGGTCGGCATCTCCTTCTACACGTTCACGCAGATCGCGTTTCTGGTCGATGCGTATCGCGGCCAGGTCGCGCGCTACGCCTTGCCGCATTACGCGCTGTTCGTGACCTACTTCCCGCATCTGATCGCCGGCCCGATCCTCCATCACAAGGACATGATCCCGCAATTCGAGCGGGCGGAGACGAAGCATCCGCAGGCACATCTGATCCTGTGCGGCCTCGTCATCTTCGCGATCGGCCTGTTCAAGAAGACCTGTCTTGCCGACGGCATCCAGCCGCTGGTCGCGCTCGCCTTCGAGGCGCGCTCGCCGAGTTTCGACCAGGCCTGGTGCGGTGCGCTCGCCTACACGTTCCAGCTCTATTTCGACTTCTCCGGCTATTCCGACATGGCGATCGGAATCTCGCTGATGTTCGGCATCTTCCTGCCGGTCAATTTCAACTCGCCCTACAAGGCAACCAGCATCGTCGAGTTCTGGCGGCGCTGGCACATGACGCTGTCGCAGTTCCTGCGCGACTATCTCTACATCCCGCTCGGTGGCAATCGTCGAGGCCCCGTGCTGCGCTACGTCAACCTGGCGCTGACCATGCTGCTCGGCGGCCTCTGGCATGGAGCGGCCTGGACCTTCGTCGTCTGGGGCGCGTTGCACGGCGCCTATCTCTGCATCAACCACGCCTTCAATGCGCTGGTGCCGAACATCCCGCCGGTCCTTGCGCGCCCCGCGCGCGCGGCAGGCTTCGCGCTGACATTTCTGGCCGTGGTCGTCGCCTGGGTGTTCTTCCGTGCCGAGCGGATCGATTGGGCGCTGCGCATTCTCGCTGCGATGGCCGATCCCACCGCGATCGTGTTCGGCCGCGAGGAGATCGCGGCGCTGGTCCTCATCTCCTTCTATGCCGTGCTGATCTGGTTCGCGCCCAACACGCAGACGATCATGAGCTATGATCATCGCCGCCGCAGCGTCGGCGCCGACATCGCGGGCGGCGGCAGGTCGCTGCTGGTCTATGGCGCCGCGGCGGCCCTGGCCTTCGGCATCCTCGGCATCCAGAGCCACAGCGAATTCATCTATTTCAGGTTCTGATGCGGATAGGGTTCAAACATGTCTGGCGGCTTCTCGCGGCGAGCCTGGTCGTCGTGTTCGCCGCCATGGCGCTGACCTATGCCGTGGACCCGCTGCAGCTGTTCCGTCCCGCGCGCCTGGTCCCGCCGGCCTATTCCGAGGATACGCGGATGCAGAATGCCGGTCTGCTTCGCAGTCAGTCCTTCGATACGGCGTTGATGGGGACGTCGATGGCGATCCATTTCCGCCAGAGCAACATCGATCGCGTCCTCGGCGTGCGGTCGCTCAAGCTGGCCATGACGGGATCGAATTCACGCCAGCAAGGCTTCGTGCTGGCACAGGCGATCGCGCACGGCGCGCGGCGCGTGATCTGGGAGATGGACGATTTCATCTTCGTCGATGCCGCCGACATCGAGAGCGATCCCTATCTGTCCGTCGATCTCTACCGCCGTACGCCAAATGGGATCGCGTCCTATCTCTTCAGCACCGCGATGGCGAAGGAGTCCCTGTTCGCGCTGCTGCGCGCGCTGCCGCCGCTGCGCGAGCCGCTGAGCCGGGCAGCACCCTATCTCCCCGTCAAGTTTTCACGCGCCAGCGTCGACGATATCCATGCGCTGCCGCGGGATGTCGACGTGGCGCGCGCCTACAATGCCGCCAGGACGCGGGCCGCCTTCGCCTACATCACCGCGCCGGAGCGCAGTCGTTTCCTCGGTGAAGGCTATGCCCTTGATGCCATGCTCCGGCATTTCGAACGCGACGCCGTCGGCCTGATCGCCCGTCATCCCGAGGTGACGTTCGACATCTACTTCCCGCCCTATTCGATCCTGCAATTCGTCGCGATGCGCGATGCCTCGCCGGCGACGCTGAGGATCGTCACCGATCTCACCGCACAGATCGCGCAGGCCCTGACGCAGCTGCCGAATGTCCGCCTGCACGATTTCCGCGCGATCAAGGCCGTGACGCACGACCTCGCCAATTACAGCGACGTCATCCACCATTCGCCTGTGGTGGATGCCATGGTGCTGAACTGGCTGGCGAGCGGGGCGTACGTCGTCGATGCGAAGGCGCCGCTCGCGTCGCTGCAGGAATTGAAGGCGCAGGTCGAGGCGTATCGGGTAGGGCGCTGAGCCTTCCCTCTCCCCTTGTGGGAGAGGGTGGCTCGCCGCGGAGCGGCGAGACGGGTGAGGGGTATCTCTCCGCGCGTCCAACCTCTCGCGATGAGACTTGCGGAGAGATACCCTCATCCGGCGCTTCGCGCCACCTTCTCCCACAAGGGGAGAAGGAACAAATCCTACGCCGCCACTTCCTCGCCGAGATAGGCGACCGCTGCCTCCAGCCCGCCCTTGCCGTGCGGGATCTTCAGCGCGTTCAGCCCGATCTCGATCACGCCCAGCGTTCCGAGCAGCATCGGCGCGTTGATGTGGCCCATATGGGCGATGCGGAAGGCCTGGCCGGAGAGGTCGCCGATGCCGGTGCCGAGCACGACGCCGCACTTCTCCTTGCAATAGCGCTGCAGGATCGCGGGGTCGTGGCCGTTGCTCATCGTCACCGTGGTGACGGTGTTGGAGCGTTCGCTGGCTTCTGCGATGTTGAAGCCGAGCACCTGGCCCTCCGACCACGCGGACACCGCGCGGCGCGTGGCCTCGCCGAGCAGGCTGTGGCGGCGGAACGCGTTCTCGATGCCCTCCTCGTGCAGGAGGTCGATGGCCTGGCGCAGCGCGAACAACAGATGCACCGGCGCGGTGCCGGCATATTTGCGATAATGCTCGGCGCCCTCGCGCTCGCTCCAGCTCCAATAGGGCGTCGCCATGTTGGCGCTCTTGTGCGCCTCCAGCGCGCGCGCATTGGCGGCGACGAAGCCGAGGCCGGGCGGCGTCATCAGGCCCTTCTGCGAGCCGGACATCGCGACGTCGACGCCCCATTTGTCCATCTCGAACGGCATGCAGCCGAGCGAGGCCACGGTGTCGACCATGTACAGCGCCGGATGGCCGCTCGCCTTGATCGCCTTGCCGATCGCCTCGATGTCGTTCTGCACGCCTGAGGCCGTGTCGACCTGGACCACGACGACGGCCTTGATCCTGCGCTCGGTGTCGCGGCGCAGCCGCTCCTCAACCTCGTGCGGCCGCACCGCACGGCGCCAGTCGCCCTTGAGCAGCTCGACCTCGGCCCCCATCAGCGCCGCCGCATTGCCCCAGCCGACCGCGAAGCGGCCGCTCTCCAGTACCAGCACCTTGTCGCCGCGCGACAAGACGTTGCTGAGCGCGGCCTCCCAGGCGCCATGGCCGTTGGCGATGTAGATGTAGGACTTGCCCTTGGTCGCGAACAGGTTCGAGATGTCGCGCAGCAGGCTCTCGGTCAGATCCGTCATCTGTTTGGAGTAGATGTCGATCGCCGGACGATGCATCGCCCGCAGGACTTCGTCGGGCATCGTGGTGGGTCCGGGGATGGCCAGAAATTCCCGGCCCGCGCGAACGGTCATGGCTGTCAGTCCTTGTGTCGTGAAGACGGTCTGGAACGGTTGCTCACCGAGGCTTTTACGCGGCGGGGACGCCCGAGAAAAGCACGTAAAACGCAGGTCAGGGTCATCGCCTCGTTTCGCGGCATCCGGCGGCCTCAGCCTCCTCGACCGAGCAGAACCAGCGGGTGCCCTTGCTGACCCTCATCTTGATCTGGGTGTACCAGCGGCTGGTCGGCTGGTGGTAGATGCACTCGCCGGCGCTGTTGACATTGCCCTTGATGGTGCAGTCGGGCGAGGGGGCGACGGGTCCGGAGGCGGATGCCAGCAGCACCGCATGGGCGCCGTCCGGCGGCCGGGTGGCGCCGAGGATGTTGGTCTTCTTGTTGCGCTCGCGCCAGTCCCAGGGCGCAATGAAGGCGCCCTGCCACATGCCGGCCTTGGCCTCGCGCGCGGCGGCTTCGTCGGCGTCGTAATCATGTGAAACGCGGATGTAGGACAGCGCCCAGCCGCTGCGCACCAGCCATTTCTGGATGTCCTCGCCGCCGACCTCGCAGCGTGCCACGGTGCGGCCGCGCCGGTCGATCGCGCGCGTATGGCAGACCCAGGTCTTGCCCTCGGTATATTTGGCGAGTTCGTCGCGCGCGGCGATGCCGCAGGTCCAGCGCTCGGTCTTGGTGTTGAGGCAGAGCTGGTCGACCGCGGGTGCGTCGATGCCGCCGAGCCGGATCCGCGTGGTGCCGATCACGACGGAATCGCCGGAGCGGACCTTCGCCGTGCCGGTGATGTCGGCTGCCTGCGCCAGCGCGGGGAGAGCGAGCAGGGGCAGTGTAATCAGGATCTTTCGCAGCATGTCGGTCCGCGTTTGGAGAGAGCGCGATAGTGACCGCAATTGTGGTCGGCTTTTGGCCGTACAGCCAGCTTATGCCTAACGATTGAACTTTCAACTTCCCGTCATTGGATGGCGACGCCGTAGGGTGGGCAAAGCGTAGCGTGCCCACCATGCTCACCATCGTGACGGATGGTGGGCACGGCGCAAGCGCGCCTTTGCCCACCCTGCCACACCTACCCCCGGGCCATCGCTCGCTTCGCCAGCGCGAGGCCCATCAGCACGAAGGCCGACGTCACCTCCGGTCCGCCGACCAGAATCCGCGTCGGCGTCTTCATCTTGTTCCATTCATAGGCGCGGAACGGGCCGCGGCGGCCGCCTTCGCCGACGGCCGCGACGATCACGTTCAGTGCCGGCGCGAAGGCGCGCGGGTCGGCGCCGAGATGGCCGAGCGCGATCAGCGCCAGCGCGGCGTCGAACACGTTCATCTCCGCGGCCATCAGCTCGCCCTTCACGTAGGACAGCACGCGGTGGCGGATGAAATCGAAATCGCCGTTCGGGTCGATCGCCGCCTGCGCCGCCAGCGGCAGCGCCAGGAAGGCGGCGTAGCAGCGGCCGAAATAGGCGCAATACAGCTCCGGCAGGTAATAGATGTGCGAGCGCGGATTGGCGAAGGCGCCGCTCGCCGCCAGCCGCTTCTGGAAACCGATGATGCGATGCACGGTGGCGAGCCGCGCCGGTGTCTCCAGCACCTTCCAGCGCGTCAGATTGCGGAAGCTCACCTCGAGGACGTCGAGATTGAGCGTCGGATCGAGATCGTTGCCATAGGGCCGCTCGCCCGCGAGATTGTCGATCCAGGTCGCGATGCCGCCCTCATAGTCGATGTTGTCGTTGAGCGGCACCGTCACGCGCGGCGCATTGACGCCGGCCTGCACCTGGTAGCCCGCATAGAAGTCCAGCAGCGGCTGGTCGAGGATGGCATCGTTGCAGCCGGCCTGCGTGGCCGCGGAGATCGAACAGGCCGTGGTGTCGCAATCCGGCACGTAGATGCCGAAGCCGAGGTCCTGCTTGATCTGGGCGAAATAGCGCGAGAAGCGCGGATGCGGCGCCGGTGCCAGCGCGGTGACCACGTTGAAGCGCGTGCCGTCGGCGCCTTCCACTTCCTCGCGGCTGATATTGACGCAGAAATCCACCATGTCGGCGACCGCGCGCTGCGCGGCCGCCGTGTCGGCCGGCGAGGCGAGCCCGGTCTCGAGCCAGGCGAGCAGCGCCTCGATGAAGAACGCGTCGTAATAGGCCGAGCGGTGGCGGATCTGCACCGGCTCCCACATCGGCTCGGCGATGCCTCGCCAGGGCGGATTGATCACCGCGCCCGCGGGCGAGCGGGCGATGAAGACGCGGGCGAGGTTGAACAGCAGCGAGGAATTCTTGTAGCCGCGCGCATTGAGGCCCGTGAGCGCCATGATCAGCTCGCGGCCCCGGACATCGGGGTCGCCGATCAGGTTGAAGGCGGCATAGGTCGGCAGGAAACCGTTGCTGCGCCAGGAGCCGAGCAGATGCTGCGCGCAGTCGCGGATCGCGGCGTCGATCTGCGCGGCCTGCGGCATGGCCCCGGCGAATTTTGCCGCCGGCGGCTTGGGATGCGCCAGCGTGATGCCGTCGACGAGGTCGGCGACCGGCTGGCCGACCGCCGCCCAGTCCGGCTC
>VYLE01000544.1_pt1 | contig 18580 bp, 16 predicted proteins | sample 5114391 | NCBI WGS metagenome assembly VYLE01 (sample SAMN12291771, study PRJNA351875) | freshwater metagenome | isolation source: freshwater lake | place: USA: Michigan, Kent Lake | collected 2013-08-15
CAGGGTGCTGACCACGGCGTCGCGGCCGCCGAAGAATCGGTTGGCCAGGGCAATGTCGCGCAGCGACCGCAACGAGAGCGCGGGGTCTGCGTTCGGGTCGTCGAGTATCTCCGACCCGCGGCGCCGCGCCGGGATGAACACGTGCGCCCCGGCTACCGCTCGAGCACGGCGTAGCCGCCGCGATAGTAGAGCAGCGGCTTCCCTTCGTGGGTCGCGCCCGCCACGACTTCCCCCACCACGATCACATGGTCGCCCGCGGGATGCCGCGCCACGATGCGGCACTGCAGCGAGGCCAGCACCTCGTCGAGCACCGGGTCGCCCAGTTCGCCCGTGGTGTAGCCAACGCCCGCGAACCGATCGTCCACCTTGCCCGCGAAGCGACGCGAAATGGCCTCCTGGCCCGCGCTCAGCACATTCACCGCAAACGAGTGTGCCGCGTCGATGACGGGGGCCATGGTGGCATCGTTGCCGATACACACCAGCACCAGTGGCGGCGACAGGCTCAGCGACGAGAAGGCGCTCACCGTCATGCCATGCGGCGTCTTGTTGGCGTCGCAGGTCGTGATGACCGTAATGCCCGTGGCAAAACGGCCGAGGACGGCGCGGAACAGGTCGGAGTCGATCACACGAGATAGGAGAGAGGAAAGGGGGAGCGCGCGGCTCATCCGAGAAAGCGCAGCAAGGTGCGGGGAGTGAGGACGGCACTTGGCGGGACGAAATCGCCGGTCACGCCAATGAGCAGGTCGGCGAGATCACGATCGCGCGACAGCACGCGCGCCGCGTGGTTGAGCAGCGGTGGCATGCCCACCGCCAGTCCGATCAGCTGCTCCACGCGCCACTTGCCGCCGAAGGTCTGCTGCCGGGTACGCTCGTAGCCGCGTAGCGCACGCAGGTGCACCTCGCGTGACGATGCGCGCACGGCCGACAGGGCGTACTCGGCGAGCAGTTCGCCACCGCGCAGCGCCGAGTAGATCCCTTCACCGGTGAACGGATCGTAGAAGTCGGCGGCATCGCCGGTGAGCATGGCCCCCGGGTGCCACGGACGGCGGGCACGCGACGCGAAGGGTCCGGTCGCGCGCACGGGGGTGACCCGCGTCGCGCCGGCAAAGCGCGACGCCAGCGTGGGGTGCGCCTCGAGCCAGCGCGTGAGATACGCATCCGTGCCGTCGCGCATGTCGCCGGCGTGCCGGCGGGGCACGACGAGGGCCACATTGACCAGTCCGTCGCCCACGGCCGCCAGCCCGACGTATCCGCGGCGGGTCACGTGCATCTCGCCCAACGTGCCCACGCCGCTCACGTGGCGGTAATGTGCCACCAGCGCCACGCGGCGCGGCCAGCGCGACTGGTGGGCAAGGCCGAGGCGGCGCGACACCACGCTGCGCAGCCCGTCGGCGCCAATCACCAGCGCGGCGTGTACGGTGCGTTCCCCCTCCGGCGTGCGCAGGGTGGCGCCGGTGACGGTCCCGTCGGGGTGCTGCTGTAGCTGCTCCACCTTGGCCTGCTCGATGACCTGCACGCCGGCGGCACGGGCGCGATCGAGCAGCACGGTATCGAGCACCTCGCGTCGCACCCCGAGTCCGCGATCGCGGAAGCCGCGGAACCCATGGCGCGCCGCGAACTCGCCGTGAATGCGGTCGCCGGACGGGGCGTGCACGACCATCCCCGACAGTAGGGCGGCCTGCGCCTCGAGCATCTCGAGCGCCCCCATCGCGTGGAGGATGCGCGACCCCTCGGGGCTCACGTACTCCGCGCACGGCTTGGCGCGCGGGAAACGCGCGCGGTCCACCAGGCACACGTCGAGCCCTGCCTGGGCGCAATGCCAGGCAGCGGCACTCCCGGCAGGGCCCCCGCCGACGACAAGGACATGGACACGGTGCATGGCGTTCACGGGAGTTTAACCCCCCGATCGGGTTCCTGGTTCGCCCCGGGGAACCGCTCCGGCCCGTCAGCGCCCCAGCAGCGGCGCAGCAAGGGCACCCGCCAGCGTGCACAGCAGGTTCACCCGGTCGTTGTCGAGCCAGGGTATCCCGCGCCACGGCTGCGTTGGCGTTCCGCACCGGTGCACGATCTGCTCCGTTTCGCGTGCGCAGCTGGCGCACCAGCGCCGAACCTGCCAGAACGCGCCCACCACGGTGTCGGCCACGGCCCCGGCGATGCCGGCCGTTGCGACCAGGAGCACCGTTGATGACGGGATGAGCCCGGTACCCGCAGCGGCGGTCGCCAGGGCCCACGCCCCCAGTACCATACCGGCGGAACCGGCGAGGCTGACGGCTCCTGAGGTGCCGACGGGCACCGGCCCCCGCGTGCGCAGCGACCAGGGGCGTCCGCGCCACAGCGTCCCGATTTCGGTGGCCAGGGTGTCGGCGCCGGCGGCCACCAGCGCCGCGGCGCCCATGAGGGCGGCGGCGTCACCGGCATTGGCCGCCAGCAGGCTGGTTAGGGCACAGGCGGCGAACACCCCGCCGTTGGCCACCACCTGCGCCGCGTCGCGCTGACCACCCTTGGCGACCACATCGGCCGTGGCCCGTTCCTTGGCGCGCTTCCCCAGGCGCGAGGCCAGCGATGCCGTGATGAACCAGAGCACGAGGAACAGCCCCCAGCTGCGCCCGGCCGTCATGGCCACCCCGCCAACCGCCGTGGCCGTGAGCGCGCCACTGCGCGAGAGGGCCCCGGCGCGCCACGCAACGATGGCAATGACGGTGGCCGCCCCGAATCCCAGCAGTACGTCGGACAGCAACGCCGACGGCAGCACGCAGGGTCAGCCGGCCAGCAGGCGGGTCATGCGCGCCCGGAACTCCAGCGAAACTCGCTCCTCCGCGTCGGCCGCCGTGCTCGCGGCGTACTCGCGCAGCCGCAGGCGCAGCGCACGGACCTGCTGCTCGAGACGAGCGCAGCGCGCACAGTGCCGCAGGTGCGCGGAAATGATCTCGCGCAACGCGGAACCGGGCACATCCGTATCGAGCTCGCCATCCACGTAGTCGTGGAGGTGCAGTCGACTGATGAAGCAGTCAGCGGCCAGGGGGAGTGAACCGGCTGGGGGAGATTCGAGGGCGGGAACCACGGTCGTGCTGCCCCGTACGGCGACCCCGGCCATATGGTCGGAGCGGGGAAGCACGGGGAACTGCAACGCGTTCATACCAGGCAAACGCTGACGACCTGCCAATTGGTTCGCAAGTTCGACCATGAATTGCGTGGAACGGCCCCCCAGACACGCCACCGGCAACAGCTTCCGCTTGTTTGCGTGACCGGGAACACGTTAGCATGGACGACTATGCAGCCTACGTCACTCGCCAACGACGGCCGGAGCTTCCGGGCCACCCCGCTCGCGTCGGACACCGTCCTGCCGCTCAGCGGTGGGTCTCTCGACGCGCGCCTGCCGCTGGCGCTGCTGGAGGCGGTCAAGGCCATCGATACGCCGGCGGCGGAGCTGGATGCCGACTTCGTGCACGAGCTGCGCAACAAGCGACTGGGGCTCAGCGACACCGTCCTCCAGCAGATCCGCCGGTACGGCGATGCCGTGCGGGCGCGCCAGCGCATCGCCTACGACGAGATCCTCGCGCTGGCCCGGCTCATTGGACGGCGTCCCGACGCCGATCTGGCCTTCCGTGAGGCAGGACGCCGCTGGGCCAAGGCCATTGTGGATACCGTGGGCGGTGCCCGCCGCGGGGCTGCCCGCTCGCTGCCGGCGCTCCTGGCACGCCCCATTGCCCTGGGGGCGCTGCGCCGGCTTGCGCGTCGCCACCTGGACGGTACACTGGTGCGGCAGGGCAGTACGCTCCTGCTCGATGTGCCGGCCCCCGTGTCGGCCGATGCGGCCCCCAAGGGCGCCGGATGCGGGCTGTACGAGGCGGCGTTCCGCGAATCACTGCTGCTCCTCGCCGACGCCGATGGCGCCGTGGAGCATGTCATGTGTCGCAGCCGTGGCGACAGCAGCTGCCAGTGGCGCGCCGAGTGGCGTCGTCGCTGACCCCCACCTCGTCCGATCTTTCCCATGCTCACCCCTGAGTTGCTGCCCCGCCTGCAGCAGCTGCTGACCGACGCGGACCTCGACGGCTGGCTGCTGTACGACTTCCGCGGCACCAACGCCATCGCCGCGGGGTTGCTGGGTTTCGGCGGCCTCTGTTCGCGCCGCGTGTTCGCGTTCATTCCGCGGACCGGGCTCCCCATTGGCATTCAGCACGCCATCGAACCGGGGCCGTGGAAGCAGTGGCCCACGGGCTGGCCGTTGCGGGTGTACAGCGGCTGGCGTGCTCTCGAGAGTGAGCTGGCCACGTTGGTGCAGGGCAAGCGCGTCGCCATGGAATACTCGCCGGGTGATGCCATTCCCTACCTCGACCGCATTCCCGCCGGCGTGCTCGAAATGGTGCGCGCAAGTGGAGCCACCGTGGTGAGCAGCGCGGAGCTGGTGTCGCAGATATACGCCACCTGGACGCCGGCGCAGCTGGCGTCGCACCAGCGGGCGGCCGAGCACATTGCCCGCATCGCGCGCGACACGATCGCCCATGCGGGCGCCTGTGTGGCGGCGGGCACCCCGGCGGCCGAACATGAGCTGCAGCAGCGCATCCTCGATGCCTTCGAGCGGGCCGGGCTGCTCACCGACCACGGCCCCGATGTCGCCGCCTCCGAGAATGCGGCCAATCCCCACTACGTCCCCTCGGCGTCCCGGCCGCGCCTCGTGCAGCAGGGTGACGTGCTGCTCGTCGATCTCTGGGCCAAGGAGCCCAACGGCATCTATGCCGACCAGACGTGGATGGCGTCGCTCGGCACGCCCGCCACGCGGGTGGTCGAGGTGTGGGAAGCGGTGCGCGATGCGCGCGATGCGGCGCTCACCCTGCTGCGGGACCGCATTGCCGCGGGGGAGGTTGTGCGTGGCGGTGAGGCCGACGACGCGGCGCGCGCGGTGATCACGGCGCGTGGCTTCGGCAAGGATTTCTGGCACCGTACCGGCCACAGCATCGATGCACGCGAGCTGCATGGCAGCGGCCCGCAGATCGACAACCTCGAGTCGCGCGACGATCGCATACTCATTCCCGGCGTTGGCTTCTCCATCGAACCGGGCGTCTACCTCACGGGCGCGTTCGGCGTGCGCAGCGAGGTCAACGCCTACGTGGGCGACGACGCGCTGATCATCACGCCGGGCGAGATTCAGCGGGAGCTCTGGGTCGTTTGACCCGTTTGCGGCGTCCTGCGTCCCGCCTCCTGCCCCCGGCTGCCCGTCGGGCGAAGGCGCAGGCAGGTCGCAGGGCGCAGGAGACAGGAGGCAGGCGCCGGTCGATCACCGGGTCGATCACCGGGCTGTTCCTGCTGCTGGCGATCGGCTGCGCCGAGCCACCCGAGGCGCGCACGCGCATCGCGGAGGTCGAGGCCACCATCGGTACGGGGCCGAATGCGGCGAGCGGGCCCAGTGACGTGCCCCGAGGCGGGTCGCTCGCCCGCGCCGCGGGGGGGCCGGCCGGGACCGACTATCGCGTGCAGGCCGCTCCCACGCCCGGTGTGGTGCTCGGCACGATCAGCGGCGGCTCGCCCAAGGACACGAGCATTGCCCCCACGCACGATCTCGCCGTGTGCCGCCCCTTCAGCGAAACGCTCGTGCTGAGCCGCGAGGGGGGGGTGGGCGATGCGGTGGTGTGGCTGAGCGGCGTTGGCAGCGGCCCGCGCGACGACGCCCCGCGGCGCGTGCGCCTCACGCTCGACGGCTGCCGGCTGTCGCCGCGGGTGCAGCGCTTAGCCGCCGGCAGCACGGTGCTCGTGAACAGCCGCGACGCCATGATGTCCCGTCTGCAGTTCACCGCCACCGGCGAGGCCGCGCCACGCGCCACGCTGCTGCTCTCCGATGCCGGGCAGGTGGTGCCCACCGCACAGGCCAGCGCGGCCCCCGGCCTTGTGCGCGTGAGCGACGATATGCATCCGTGGGTGCGCGCCTGGCTCGTGGTGGCGCCGCATCCGTTCGTGGCCGTGACCGCGGCCGACGGCAATTTCCGCTTCGACGGCGTGCCGCCAGGCCGCTACACGCTGCATGTGTGGCACGAGCGTCTCGGGACGCGCGACGCGCGCGTGCGCGTGGACGGCGGCGTGCAGACGCGGCTGCAGCTCGCGTACTAGATCAGCCCCCGATCGCGTAGAGACGGGCGTACACGCCGTCTTCGCGTCCCAGCAGTTCGGCGTGCGTGCCGGTCTCCACGATCTGGCCGGCGTCGAGCACCACCACCTTGTCGGCGCGCCGCACGGTGCTGAGGCGGTGCGCAATGATGAGCGTCGTGCGCCCTTCCAGCAGCTCCTCGAGCGCCTGCTCCACGTAGCGCTCGCTCTCCGTGTCGAGGCTCGACGTGGCCTCGTCGAGGATGACCACCGCAGGGTTCTTGAGGAAGACCCGCGCAATGGCGATGCGCTGGCGCTGGCCACCGGAGAGCTTGACGCCACGTTCCCCCACCAGCGTGTCCATGCCGTCCGGAAGGCGCGTGATGAACTCCCACGCATGTGCCGCGCGCGCCGCGCGCAGAATGTCGGCGTCGCTGGCGCGCGGATTGGCGTAGGCGATGTTCTCGCGAATGGTGCCGCTGAAGAGCACGGGCTCCTGCGGCACGATGCCAATGGCGGCGCGCAGCGTGTCGAGCGTGAGGTCGCGAATGTCGATGCCGTCGAGCGTGATGCTGCCGCCGCTCGCATCCCAGAAGCGCGGCAGCAGGCTGGCAATGGTGGTCTTGCCGGCGCCGCTGCGCCCCACCAGCGCCACGATCTCTCCCGGCGCCATGGTCAGGGTGATGCCCTGCACCACGTCGGGCTGGTTGGGCTGATAGCGGAACGACACGTCGAGGAAGCACACGTCGCCGCGCAGCGGAGCCGGCAGCGAAAGCGGAATTTCGGGGTCGCGCACGCTGGGCCGGGTATCGAGCAGCTCCCACACGCGCGTGGCGGCGCCCACCGCTTCCTGAAAGTTGCCGAAGAGCGTGGCGAGTGAGCCCACCGCTGCCGCCACGAACAGGGCATAGAACAGGAACGCCACCAGGGTGCCGGCGGTGAGCTTGCCGGCGAGCACCTGCGTGCCCCCCTGCCAGAGCACGGCCGCCACCGCGCCGAAGGCCACGAAGCCCACCACGCTGAAGAACAGCGCCCGCGTGCGGGCGCGCGTCACCGCCACGCCCACAAGCTCCTTGAGGGCCGCCCCGAAGCGCCGCGTCTCCTCGGCCTCGCGGTTGAAGCTCTGCACGGTGCGGATGGCGCCGAACGACTCGTCGGCCATGCCCATGGCCTCGGCGATGCGATCCTGCACGCTGGTGCTCGCCGCCCGGAGCGAACGGCCGAAGAAGATGGCGGCGCCCACCACGACCGGTACCACGGCGAGGGTCGTGAGCGTGAGGCGGAAGTTCGTGACGAACATCATGAGCGCGCCGCCCAGCAGAAAGAGCACCTGGCGGGAGAGCTCGGAGACCCACGTGCCCAGCAGCGACTGCAGCAGACCGAGGTCGCTGCTGAGGCGGCTGGTGAGCTCGCCGGTGCGCCGCTCGGTGAAGAAGGCGGGGGAGAGCCGAATGAGATGCGCGAAGGTGCGTGCGCGCAGCGCCGCCACGATGCGTTCCGTGGACGAGCTGAGCAGGTAGACCTGCACGAAGTTGGCGCCGGCCTGCACCGCAAACACCGCGAGCAGCATGATGGCGATGCGATCGAGCGCCGGGCGATCGCGCTGCTCGAAGGCCGCATCGAGCAGGAAGCGCATGACCGCCGGGAAGACCAGCCCCGCGCCGGCGGCAATGACGAGAAACACGAAGGCAATGGCCAATCGGCCGCGATACGGGCGAACGAGCGGCAGCAGCCTGCCGAGGGGCTGCAGGGAAAGAGAGGCCTTGGGCACGTCACAAGATTGCGGACGGAGAGACGGCTGTCTACCGCCGGGGCGGGCGAACTACGCGAGGGGGACAACGCGCGATCGACGACGCGTTGGCGAACACGCGTTGGCGACGACGCATTCGCACGGACGCGTTGGCACCAACGCGGAGAGGCGCAGGCGGGCACGCCGGCAACCACGACGGGCACCAACGCGGGCAACGACGAGGGGCAACGACGAGGGGCAACGACGAGGGGCAACGACGAGGGCGACCTGGCCTTCGGCCTCGGTCGCCCTGCGTTGGTGCCTGCGTTGGTGCCAGCGTTGGTGCCTGCGTTGGTGCCTGCGTTGGTGCCAGCGTCGGTGTCCGCGTCGGTGTCTGCGTCGGTGTCTGCGTCGGTGTCCGCGTCGGTGTCTGCGTCCCCGCCAACGCGTCCCCGCCAACGCGTCCCCGCCAACGCGTCCCCGCCAACGCGTCCTCGATCGCGCGTTGTCCCCCCCGCGTCGTTAAACCCGCTACCGGGCGAGCGCCCGGTCTATCCCCATCGCCACGAACAGCAGCGCGAGATACAGCAGCGAGTACTTGTATACCCACCACGCCGGCCCCGTCCACGGCTGCTCCTGCTGCGCGGCCCAGAGCACCTTGAGCACCCCCCACATGAGCAGGCCGCCCAGCACGAGGGCGCTCGCGAGGTAGAGCAGGCCGAAGGCCCCGTACAGCACCGGCAGCACCGTGAGCGCCAGCAGAATCACCGTGTACCACACCATCTGGTGCATTGTCTCGCGCTCGCCCCACACCAGCGGCGCCATGGGCACCTTGGCGCGGCCGTAGTCCACCTGCTTGAGCAGCGCCAGCGCCCAGAAGTGCGGCGGGGTCCAGTAGAACACGATGAGGAACAGGCACAGCGCCGTCACGTCGAGCGTGCCCGTGACCGCCGCCCATCCCACCAGCGGCGGGAAGGCCCCGGCGGCGCCGCCAATCACGATGTTCTGCGGGCTCGTACGCTTGAGGATGCGCGTGTAGATGAACACGTAGAAGTAGAAGCCCGCCAGCGCGAGCCCCGCCGTGAGCACGTTCACGAAGTGCGCCAGCATCCACGTGGCCAGCGTGGCGCAGAACACGCCGAACGCCAGCACCTGCGTGGGGGACATGCGGCCGCTCGGGATGGGGCGCAGCCGCGTGCGCGCCATGACGTCGTCGATGTCGCGGTCGATGTACATGTTCACCGCGTTCGCGCCCCCGGCCATGAGATACCCGCCCACCATCACCAGCAGCACCGTCCAGAGGCTCGGGCTGCCGGCAGCGTACATGGGCGCGGCGGTCGTGACCAGCAACAGCGAGATGATGCGGGGCTTGGTCAGCGCGACGAGGTCGCGCGACAGCGGGGTGTCGGCCACGGGGCTCGGGGGAGCTCCGACTGGCGGGGTCCCGTTCACAGGGGCGATGCCGGTTGCCATATCACGCGGAGTGCATGGCGCGCCAGGCGCCATAGAAGAGCGCCACGAGGCCGGCGATCGGCAGGAGGACCTGCACGATCTCCGCCCACCGTCGCGGAACGGGCACGTCGCTGTTGGCCGGGGCGGTGGGCAGCGTGCGGAACACGGCGCGCATGATGAACCACTGCGCCACGCTGCAGGCAATCACCGCCGTCCAGAACAGGACGGTCCCGAGGGTGGTCGGGAGCCAGGAGTCGATCGGGGAGTTCATGACCCCTGAAAACTAGACGGTGGACCGAGGTGGTGAACCCCCGTCCCGTGCACTACCATAGCGCCCATGGCCAAGCCCCCGTCGTCCGTTCCCGCCGCTGCCGCCGCCCCCGCCTCGGCAGCCCCCGCCACGGAGCTCCCCCGCTCCCTCGGCCTCTGGAGTGCCATCGCCGTGCTGGTTGGTACCACGATCGGCTCCGGGATCTTCCGGTCGCCGGCTGGCATCGCCGACAAGCTGCCCGGCCCACTGCCGCTCATGGCCGTCTGGGCCGTGGGCGGCCTCTTTGCCCTCTGCGGCGCCCTTACGCTGGCCGAGCTGGCGGGGGCCATGCCGCGCACGGGCGGCTATTTCATCTACATCCGGGAAGCGTGGGGGCGGCTCCCCGCCTTCCTGTACGGATGGGCCGAATTCACCCTCATTCGCGCCGCGGCGCTGGGGGGGATCTCCCTCACCTTCGGCCAGTACGCCCTGCGCGCCGTGGGCATCGACCCCAGTGTGGCGCCGTACGACGACTACGCGCACTACCTCGCTGCGGCGGCGCTCGTGCTCATGGCCACCATCAATGTGGTGGGGCTCCGCTGGGGGTCGCTCGTGCAGAACGTCACCACGATTGCCAAGTACGGCGGGCTCGTGATCATCGTGCTGCTGGCCTTCGCCCTGGGCCTCCCCAAAACGGGGGGCAATTTCACCCCCGCCGCCCCGCCGGGCAGCTTCTCGGTCTCGGCCTTCGGCCTGGCGTTGGTGAGTGTGCTCTGGGCCTTCGACGGCTGGGGGGATCTGGCCAAGGTCTCGGGCGAGGTGAAGGACCCCGAGCGCACCCTCCCCAAGGCCATCGTGCTGGGCACGCTGGCGATCATCGCCATCTACCTGCTCGCCAACATCGCCTACCTCAGCGTGCTCAACGTGGAGGAAATGCGCCGGGCGCCACTCGTGGCCGCCGACGTGGCGCTGCGCCTCATCGGCCCCGTGGGCGTGACGCTCGTGTCGCTCACCGTGCTGCTGTCGACCTTCGGGAGCGTGAACGGCTCGCTGCTCACCGGGCCGCGCATCTTCTTTGCCATGGCCGACGACGGGCTCTTCTTCAAGCAGGTCGCGAAGGTGCACCCCACCTTCAAGACCCCGTACGTGGCGATCATCATGACCGGCACCCTCGGCGTGGCGTTCGTGCTGCTGCGCAGCTTCGAGCAGCTGGCCGACATCTTCGTCACCGCGAGCCTCGTGTTCTACATCATGAGCATCGGGGCGGTGTTCAAGCTCCGTCGGCGCCCCGACTGGAACCCGCCGGTGCGCACGCCGCTGTATCCGTTCGTGCCGGCGCTCTTCTGCCTGGCGGTGCTCTTCCTGCTGGGCAATGCCCTCATGGACCCCGCGCAGCGGGTCCCCACGCTTGGCGTGTTCGGCGTGATTCTGCTGGGGGTGCCGGTGTACTACGCCACGGTGGGTCGGAAATAGGAGCGGGCGCGCTGACGAGGTGCGGGCGCGCCGGGGGCGCGCCCCTGGATGACAGGGCAGGGAGCAGGGTGCAAGGAGGCAGGAAGAAGGAACCCTCTCTTCCTCCTGACCCCTTCCTCCTGCTCCCTCCCTTGTCAACAAAAGGGGAGCCGGTACCGCCCATTCCAAAAACAGGATGTGGCATCCCCGTTACACAAGTGGGACGGTTTCGGTTGCCCTGATTTCCGGGTCATCCTAGCTTTTGCTTGCTCTTTCCGCTCCGTTGTCGACCGTCGGGAAGATGCTCTCCTCCACTCCGGATCCATTTGCTATGCGCATTATGCGTTGGCTGGGCGTCGCCCTCGCGGCCGTCAGCCTTGCTTCGGTTCCCACTGGGCGTGTGCTTGCCCAGGGGCCCACGACCGGTGCCATTTCCGGCATCGTGTCGGATTCCAGCGGCACCGGCCTCGAAGGCGCCACCATCACCGCCTTCAATCAGGCGACCGGCTTCCGCCAGACCACCCAGACGCGACGGGGCGGCGCCTACACGCTGCAGGCACTCGAAACGGGCACCTACAACGTCTCGGCCCGCCTGATCGGCTACCGCCCCGAATCGCGCAACGATCTGGTCGTGCGCGTCACGCAGAATGTCCGCGCGAATTTCCAGCTCTCGCGCCAGGCGGTCCAGCTCAATGAGCTCGTCACCACCGCCAGCCGCGGCGTCGCCGACTTCAACCCGTCGCGTCAGGGCGCCCAGTCGCGCGTCTCCGACTCGCTGGTGCGTCGCCTGCCCAACCTGACGCGCAACATCACCGACCTCATCCAGACGTCGCCCTACGTCGCCACCAATCCGAGCAGCGGTGGCGTGTCGAGCTTCGCGGGGCAGAACGCGCGCTACAACAACATTCAGGTGGACGGCCTCACGGCGGTCGACCGCTTCGGCCTCAACTCCGATCAGCAGCTCGGGGCCCAGGCCAACGGCCGCGGCATCACGCTCGAAGCCATCAAGGAGTTCCAGATCCTGCTGTCGCCGTTCGACGTGCGCCAGGGCAACTTCACCGGTGGCCTCACCAACATCATCACCAAGAACGGGACGAACGACTGGCAGGGGAGCCTCTCGCTCCAGTACCGCGACCAGCAGATGTCGGCGAATGATCCGCTCACCCGCAACACCAGCTTCCAGCGTCGCATGTACGCCGGCTCGCTCGGTGGCCCGATCGTGAAGGATCGCCTGCACTTCTTCGTGGCGGCCGACGTGAACAGCGAACAGGCGCCCGCTGCCGGTCCGTTCTTCGGCCAGGCGGCCAACTCGCCCGTGCCGGTGCCGGTCTCGCAATCGTCGATCGATCGCTTCAACAGCGGCGTGCAGCGCATCTTCGGCTTCAATGGTGGCGCGGGAACCGCGGTCGCCAACGAAACGCCGCTCTACAACGTGCTGGCGCGTCTCGACCTCAAGATCAACGACCAGCACCGCCTGGTAATCCGCAACAACTACAACAACAACAAGACGCAGGACTTCGGTCGTTCGAACGCCACGGCCAACCCGTTCTTCGATCTGACCAGCTGGGCGTTCCAGCGAAACGACATCAGCAACTCGACCGGCCTGCAGCTGTTCAGCAACTTCACGAACGGCATTTCGAACGAGCTGCAGATCGGCTACAACACGCAGGACTTCGAGCGCATCCTCCCGGCACGCGCGCCGGCCGTGATCGTCGAAAACGTGCCCAACCCGAACGGTGGGGTGTCACGCTTGCGGGCGGGCGCCGAGAACTCGTCGCAAGGCAACTCGCTGTTCCAGGACATCCTCGAGATCCGCAACGACCTCACGGTGCCGGTTGGGCGTCACACGCTCACCTTCGGCGCGCGTGGTGAGATCTACACGGCACAGAACACCTTCACGCAGAACTCGTTCGGCGTGTGGACCTTCGCCAATCTCGACTCGCTCGACCGCGGCGTAGCCCGCCGTTTCGAAGTCGGTGCACCGGTGCCGCAGGGCGGCGATCCGATCGCCCGTTTCACCGCCGCCACGTACTCGCTGTATGCGCAGGATCTCTGGAATGTCACCGATCGCCTGAGCATCACGGCCGGCTTCCGCGCCGACTGGGTCGACTTCCAGGACCAGCCGTTCGCGCTTCCCCGTCTGCAGGGCGACTTCGGCCGCAGCGGCGCGCTCCCGTCCATGCGCCTGCACGCGTCGCCGCGCATTGGCTTCAACTGGGACGTGACGGGCGATCAGAAGAACCAGGTGCGCGGTGGTGTGGGTGTCTTCATGGGCCCGCCGCCGTTCGTGTTCATGTCCAACACGTTCACGAACACCGGCAACAACTTCTCGCAGCTGGTGTGCGACCCGATCACCAACCGTGGTACCACGGTCCCGTCGCCGACGGGGAACTACGTGACCACCACGCCGCCGCCCCGTTGCCCGTCGGGCCAGGAAATTGCCGCGTTCAACCCGAACGGCACCGTTGGCACGGTCAATACGGTATCGGATGACATCCGTTTCCCGCAGGTCGCCCGCGCGACGCTCGGGTACGATCGCGACCTCGGCAACGACTGGGTAGCCACGATCGAAGGCACGTACACGTACGGCGTGAATGACTTCTTCTACACCAACCTGAACCAGGCCACGCCCACGGCCACCGATCGCAACGGTCGCACGATGTACGGCACGATCGCCGCGACGGGCGCATCGGCGGGGGTCGCCTCGCGCGCCGCCGGTCGCATTGCCACGTACGTGGGTCAGGAGAACGGGGTGTTCGATGCACGCAACGTGAGCGGCGCCTGGTCGGCCCTGCTCATGACCCAGCTGCGCAAGCGCTTCAACAACGGCTGGGAAATCAACGGCTCGTACACGTACCAGCAGGCGCGCTCGGTGATCGACGCGACGTCGTCGGTGGCTCGCTCGAACTTCATCAACGGCCGCGTGCTGTCGGGCAACGCGCTCGACACGCAGCTTGGCGTCAGCGCCTTCCAGATGCCGCACCGCTTCGTGCTCACCGGCACGTACACGGCGCCGTGGAAGACCGCACCGACGGACATCGCGTTGAATTACACGCTGCAGTCCGGCACGCCGGTGGTGTGGACCGCCACGGGCAATGGCGGTCGCGGTGACCTGAACGCCGACGGCTACATCGGCAACGATCCGATCTATGTGCCGCGCAGCGCCACGGATGCGGGCGAGATGCTCTTCCAGAACGCCTCGTTCTTCGTGCCGTCGGTCGGCGCCAGCCGCCCGTTCACGGCCGCCGAGCAGGCGGCGGCGTTCGAGCGCTTCGTGAGCGGGCAGGCGTGCCTGCGTAACGCGCGGGGGCAGATTCTCGAGCGCAACAGCTGCGCCAACCCGTGGTGGTCGACGCTCGACCTGAGCATTCGTCAGGGGCTGCCCGCCGTGGCGGGGCAGCGCGTGCAGCTGCAGTTCGAGGTGTTCAACCTCCCCAACCTGCTGAATTCCGGATGGGGCAAGATCCGCACGCGTGGCGCGTTCCCGTCGCAGTCGGTGCTCAACGTGGTGGGGGCGCAGAACGATGCGCAGGGCCGTCCGCAGATGGTCTACACCTTCGATCCGCGCGACGCCGACGAGACGTTCCGCGTGACGAACTCGGTGGCGAATTTCTACCGCATTCAGGCGGGCATTCGCTTCGCGTTCTGAGTAAAGCGGCGGTGTAGGGGAAGGCGGGGGCTCGTCCTGGCGGACGGGCCCCCGCTTTGTTCAAAAGGGAGGGGGCAGGGGGCGGGAAGCAGGTGGCAGAGCGCAGGGGGGACCACGTAGAAGCGACGAGGAAACGGCTTACGGCGTGGCAATGAGTCAAGGAGCGATGAAATGGTGACACCATGGCGGTGCAGCCCGCACATCGTGCGGCATGCAGAATCCCGCCAACCTTCAGGTGTACCATAGGGCGCTCGATCTTGCTGCCCGTGTACACGAGCACGCAGAGCAGATACCGTCTGGAAAGGCCCCCGGTCTGGCCTCGCAGATGGCACGCGCAGCCTCCTCCATCGCCGCCAACATTGCGGAAGGTGTGGGCCACCCGAGCCAAGGGCGATGCCCCTTCCACCTCAGTGTGGCAATCGCAAGCGCGTTCGAAGTCGAAACCCACCTCCGTCTTGCCGCCCGTGTCGTACGAGGATTCGGCGACATCAACGCCACACTGGATGAACTCCAGCAGGTCCGCCGCATGCTCTACGCCCTGCGGGAGTACAAGCGCAGGCAGCTACTCGAGCGGAAAAACAAAAGGAGGCCGTGAGGCCTCCTTCCATTGCCGTTCCCGTCACCTGCTCCCCGCCCCCTGCCCCCTGCTCCCTCCCTTTCAACCAAAAGGGCGCGCCACCTGGCGCGCCCAATCCCTCAAAAGATCTTGAGGTTGATGTACTTCCGCGGATTCTTCCGCACATCGATCGCCAGCGAATCCAGCCGCGCCAGCAGTGTGTCCATCCGCGCGTACACCGCCGGGTCGTTCATCAGCTTCCCGGCGGTCCCAGGGCCGTTGTTCACCTTCTGCACCAGCGCCTGGACCTGCGTGTTCGTCTCCCGGAAATCGCGCGACAGCTGTTCGAAGCTCGCGCTCGTCGCCCGCAGATTCACCAGCGTCGAATCCACCTTGGCCGAATCCACCGACGACAGCGTCTTCCGCAGCTGCGACTGGGTCAGCGTGAGCTGACGCGACTGCTCGGCCGCCACGGCGCTCAGCTGCGCCACCAGCTTCGTCAGGTCGGCCACCGTCTGGCGCACCTCCCGCACGCCCCCGCTGTCCACGAACTGCCGCCGCGCCTCGTCACTCAGCGCCCGCACATTCAGTGCAATGGAATCGCCCTTCTCCAGCAGCTGCCCCACGCCCGGCGAGCCCGCGCCGGTGGCAATCGTATCCCCCACCGCCATCTTTCCGTCCACCCCCTTCACCGGCGTCAGCGCGATCAGCATATCGCCGAAAATGCCGTTCGGTTCCACCGAGGCCGTCGTGCCGCTCGGGATGCGATACTGATCCTGCACCTGCAGCGTCACGTCGAGCGTACCGTCGGGGATGAGCTCCACCTTCTCCACGAAGCCCACCTGCACGCCGGCGAGCAGCACCGGCTGCCCCTGCTTGAGCCCCGCGCCCCACGGGAAGCGGGCGTGCATCGTGTAGCCCTTGGCGAGGCCGCCGCGGGCAATCCAGATCGTACCGCCCAGAGCCACAGCAAGGGCCACCATCAGCAGCAGCCCCACCAGCACTTCGTCGCGTCGCTTGGTAGTCATAAAGGAAAGAAGGAAATCAGGCTCACGCCTGGATGAACGGAGCCAGAACGGCCGCGACAATGGCGTCGAGCACGAGAATGGACACGGACGCAATCACGACCGCCGTGGCCGTGGAGCGACCAACCCCCTCGGCTCCGGCTTCCGTGACATAGCCCTGGTACGAACAGACGAAGGCAATGGCCGCCCCGAAGCAGAACGCCTTGATGAGCGAGTAGATCACCTGAAAGGAGGTGAACGCCAGACGGAGGCCACTGAGGAAGTCGTCGGTGCGCACGTCGGTGGCGATGACGAGCGTGGCCCACGCACTGAATATGGCGGTCGCGTTGGCCAGCACGGTGAGCGCGGGGAGCATCACCAGCGCCGCCAGCAGCCGCGGCAGGGCCAGAAAGCCCACCGGGTCAAAGCTGAGCGTTTCCAGCGCGTCGATCTGTTCGGTGACGCGCATCGTGCCGATTTCGGCCGTCATGCGGGCCCCCACGCGCCCCGTGAGCACGAGCGCCGTGAGCAGCGGCCCCAGTTCGAGCACGATGGACTGTCGCACGATGAGCCCCACCACCGACATCTGGACGCCGGGGAAGAGCTGGTAGCGCGTCTGGAAGGCGGTCACCCCACCAAGGAAGGCGGCCACGATGACGGCCAGCGGCACCGAATCCACGCCAATGTTGCGCATCTGGCGGATCGTTTCCGGCAGCCACGTCCCCGGGTCGCGCAGGCCGCGGACGATGTCGCGGGCAAAGTAGGCACGCTTGCCGAACGCGCGCAGCAGCCCCGCCACTTTGCGCTGTGCCAAACCCACCGTGTAGGCAATCGGCATCAGCGGCAGGCGGGACGGAGTGAAGGGAGCATCGTGGGGTCAGGTACGGACACGGGTCATCAGGATAATGGCGAAGCTACCCACGAGGAGGTTCGGAATCCACGCCGCCATGTCCGGCGATACGAGCCCCTTGCCGCCAATGGCCTTGGTCAGCTGGATGAGCACAAGGAAAAAGACCGTCGTCGCCAGGCTGACCGCAATGCCATATGCCGCCCCGCCGCGCTGCGAACTGGTGGCCAGCGGGGCCCCGAACAGCGCAATGATGAGGCAGGTCACCGGAATGGCGATCTTGAGCATCCGCTCCACCTTGAGCGTATTCACGTCCGCCCCCGACCGTTCGAGCGCCTTGATGAACCGGGTGAGCTCGGCGAAGCGCATTTCGGCCGGGTCCCGCTCGGTGGCGCGCAGCTCCTGCGGCGTTTCCTTGAGTCGCCGGTCCACCAGCGAATCGAAGCTGAACGCCAGGTCGGCCGTCTCGTTGGGGATCACGTGCAGCACCCCCGACTGCAGCGTCCACCCGCGCTTTGCCGTCCAGTGGCCACGCTTGGCGGAAATGAGGAGCCCCGGCCGCTTCGGTCCGCCGCGCTCCTCGATCTCCACGTCGTTCAGCGACTTCTCCTTCACGCTGAGCGTATAGACGCGGTACACCCGCCCCTCATCGCTCGCGAAGGCGAAGTTGTACCGGTCGTCCATGGCGTTCGAGCTCGTGCCGGCCAGCAGCTTGAGCCGTTCGGCATTGGCCGGCGGTGCCACTTCGCTGAACACCAGGTCGAGCCCCATGGCGAAGGTCGCCATGACCAGGATGGGGGCAATGAAGCGGTAGAAGCTGATCCCCGACGCCTTGGCCGCGGTGATCTCCGAATAGCGCGTGAACGTCCCGATGGAGAACACGGTGGCGAAGAGCACCGCCGCCGGCATGATCATGAACAGCGTATCGGGGATCCAGTACAGGTAGCTCAGCCCCAGCGCCTTGGCGGTGAGCCCCTTCTCCTGGTACTTGCGCAGATTGTCGACCAGGTCGATCACGAAGACCAGCACCGGGAACCCCATGATCGTCACGCCGAAAATGCGCGTGAACTCCCACGCGATGTACTTGTCGAGCGGCGTGATGAGCCGTTTGCTCATGCCGACACCGCCGGCGCCTTGCGCTCACGGGCCAGCTGCTTGCGTGCGCGCCGATCGGCCAGCCAGTCGCGCAGCCCGCCGCCACGCGACGTATCGGTGGTGTTCTCCACGCGCCAGAGCAACGCAATGCCCACCAGCGAGAAGATCACGTTGGCAATCCACATGGCGATGAACGCCGGCAGCCGCCCCTTGTCGGCCAGCGCCTCGCCACCCATGAGACAGATGTAGTACAACCCGAACACCACGATGCTCACGCCAATGGTGGCACCCACACCGCCGCGCGGGAAGCGCAGCGCAATGGGCGGGCCGAAGAGCACGAACACGAGACAGGCGAAGGAGAGCGCGAATTTCTTGTGGATCTCCACGGCCAACCCGTCCACCACCTCGCGCTGCGCCAGCAGCTGCTGCTGTGCGGCGCGCATCGCCGTGGCGTACACGCTCACCGTA
>VYLE01000545.1_pt1 | contig 18541 bp, 17 predicted proteins | sample 5114391 | NCBI WGS metagenome assembly VYLE01 (sample SAMN12291771, study PRJNA351875) | freshwater metagenome | isolation source: freshwater lake | place: USA: Michigan, Kent Lake | collected 2013-08-15
TTCGCCGCCCATCAGATCGCGGCCATCGATTTAGGTTGATCAAAAAGTGTCAACCATGTCCCCGAACAGGTGTAAGCTATGTCTCCGGGCTGAACAGCAGCGAAGCAATCCAGAGTCTCTCCGCGGCGGCAGCCTGGATTGCTTCGTCGCTTCGCTCCTCGCAATGACGGCGGAGGGGGCTCAGCCCCGCACCGGCAGCGTCACCACGTCGTAGCCGTGCCTGATCGTGCGCTTCAGGACGGGGTCTTCCAGCTCGAAGTCGAAGCGGTCGGCGGGGCGGATGCCGCCCTTGGCGGCGAAGGTGCCGCCGAACATGGCGCAGCCGTCGGGGAATTTCCCGCCTTCGAAACCGCGCGCGATGAGGTCGGCGACCGGGAGCATCGCGTCGAGCGTACCCTCCTGGTACAGCACGCGCTCGCCCTTGATGGTGGCAAAAGAGCGCAGGATCATCTTGTCCCAATGGCCGATGACGTCCTCCAGCTCCCACAAGGTGGAGGCGATCGGCTTGTCGCACATCTGCTTGGAGACGGTGACGTTGTAGGCCTCGACCTTGCGGTCGGTGTGGTCCGAGCCGCAACCGACGAAGATGCGGCCCTGCCAGCCGATCAGCACGAACTCGACCTCGCCACTGGAGTCGTTGCCGCAGACCTCGATGCTGTCTTCCTGGGTCAGCCGCCGCGCCGAGCAGCGATAGTAGATCGGCGTCGAGGCGGGCCGCGCGATGCCCACGGCTTCGAGTTCGGCGATGTGCTTGTCGCGGGCGACGGGATCGCGGCCGGTCCAGCCGGCGATGACGGCCTGGTCGATCGCCAGCGTCAGCGGCGTGGTGGTGTCCTGGGCGTCGATGGTGAAGGTGAGATCAAACACGAATAAGGGTCTCCATGCCGGCGGCGAGTTCGAAGATGCGGCGGTCGGCCCCGCCGGCGCCCGCCAGCATCAGGCCGACGGGGACGTCGCCCTGGCGATGCGCGGGCAACGAAATGGCGCAGCCGTCGATCGTGTTGATCAGGCTGCAATTGCGCAGCGCGCGGATGTTCTCGCGCGCGAAGGCCTGGTCGTCGGCGAGATCGGCGATCTTCGGCGGCGTGTTCGGCGTCGTCGGCAGCACCAGCGCGTCATAGGGCGCGATGCGAGCATTGACGCGGGCGATCAGCGACCGGCGCTCATTGAGCAGGTCGATATAGTCGGCCGCGCTCTGCGCCTCACCCCGCAGAATTCGCACGGAGACGCGGGGATCGTAGACGTCGCCCTTGGCGGTGAGGAGATAGCGATGCCAGGCGTAACTCTCGGCTGCCGCGAAGCCGCCCTTGGCATTCATCGGGCCGATGTCGTGGAATTCAGTGATCTCGACCCGCTCGATGATGGCGCCGTGATCGGCGAGCGCCTTGAGGGCGCGCTCGAAGGTTTCGGCCACGGCGGCATCCAACTCGTCGAGCGCGATCGTGGTCGGCACCGCCAGCCGCATGCCCTTCACTAGGCGCGGCTCGAGCGGAACGATCGGCTCGTCGGCGAGCACCGCGTCGAGAACGGCACAGCAACTGACCGAACGCGCCAGCGGGCCGATGCTGTCGAGCGAGAAGGACAGCGGCACGGACCCGTCGAGCGGCACGCGCCGCTGCGTCGGCTTGTAGCCGACGATCCCGTTGAACGCTGCCGGAATGCGGCAGGAGCCGCCGGTGTCGGTGCCGAGCGCGCCATGCGCCATGCCGTCGAGCACGGACACCGCGGCGCCCGAGGACGAGCCGCCCGGCACGTGGCCGACGGCCCGGTTCCAGGCGCCCTTGGGCGTGCCGAAATGCGGATTGATGCCGATGCCGGAATAGGCGAACTCGGTCATGTTGGTGCGCCCGATGACCACGAAACCGGCCTTGCGCAGCCGTGCCACCGTCGCCGCATCCTGCTCGGCCGGAGCGGAATCCTCCAGCGCGCGGGAGCCGGCGCGCGTCACCTGCCCCTTGATGTCGAACAGATCCTTGATCGAGACCGGGATACCAGCATAGCGCGACGGCGCCGCTTTGGCCTTGCGCAGGCCGTCCATGGCATCCGCCGCCGCAAGCGCTGCGTCCCTGTCGACATGGATGAAGGCGCGCTGGCCTTCGCCTGAAGGATCGGCGATCCGTGCAATGCACGCCTCGACCAGCTTGCGGGACGTGGTGCGGCCGCTGTCGAGGTCGTCGGCGAGCGTCGCCAGTGTCGGAAAATCGGGCATGTCTGTCTCACGGAATATTGCGCGGGCTATCTATAGCGTCGCCTCGGATCGACACAAGCATTGTACGCATGATGGCATGCATGCCTGCTGCTGGACCGTTGACGGGCCATGGTCAATTGTCGCATCAAGATCGGAACAGGCAGGTCTGAAACCTTTTGCCTTTTGGGAGGAGCTGCCGAGATGGCCGAACCGCAGCGCGCGCGACCGAAACCGACCCCGGAGACCCAGCATTTCTGGGATGGCGCGAAAGCGGGCGAATTGCGCCTGCAGCGCTGCGACGCCTGCGCGCATGTCTATTTCCCGCCGCGCCCGTTCTGTCCGTCCTGCGCCTCGCGCAAGGTCTCGGTGTTCAAGGCGAGCGGCAAGGGCTTCCTCTACAGCTACGTCATCAACCACCGTCCGGCCGCGCCGGGCTTCACGCCGCCCTATGCGATCGCAGTGGTCGAGCTCGAGGAAGGGCCGCGGATGATGAGCAGCATCATCGACTGCCCGCAGACGCCGGAGGCGCTCGAGCTCGACATGAAGCTCGAGGTCGCCTTCGAGGCGCTCGACGACAAGATCACCCTCCCCGTGTTCCGTCCGGCGAAGGGATAGGCCATGCGCAGAAACCAGGTTGCCGTCGTCGGCGCGGCCGAGACCACCGAACTCGGCGTCATTCCCAACGCCTCGCAGCTCCAGCTCCATGCGGATGCGGCCCTCAATGCCATCGCCGATGCCGGACTGAAACTGTCCGACATCGACGGCTTTGCCACCGCGGTCGAGACACCGCAGCAGGTCTGCCACTATCTCGGCATCAAGCCGACCTGGGTGGACGGCACCTCGGTCGGCGGCTGCTCCTTCATGCTGCATGTTCGCCATGCGGCGGCTGCCATCGAGGCCGGCCTCTGCAAGACCGTACTGATCACCCATGCCGAGAGCGGCAAGTCGATGATCGGCAAGGCGCCGCGCTCGATCCTTGCGGACAGCCTGCAGGGCCAGTTCGAGGCGCCCTATGGCGTCTACGGCCCGCCCTCCATGTTCCCGATCCCCGTGCTGCGCTTCATGAAGACCTGGGGCATCACCCATGAGCAGCTGGCTTCGGTGGCCGTCGTGCAGCGTGAATGGGCGGCGAAGAATCCGCGCGCGATGATGAAGGACCCGATCACCGTCGCCGACGTGCTCAACTCGCGCATGATCGCCTATCCGTTCCGGCTGCTGCAATGCTGCCTCGTCACCGACGGCGGCGGCGCGCTGATCCTGACCTCGGCCGATCGCGCCAAGGACTTTCCGCACAAGCCGGTCTACATCATGGGCACCGGCGAGAGCGTGGAGACGCCGATGGTCAGCCAGATGGAGACCTTCAACTCCTCGCGCGCCTTCAAGACGGCTGGACCGCTGGCGTTCAAGGAAGCCGGTATCGCGCACAAGGACGTCGATCACCTCATGATCTACGACGCCTTCGCGCATCTGCCGCTGTTCGGCCTCGGCGATCTCGGCTTCATGCCCTATGAGGAGACCGGCCGGTTCATCGCCGACGGCAACACGCGGCCCGGCGGCAAGCTGCCGCTCAACACCAATGGCGGCGGATTGAGCTACATGCATTCGGGCATGTACGGGATGTATGCGCTGCAGGAGAGCGTGCGCCAGATGCGCGGCATCGCGCCGGCGCAGGTGCCGGGCGCGACAATTTCGGTGTGCCACGGCGTCGGCGGCATGTTCGCGGCGAGCGGCACCATCGTGTTCACGAACGAGAGGTAGGCGGCGCGCAAACCACATGTCGTCATGGCAGGGCTTGCCCCGGCCATCCATCCTCTTCGGAAGATGGATGCGCGGGTCAAGCCCGCGCATGACGGGTTGGGTGAGGCGCGGCTACAGAGACAACATCGGAGAGACCATCATGAGCAAATCACTTCACGACAAGGTCATCATCGTCACCGGCGCGGGCCGGGGCATCGGGCGCGAGATCGCGCTGCTCTGCGCGGCGGAAGGCGCCAAGGTCGTCGTCAACGATCCCGGCGTCGCCGCCGACGGCGCGGGCACGAGCGCGGCGCCGGCCGAGGAGGTGGTCGAGGAGATCAAGAAGCGCGGCGGCACCGCCGTCGCCAATTTCGAGTCGGTGGCCGAGGCCATCCCGGCCAGCAAGATCGTCAAGACCGCGACCGACGCTTTCGGGCGGCTCGACGGCGTCGTCAACAATGCCGGCATTCTGCGCGACATGATCTTCCACAAGATGAGCGTGGAGGCGTTCGAGGCCGTCATCAAGGTCCACCTGATGGGCTCCTTCTATGTCAGCCACGCCGCCGCGCGCATCTTCCGCGAGCAGGAGAGTGGCTCGTTCGTGCACTTCACCTCGACGTCGGGCCTGATCGGCAATTTCGGCCAGGCCAATTACGCCGCCGCCAAGCTCGGCATCATCGGCCTCTCCAAATCCATCGCGCTCGACATGGGCCGCTTCAACGTTCGCTCCAACTGCGTCTCGCCGTTCGCCTGGACCCGCATGATCGGCACCATTCCGACCGAGACCGAGGCCGAGAAGGCGCGCGTCGAGAAGATCAAGCAGATGGGCCCGGAAAAGATCGCGCCGATCTGCGCCTATCTGCTCTCCGACGCCGCCAAAGACGTCACCGGCCAGATCTTCGGCGCTCGCATGAACGAACTGTTCCTGTTCAGCCAGAATCGCCCGCTGCGCTCGGTGCACCGGAGCGAGGGCTGGACGCCGCAAACGATTGCCGAGCACGGCATGCCGGCGCTGAAGGGCTCGTTCTACAAGCTCGACCGCTCCGCGGATATTTTCCCGTGGGATCCGGTGTAAGGGGCGAAGTCTCTCCTCCGTCATGGCCGGGCTTGTCCCGGCCATCCACGTCTTGAGGCGCGGTATGAACAACGTGGATGCCCGGGACAAGCCCGGGCATGACGACTGTGGGCGTGGCGGGTATTTGCACCCTACCCCGTATTCCTGAGACCCGCCGAGATGCCGTTGATCGTCAGTTGAATCCCGCGCAGCACCTGCTCGTCCGGGTTCTGCGCGCGGTGCTCCTTCAGGAGCTCGACCTGGACGTGGTTGAGCGGATCGAGATAGGGAAAGCGGTGGCGCACCGAGCGCTCCAGCAGCGGGTTGCCCTGCAGCAGGCGATCCTGGCCCATGATGTCGAGCAGCGCCTCGATCGAGGAATGCCATTCGCGGCGGATGCGGCCGAAGATCTTTTCCCGCAAGGCCTCGTCGGGCACGAGCTCGGCATAGCGCGAGGCGATCGCGATCGAGCTCTTCGCCAGCACCATGTCCATGTTCGACAAGAGCATGCGGAAGAACGGCCACTCCTTGTAGAGCTCTCTCAGGAACGGCATGCCCTGCTCCGGATGCGCGGCGATCCACTGCTCGACCGCGCTGCCGAAGCCGTACCAGCCCGGCAGCATCAGCCGGCACTGCGCCCATGAGAACACCCAGGGGATCGCGCGCAGATCCTCGATGGCGCGCGTCTTCTTGCGCGAGGCCGGGCGGCTGCCGATGTTGAGCGTCGCGATCTCGTTGATGACGGTGGAGGCCCAAAAATAGTCGACGAAGCCTTCGGTCTCGTAGACGAGGCCGCGATAGGCCTTGAAGGCGAGGTTCGAGAGTTCGTCCATCGCGGTCAGATATTCGCGGCGCGGCGCGCTCTGGCGCGGATGCAGCAGGCTCGCCTCCAGTGTCGCGGCCGCGAGAATCTCCAGATTGTTGCGGCCGACCTCGGCGTTGGAATATTTCGAGGAGATGATCTCGCCCTGCTCGGTGATGCGGATCTGGCCGTTCACGGCCCCGCCGGGCTGCGCGATGATCGCGTCATAGCTCGGGCCGCCGCCGCGGCCGACCGAGCCGCCGCGGCCATGGAACAGGCGCAGGCGCACATGGTGGCGCTCGAACACCTCGACGAGGCCGATCTCCGCCTTGTAGAGCTCCCAGCCGGAGGTGACGAAACCGCCGTCCTTGTTCGAGTCGGAATAGCCGAGCATGACCTCCTGCACGCTGCCGCGGCTGTCGACGAGGCGGCGGTAATCGTGCAGCGACAGCATGCGGTCCATGATGGCGCTGGAGGCCTGCAAATCCTCGATGGTCTCGAACAGCGGCACGATGTTGATGGCGCTGCGGCCGGAGGGATGGACGAGGCCGACCTCCTTGAGCAGCACCGCGACCTCGAGCATGTCGGACATGCCCTTGCACATCGAGATGATGCATTGGGGGATGGCGTCCGAGCCGAACAGCGCATGCGCCTCGGCGGCGGCATGAAACACGTTGAGCTCGCCCATGGTCTCGTCGCTGTATTTGACGAAGGGCGAGACCAGCGCGCGCGTCGACCGCAATTCGTTGGTCAGAAGCGAGATGCGGGCATCCTCGCCGAGCGCGAGATAGGACATGCCGGGATTGGCGGCATCGATCAGCTCGGCGATGGTGCGCTCGTGCACGGCCGAGTTCTGGCGGATGTCGAGCCGGGCGAGATGAAAGCCGAAGCAGTCCACCGCGCGCCGCAGCAGCCGCAGGCGCCCGCGGGCAATGACGCGGGCGTTGTTGGAGATCAGCGAACGGTGCAGCACGTCGAGATCGGCCTGGAACTCCTTTACGCTGCCATAGGGCTCGCCCTTGCCGACCGGCCGGCGCGTGATCTCGACCTTGAGCTTTTCCGCCGTCGCCGAGAGGCGGGCATAGATGCCGGACACCGCCAGACGATAGGGCTCGCCGCTCCGGTGCGGCGAGGTATCCGGTGAGCGTTCGGCGAGCTTCCGCAACTCTTCCGAGACGTCGGCGAGATGCGCGGCGATCGACAGTTCCGATCCCAGCACGTGCAGCTCTTCCAGGTAGAACTGCATCACGCGGCTCGACTGCAGCCGCAGCGTGCCGCGCATGACGTCGGCGGTGACGAAGGGATTGCCGTCGCGGTCGCCGCCGATCCAGCTGCCCATGCGCAGGAACGAGGCGAGTTCGGAGGCCGCCTGCTCGCCGCCCTCCTCCAGCCGGTCTTCGAGCGCGTTGATCAGCCGCGGCACCTCGCGCAGGAACGTGTAGTCGTAGAAGGAGAGGCCGTTGGCGACCTCATCGAGCACGGTGAGCTTGGTGCGGCGGAGCAGATTGGTCTGCCACAGCGTCAGCACCTCGCGCCGGAGCTGCTCATCGGAAGCAGCAGCCTCGTCGGCCGTCAGCGCGACGCGCTCGCGGCGGTCGAGCAGCGCGGCGATCTCCATCTCGCGGTCCATGGTGCTCTTGCGCCGGACCTCGGTCGGGTGTGCGGTCAGCACCGGGCTGACCAGCGCGCTCCTGAAGAAATCGCGCAGGGCCTCGGGACTGAAGCCGGCCCCCTTGGCATGGGCCAGCGTCTCCGCCAGCACGCCCGCCCCATTGCTGGCGCCGCGGGCGCGCATCTGGCGGATGTTGTTCTGGTCCTCGGCGATGTTGGCGAGGTGGGAGAAATAGCTGAAGGCGCGGACGATGCGGACCGTCTCGGAGGTCGACATGCCGTCGAGGATCTCCTCGAGCTCGCGCCGGGCCAGCCGGTCCTCGTCGCGATGGAAGCGGATCGAGGTCTGGCGGATGCGTTCGACCAGGTCGAACAGTTCGGCGCCTTCCTGGTCCCGCACGGTATCACCGAGGATGCGCCCGAGCAGGCGGATGTCGTCGCGCAGCCGCGTATCCGCCTCCAGCGCCTGGACGTCGTCGGGACGGTTGAGGCGCTGATCGGCGGGTTCGGACGATACGGTCTGGAGGGACATGGTGCGCTCCCGTTCTCGAGCTCCCTGTGGCTCCCCGGCATCAACGAGTGTGCGACATTTTTCTACTGCAGCGCAAGGTGAACTTGGGAGCGGCGCACCATCAAATGCCGTCATTGCGAGCGCAGCGAAGCAATCCAGCGTCTCTCCGCGGAAACAGTCTGGATTGCTTTGTCGCAAGGGCTCCTCGCAATGAGGGAGCGAGCAGACACGCCTTCGCCATCTCGCGGCTGGTTTCGCCCGAGTTGTGCTGTCCGTTTCGCCCCCCGTCGAGAACAAAGGGCGCATGGAAGGCCGGGCGCCGGCTGGCACCCGGGATCCGCACGCGTCAAGACGCACGCGGGGTGATCACAGGTGACGCCGGTCGCCCGGCCTTCCCTGCGCAATGGTGTTACGGCTTATGGCGCGCTCTCCCCGGGGAGCGATGCACTCTTGCCCCCGTCGCCTTGCGGATGAGCGATGCGCGCGCCGGTTGGCAGCCGCATCACCGCAAGCCTTGACGCCAGCAACCGGACGTCAGGACCACACGCTTTTGCCGTCCGCGGACGTCCCGCCCTGGTCTTCGAGAGCTCGCGCGTGCCCGCTTCCGAAGCCGAAACGAAACGCTGTGACCGCGCCGTGTCGATCCCGCGGATCGCGAGGACTCACGGGGATCGCCCGCCCTGCCCCCACCTCACGCGCCGGCGCTGCCGCGTCCATCGCCTCCCGGCCTGCGGTTCGTGACGATCGCGAAACGCCCCTTTGGCCGGCCGGGATGGATTGCGGTTTAACCGAAAATTAAAATTCGGTCAATCAGAATATTTGGGACCCGGCGCGCTTGACCTGCATGTGGCGTGTTTTGCCCGTCGGGCAACGCGAGGGATGGTACCAGGAGCCACTCTTGGCTTCGGCGAACAAGTTGCCGGGGGTCGCTGAGGCTCGACCGAAATCGCGGATTGAAGGAACGATGCGGCGCCTCACGCTCCGTCGTTGCGAGCGAAGCGAAGCAATCCAGTCTGCCTCCGCAGTTACATCGCTGGATTGCTTCGCTGCGCTCGCAATGACGATGGAGGCGACGGTAGCGCCGCTTCGGCAGTGCGTAGGGCGGGCAAAGGCGCACAGCGCCGTCCCCACGTCTTTTCACCAATCAGCACGACGTGGGCAGGCTTCGCTTTGCCCACCCTACGGGCTGGCTGCGAACTCAGAGCTCCTGCATCGCCTTGACGATGCGAATGATCCCCGCGTCGATGCTCGCGACCTGCTTTTGAAGCACATCGATCGCGGCAGGCAGGTCCAGCACCCCCGCAACGGCGCCACATCGAGCGCATTGCAGTACCGTTATCTCGCGCTGTTCTCCCAAGGGCATGATACGGCCGCGTTCGAAGGCGTGCCCGTCGCACTTCGAGCAGGTTGGCATGGCCATCGCGAACATCCTCCTCCCGAGTGGATCAATTTGTTGCGCATCCGTCTTCAGCGCGCACGATGGGTCGAGCGAAACCAAGTACATGGTTGGGTAAAAGGCGCACAGCGCCGTCCCCACGTCTTTTCACCTATCAGCAAGACGTGGGCACGCTTCGCTTTGCCCACCCTACGGGCGACCCAATCAGCCCTACGCCGGCACGATGACTTTGCCGATCGGCCAGAGCGCGATGCCGGCGAGCTTGAGATGGGCCCAGGCGAAGGGGATGCCGATGATGGTCACGGCGAGCACCAGGGCGGTCAGGAGGTGGCCGAGCGCCAGCCACCAGCCGGCCAGCACGAACCAGATGATGTTGCCGATCAGCCCGAGCGGGCCGGTGCCGATGTCCTCGACGCCGGTGACCTCGTAGCGATTGACCGCGCGCGACCCGAACGGCATCAAGGTGTAGACCGCGATGTTGAACGCCGCCCGCGCCCAGGGGATGCCGACGATGGTGATGGCCATGATGATCGCGGCCACCAGCCAGCCGAACGCCATCCAGGCGCCGCCGATCAGGATCCAGATGATGTTGAGGAGAATGGAGACGGGGGCCATGGGATCAATCCGCAGTCGGTGAGTGACCCCACCTATATAGGATCGAAATCTTGCGTTGCTACGACGGATGCCGAGGTGCCTCGGTGCTCGACGCCGGCTATTTGCCGGGCTTTGCCCGACGCGCCGGCTTGATATCCGTCCTGGCGAAGTCAGCCCCCTTGTAGAGCAGGGGCTGACGATGGGCCTTCGCACTGGCGTAGATCAGACAATCGCCCAGATTGAGACGCGCCGGATGCCCCCGCCCCTTGCCGTATCGCGCGAACGCCCCGACAGCCTCCCGCGCGATGGCGTCGGAAATGTCGACCACGCCGATGCCGCGCTCTTCGATCAGACGATCGAACGCCGCATCGACCTCGGCCGGCGCGACGTCAAGTCGGGTGGAGACCGTCATCACGGTTTCGAGGCGGGCGATGCCGCATGTGTAACATTGGCTCGCCGCCTCGATCGCTTCGGCGAAATCGCGCGCCTCGGGCTCGTTCGTCAGGATGGCCACGAAGACGGAGGAGGCGACGAACACGCTATTGTCCCCACATCTCGTCGATCTCATCCTTGCTCATTTCTCGACGATCGGGACCGGCCTTCGCGGCGAGGTCGCCGGCAATCGATGCGTATCGGTCGGCAAGGGGCGCCATGTCGCGCTCGCGCTTCACCTCGTTTTCGAGGGCGGTGATGACGGCCTCCGTCATCGAGGTCCCCCTCAGCTTCGCAAGCTTGCGGGCGAGCTGGGCGGCGCGCGGATCCCGAACACTGAACGAGGACATGCCATGGCCTCCCATGAGTGTATGGACAATCATAGCCTGATTGTATGGACAACGCCACGGCAGGCGATCCGACAGAGACGCTGGCACGGGCCATTCGTCCGGCCCTGCCCTACCGCCCCTCGAATTTCGGCGCCCGCTTCTCCATGAAGGCCTTCATGCCCTCGGCCATGTCCTGGGTCTTGAACAGCGGCAGGAGCTGCAGATAGACGTGGTGGACGTGGTCGGAGAAGGTCTCGTTGAGGCCCATCCGCATCATGCGCTTGGAGGCCTGTACCGCGAGCGGCGCGTTGGCGGCGATTTCGCGGGCGATGGCGGTGGCGCGGGGCATCAACTCGGCGTCGGGCACGACCTCGTTGGCGAGGCCCCAGTCCAGGCATTCGCGGGCGCTCAGGGTACGGCCGGTGAAGATCAACTCGGAGGCCTTGGCCCAGCCGAGCATGCGCGGCAGCAGCCAGGTGCCGCCGGATTCCGGCACCACGCCGCGCTTGACGAAGGCGGCGGCGAGCTTCGACGATTCCGCCATGATGCGGATGTCGCAGCCGAGCGCGGTGTCCATGCCGTAGCCGGCGGCGCCGCCGTTGACGGCGCAGATGGTCGGCTTGTCCATGGCCTGCAGCACCGTCGGCGGGGTGTTGCGCAAATTGATCGTGGTCGGCGAGGACGCCGCGCTGAGACCGTTGCCGTCGCGCTCCTTGCGCAGGTCAAGGCCGGCGCAGAACGCCCGGCCCTTGCCGGTGAGGATGACGACGCGGACGTCGCGGTCCTCGTTGGCCTCCGTGAGCAGCCGCGCCAGATCGTTCAGCATCGGACCAGAGATCGTGTTCATGCGCTCCGGCGCATTCAGCGTGATGGTCGCGACGTGATCGGTGACGTCGTAGAGGACTTCGTTGGCGGCGTCGCTCATGACGGATGTTTCCCTGTCGTTTCCTGCGTAGCCCGGATGGAGCGAAGCGTAATCCGGGGTGTCAACCGCGAGCACCGTCCCGGATTGCGCTGCGCTCCATCCGGGCTACAAGCCGCCTAGATCTTCCGGCCCGCCTGCTCCCAATAGGGATCGCGCAGGCGGCGCTTGAAGATCTTGCCGGAATCCTCGCGCGGCAATTGCGTCCTGATCTCGATGTGCCTGGGCACCTTGTAGTCCGCCAGATGCGCCTTCAGCGCGCTCCGGATCCCGCCGGCCTCGAGCGTGACGCCGGCTTGTGGCTCGACCACCGCCATCAGCGCCTCGCCGAACTCGGCGTCGGGAATGCCGAACACCGCGCAATCATGCACGCCCGGCACGGCATGAAGCACCGATTCGATCTCGGCCGGATAGATGTTGACGCCGCCCGAGATCACCATGTCGCGCTTGCGGTCGCAGATGAAGACGTAGCCGTCCTCGTCGATATAGCCGACGTCGCCCGAGGTGATGAAACCGTCGCGATCGATCTCGGCGCGCTTCTCCGGCTTGTTGTGATAGGTGAAGTCGGCCATCTCCGGCATGCGGGAATAGATCTCGCCGATCTCGCCTGTGCCCAGCACGCGGCCGTCGTCGCCGATGAAACGCAGCTCGGCCCCGGGCGAGATCTTTCCGACCGTGCCGGGCTTCTTCAGCGCGTCCTCGGAGGTCGCGAAGGTGACGGCACTGGATTCGGTCGAGCCGTAGAATTCGTAGATCACCGGGCCCCACCATTCGATCATGGCGCGCTTGACGTCGGCCGGGCACGGCGCCGCGGCGTGGATGACGTGACGGAGCGAGGAGACGTCGTATTTCCTGCGCACGGCCTCGGGCAGTTTCATCAGGCGGATGAACATGGTCGGCACCATGAAGATGGTGTCGATCTTGTAGCGCTCGATCAGCTCCAGAAATTCCTCGGGCTCGAAGCGCGGCATCAGCACCAGCACGCCGCCGAGCTTGCCGGCGCGGATGCCGAACGAGTTCGGCGCGGAATGATAGAGCGGCCCCGGCAGGATCGCGCGCGCGCCGGGCTTCAGCCCGTAGATCATCGCACGCATGCGTTCGCCGGCCGCGGCCTGCGACGCCGTCGGTGCGTTGCGGCGCACGCCCTTGGGATGGCCCGTCGTGCCCGAGGTATAGATCATGTTCATCGGCTGCGGCACGACAGGACCGTCATAGGGCGCGTGCTGCGCGAGCCAGGCCTCGAACTCGGTCGCGAAGTCCGGCGTCTTCAGCTGGTCCGGATCGATCTTGTAGTTTTTAAGGATCTCGGGCGGCGTCGGGACGCTGAGCACGGTGACGCCTTGCGGGATCGCATCGCGCAGCGCGTGCAGCATGTCGGCATGGCCGATCAGCACCGACGTGCCGGTGTCGTTCAGGATGTAGGTGATCTCCTCCGGCTTGAAGTGCCAGTTGATCGGCACGCCATAGGCCCCGAGCCGCATCGCGGCATAGGCGGATTCCAGGAAGGCGATGTCGTTGCGCATCAGCATGCAGACGCAATCGCCCTGCTTCACGCCGATCTGCGCGAGGCCGCTGGCGATGCGATCGGCGCGATCGGCGACCTCGGCATGGGTACGGCGGCGGTCGCCGGAGACGATGCCGAGGAAGGGGGACGTTTCGCTCATCTTGTTTTCTTTGTTGTTCAACGAAGGTCTTGGTTGTCCGTCATCACCGGGACATCCGGCGCGAAGACGCGCTTCGCGCCTTTGCCCGGCCATGACGGAGAGACATTCAATCCGCAAAGTTCGCCGCGCGCTTCTCCAGGTTGGCGCGCACCGCCTCGGTCTGGTTGGCGCTGCCGATCAGCTTCTGCTGCTCGACGGATTCGGCGAGCAGCGCGGGGCCCGGATCGACCGAGAGGTTGTTGAGCAGGCGCTTGGCGGCGCGGATCGCATCCGGGCTCTTGCCGGCGATCTCGCGCGCGGCTTCGAGCGCGGCCGCGCGGGGATCGTCGCAGATCCGCGTGGCGAGGCCGTAAGTCATCGCCTCCTGGGCGGAGAAGATGCGGCCGGTATAGGTGAGGTCGCGCAGGATGTCGTCGCGCACCAGCGAGGCCAGCACCGGCGTGCCCGCCATGTCGGGCACGAGGCCCCATTTGATCTCCATGATCGACATCCGCGCATCGGGGCTGAGGAAACGCATGTCGGCGCCGAGCGACAATTGGAAACCGCCGCCGAAGGCGACGCCGTGCACCGCCGCGATGACGGGCACCGGCAGCTGGCGCCAGCCCCACACCGCCTGTTGCGGGAAGTTGGCCTGGCCATGCGTGCGCTTCGTCAGGTCGCGATTTTCGCCGCCCGGAATTCCGTTGCCGCCCTTGTCCTTCATGGCGGCAAAACGCCCCATGTCGAGACCGGCGCAGAAGGCGCGGCCTTCGCCCGAGAGCACCACGGCCCGCACGCCCTTTTCCTTCGACAGACGCTCGGTCGCGGCAACAAGGGCCTCGAACATGGCCTGATCCAGCGCGTTCATCTTGTCGGCCCGCACCAGCCGCACGTCGGCGACGCCGTCCGAGATCGAAATCGAGACGCGCTCTTCCATGGATCACTTCTCCCCTGTTCTTGTTCGGTGCGGCTTTACAGGACGCCTGCGGCCGGATTTAGTCAATCGACCAATTAACTGACAATCCCTACGGTGGAAACAGCGATGTTCAAGGAAAATCTTCTGAGCGGCCGGCGCATTCTCGTGACCGGCGGCGGGACCGGGCTCGGCAAGGCGATGGCATCCCGCTTCCTTCAGCTCGGCGCGGAGGTGCATATCTGCGGGCGGCGCAAGGTCGTCTGCGACGAGACCGCGGCCGAACTGATGGGCCAGCATGGCGGCCGCGTCGTCAGCCACGGCGTCGACATCCGCAACGCGCTCGCCGTCGACGAGATGATCGAGACCATCTTCCGCGACGGTCCCCTCACCGACCTCATCAACAACGCCGCCGGCAACTTCATCTCGCGCAGCGAGGAACTGTCGCCGCGCGGGTTCGATGCCGTCGCCAACATCGTCATGCACGGCACGTTCTACGTCACCCATGCGGTCGGCAAGCGCTGGATCGCGCTGAAGCAGCCCGGCAACGTCGTCTCGATCACCGTGACCTGGGTGCGCAACGGCTCGCCCTACGTGGTGCCGTCGGCGATGAGCAAATCGGCGATCCATGCCATGACGATGTCGCTCGCCACCGAATGGGGCCGCTACGGCATCCGCCTCAACACCATCGCGCCGGGCGAGATCCCGACCGAGGGCATGAGCAAGCGCATCAAGCCCGGTGATGAAGCCGGCGCGCGCACCAAGGCGATGAACCCGATGGGCCGGGTCGGCACCATGGAGGAACTGCAGAACCTCGCGGTGTTCCTGATTTCCGGCGGCTGCAACTGGATCACCGGCGAGACCATCGCCATGGACGGCGCCCAGGCGCTCGCCATGGGCGGCAATTTCTACCAGCTCCGCGACTGGAGCGACGACGACTGGACAACCGCGCGCGAGAGCATCATGGCGCAGAACGAGAAGGACCGGGCGAAGCGGGGGTAGCGTTCCGCAATCGTCTTCCGTCCTGGCGCAAGCCAGGCCCATAGCCACCGAATTGAATTTGGCGAAGATTGGTCATGACCGGTCTTCGCCAAATTGCGTTTAGTGGTTATGGGTCCTGGCTTTCGCCAGGACGACGCCGTTGAGACGTCGCACGCGCCCCTCGCCCACCTTGTCTTCACCCGCGGATGACGCCACACTCCCCGCCATAACAACAAAATCCGCGGGAGAGACATGTCCAGCACACAGCCATTGGCGAACCTCGCCGACATGGTGCGCGAGCGCGGCCGGAGCCGCGGCGATGCCACCGCCTACGAGTTCGAGGGCCGCGTCACTTCATTTGCCGAATTCGACGTCAAGACCAACAAGGTCGCCAACGCGCTCGTTGCGATGGGCGTGAAGAAGGGCGAGCGGATCGCCTATCTCGGCAAGAACAGCGACATCTATTTCGAACTGCTGATGGGCGCGATGAAGGCCGGCGTGGTGATGGCGCCGGTGAACTGGCGCCTCGCCGGGCCCGAGGTCGCCTTCATCGTCGGCGACTGCAAGGCGCCGGTGCTGTTCGTCGGGCCGGAGTTCATCACGCAGGTGCGCCAGATCCGGGACCAGATTCCCGGCGTTGCCACCATCATCACGACAGAGGGCGGCGCGCCGGAATGGCCCGACTTCACCGCCTGGCGCGATGCGCAGAGCGGCGATGATCCGAAGGTGCCGATCGACAGCAAGGACATCGCGATCCAGCTCTACACATCGGGCACGACGGGCAAGCCGAAGGGCGCGATGCTGAGCCATGCCAACTTCCTCAACCTCGTGCAGACGGGCAATGCCGAGGACAAGCCGGAATGGAACCGGTGGTCGACCAGTGACGTGTCGCTGGTGGCGATGCCGATCTTCCATATCGGCGGCTCCGGCTGGGGCGTGATGGGACTGTATCACGGCGCCCGCGGCGTGATCGCGCGCGAGTTCGATCCGACCAGGGTGCTCGACTTCTTCGAGCAGTCCGGGATCACGAAGCTGTTCATGGTGCCGGCGGCGATGCAGTTCGTGGTGCGGCAACCGCGCGCCCGGACGATGGACTTCTCGCGGCTGAAGTACATGCTGTACGGCGCCTCGCCGATTCCTGCGGCGCTGCTGAAGGAATGCATCGAGGTCTTCAAATGCGGCTTCGTGCAGATGTACGGCATGACCGAGACGACAGGCACCATCGTCGCGCTGCCGCCGGAGGACCATGTCGAGGGGCTGGAGCGGATGCGTTCGGCCGGCAAGGCGCTGCCGGGCGTCGAGATCGCCATCCTCGACGTCAACGGCCAGCCGCTGCCGCCACGCCAGGTCGGCGAGATCGCGACGCGCTCGGGCTCCAACATGGCGGGCTACTGGAACCTGCCGGAGGCGACCGCATCCACGCTGCGCAGCGACGGCTGGCTGCGCACGGGAGATGCCGGCTACATGGACGAGGACGGCTATCTCTACATCCATGATCGCATCAAGGACATGATCATCTCGGGCGGCGAGAACATCTATCCCGCCGAGGTCGAGAGCGCGCTGTGCGATCATCCCGATGTCGCCGAGGCCGCCGTGATCGGCATCCCCGACGACAAATGGGGCGAGGCGGTGAAGGCCGTCGTCGTGATGAAGCCGGGCAAGCAGGCGAGCGAAACCGACATCATCAACTTCACGCGGACGCGCATCGCCGGCTACAAGACGCCCAAGAGCGTGGAATTCCTGCCGGCGCTGCCGCGCAATCCCTCCGGCAAGATCCTGCGGCGGCAGTTGCGCGAGCCCTATTGGGCCGGCAAGGACCGGCGGGTGAATTAACGTTTTGCCTGCATCGCGCCAAACGCGCAGTTAACCAACTCTCAAACCCGAGGCGCCGCGACGGCGTCTCGGGGCATGTCGGCTGAACCTCCCCCCAAAGCATCGTCACCAACGGCTACTTCGCGCTGAGACACAGCGCCGGACGGCCCGGATAGCTCCGCTCGCAAAGCGGCCGAGTGACTGACGCGCCGTTCGTTGCATTCAACGGAATTCAACACAGGGATGGTTATCATGCGCATGCAGTTCTTCCACATCGGCAGCTTCTGTGCCGCCCTCGCCTTCGTCAGCCCCGCTGCAGCCCAGTCGTTCTCGACCAGCGCCGTCAACCCCACCGCGCTGCCGAACAGCGGGACGATCACCGCAAGCTATCCGGCCGGTGCGGCCGAGACCCGCTACTACTTCACGGCCGATCTGAAAGCCGGCGTCCTCGCCAGCCAGATCGCCTATCGCGGCGCGCCGGACTCCACGAAGACGCTCGAGTTCACGCTTCTGAACGGGTCGGGCCGGGAGGTCGGCTCCTACTACATCAAGAGCGTCGGCGAGAACTACGAAGGCGTGCGGGCGTTTCGTGTCGACAACAGCGGCACCTATACGATCCGCCTCAGCGTCAAGGGCCCCGAGACGGCCAGCTTCAAGGTCGATCTCGGCGGCTCGTCGCTGGCCGGCAAGGTCACCGCAGTTGCGCCCGGCGCAGGCGCCTCGACCTCGTTCATCAACCCCTCGCCGCTGCCGCCGGACGGCGTCATCGCCGGCACGATCCCGCCGGGACGCGGCTACCAGACCTCGTATTATTTCGCGGCACCGCTCAAGGGCGGCCAGCTGATCTCGCAGATCGGCGTGAGCAGCACCGGCTCGGGCTCGAACATGATCGAGATGTCGCTGCTGAAGCCGGACGGCAATGCGATCGACACCTACTACACCAAGAGCTTCGAGAAGAACCACGAGGCGACCAAGACCTTCTCCATCGGCAATTCGGACACCTACATCGTCAAGGTCACGGTGCAGGGCGCGGAAACGACCAGGTTCAAGGCCGAACTCGGCGGCAGCGCGCTGACGGCGAAGTGAGGGAGGCCATCGTGACGATCCGTGCAAAGACGATCCTGCCGCTGCTCGCCGCGACCTTCATGGCCGCGTCCGCCTCCGCCCAGGATTATTCGACGTCGCTGATCCGGCCGACCCAGCTCGCCAGTGATCAGGGCGTGCTCGCCGGCGCCCTCCCCGGCGCCTCCGGCGGCAAGAGCTACTACGTCGCCGCCGACCTCAAGGCCGGCGTGTTGCAGACCCAGATCAAGGTCAGCGCAAGTTCGAGCGCAGTGCGCAGCATCACGCTCGAGCTGCTGGGCGCCGACTCCCGGATCAGGGACGGCTACTACGTGAAGACCTCCAGCAACCAGCAGAACGAGGCCGGCCGCGCCTTCCAGATCGACCAGTCCGGCCCCGTCAATCTCAAGGTCACGGTGGAAGGTCCCGAAACCGGCCGCTTCTGCGTGCTGCTCGGCGGCTCGGCCCTGCCGGGCGTCACCCGCGCGGAATGTCCGCAGGATCCGGCCGCAGCCCCGGCCGTCGCGCCGCCGCGCATCGAGGCGGTCGCGCCG
>VYLE01000831.1_pt1 | contig 18414 bp, 19 predicted proteins | sample 5114391 | NCBI WGS metagenome assembly VYLE01 (sample SAMN12291771, study PRJNA351875) | freshwater metagenome | isolation source: freshwater lake | place: USA: Michigan, Kent Lake | collected 2013-08-15
GTAACGCACCGATTTAATAATAGAGGTGAATGGTGCTAATCTGGGGATTTTGTGGTAAAAAAGCGGAGATTTGTTCGATTCCGTCTTGATTGGGAGAGAGAATAACCGTGGCGACTCCAGGGATTACCCCAGCTTGGAGACTTTGATAATCGGTAACACCAGCATCGAGGAAAACTACGGTAGCGGTTAAACGCTGATTTCTCGCACTATTCACCTGATTAGCTTGACTCAAGCCATCAGATTGAGCAAAATTGAACAAAACATCGTCAACAGCAGGAAAGCCCGGCAACAGGGTAGAAGTCATGACGTTAACTGCAAAAGATTAATGCGACTATTTTGTGCAAACAATCGCCAATTTTTCAAGGGGGATATAACAAAAATTTACAGAAAACGGGTTTCTTTAAGAAACCCGTTTTCTAAATAGTTTCTTTGAGAAACCCATTTGGCTCTTCTGGTTTCTGTGTGGAAACGAGGTCTATACTGATAGTTTCTTCGACAAAATAGTCCTAAAAGTGTTGCCCGATAAGCATTTCACGATTACATAAGCAAAAATTATCTTCGTGGGTTGTTGCAAGATATGCAATCTGAACGACGTTCATAAATTGTATTTTTATTAGTTTATGGGACACAAACAATTCCTAATCCTGCCATTTGACGAATATGATCATCAAAAGCGAATACCTTAAATATTTGTAAACGATGAGCCATAACTAAAATAGAACAATCTGTGTAACTCCATTTTTTATCATTGTACTTACAGAAAGCTTCCCATATTGCCAGATCATCGCTATCTGACACATTGATATAACGATGATCTTCTCTTAGTATTTGACCCACTTGGATTGAGGCTCGACTAGATACCTTGCTCCGAATCCAAGTCACAGTTTCATCGAATACCGATTCCAGAATAATCCAATTATTATGAGGATTTTCTAAGTAATATTTTTGAGCGCTTTCGTGATGAGTTTCAGATTTGACAAAAAAGGCAATTAAAGCAGAAGTATCAACAATAATTTCTTTGTCCACAATTTTTAATAAATAATTTCATCGATGTTTTCAGCGTAGTTAGTTACAACTTGACCCCGATTATCTTGTCCGATAATATATTTAGGCTCAGGTTGGACAATTTCTAAACTTCCACAAAGTTCCCAAGTACGAGTCTTAGTAATATCTGGTAATTCAGCTTGAACATAATTTTCCAAAGCTTTGATAACAATCTCTTGAACCGAGGATTTTTGTTCTTGCAAACGAGATATTAATTCGTCGGGAATTTCGATCAATATTTGAGTCATTGATAAACCTTAGAGATTAACGTTGTTTTACTAACATTATAGCCTGTTTGTGAATTATAACCAAGAGACGCAAATGCAATTACCTGAATCAGTTACCAAAAGGCAACTGTTCACTGATTCAGGTGATTCGCCATAAGTCCAGAAAACGGGTTTCTGAAGATTGTCTCTCAATTACTCCCTCACAATGACAATTTTAGCGGGTCATGGCGAGAAGGCGATGGCCACAAGTCCAGAAAACGGGTTTCTTCAAGAAACCGGTTTTCTAGATATTGATTTTTGCCAAAGACTGCTTAAATTCTGCGAGAGAATTAGCAGTAGCTGCTAATTTTAGTAGCTCTTCTAAGATAGTAGGGTTAGTCATTTTAAGGAGTTGACATGATTTTTTCCTGAATAATAGGGTGAAAATTACAAAATTAAGCCCCTAAAGAAGGCACCATCCAGACGGATTGAGTGCCGTCGAGGTCGGTGTCTGGTCCAATCAGTGCCGGGTTGCGGTAGCCCGGCAGGACGGAGACGGCGAAAACCTCCTCCACGCCGCTATTGAACCAAAAAGTTGCCACCAGTTGACCGGTGGACAGGTTGACGATAGCCAACCCGCACCGCAATTGATTACGCCGCTCATCCAGGGGTAAACCGCCAAAAACCGCCGTTTCCCGCACTTGGGACAACCCGACAAAGGCGTGACCTTCCCAACAGTCTAAACCCCGGGTAAAACCGGGCAATTCGGCGATGATTTCCGTGCTGCCAGTTTGGGGATGCCAACGGTTCAAGGTTCCATAACCGGAATTGAGAAAATAGAGATTACCCTGGTAAAGACGGGGAGAATGGGGCATAGCTAAACCCCGCAAAATCACCTCTCCCCTCGGCACATCAATTAAGCATCCGCCCTGGGCCTTATTCTCTCGCCAGAGGCTTTCCTCGTTGGTTTCCCCCAATGCCGTTACATATACGGGAGTGCCGCTATTTTCAGCCATAGCCAAGCCATTGAGGTGGCAGCGGTCTCCGGGGACTAACTCGGTAATAAAGGGCGGTTTCCACTGGGGGAGAAAACTCCAATTTCCTTCGATGGTTGCCAGACAGTTAAATAGGGTATTGACCACCCAAAGGCGATTACTGCCAAAAGCCAAATCATGACCCATAATCGGACCGGTGAGGTGAGAAGAACGAGCTAAAAAGGCGATATCCTGTTCCCCTTCGGGTTTAATCTGGGGGGCAATCTCTCGATTAGCGGGTAAATTCCAAATTGCCTGACGAGCGCCCACAGCAATTCCGGTAGCGGTTCGGGTTAAACCCATTGCTTGGTCAAAATGGGCGAAACTCACCCGTATTTGTCCTTGATAAGTGCCAATGCTGGCCACTCGTCCCGCTTGGTAGGTGGAAATCAACACTGAGAGGTCAAGCTGGTTGAGTAATTCCGGCAGATTGAGGCTGTACTCATAATTGACCGGCACTGCTTGGCGCTGAGATGGACTCGCTGCTGGCTCTTGGGTATCTGAAAACTGGTTAGTCTTGGGCGGCAAGCTGTCCATAGAGTTTTTTTTGCATGGATTAGAATCGATTGTGATAATTGATTATTGTCTATGGTTTGTTGACTAACCTTAATAAGGTTTGATCCCCCCTTGCCCCCCTTAATAAGGGGGGTGGTGATGGGTTTCAGTTGGTATTAATGGGGTTCATTATAGACAAATTAATCAATATTATTTATAAAGTTTTCTTAACTTTTTTTGTATCAAATTTACTTGAACGGTGGTATTAAATACTTATAATTGAGTTTGTCTAAAACACTTTTGCAATTTCAGCTTGTGTATAAAGTTTTATGTATAGATTCAACATTTCTGGTCACTAAGCCACAGCAAATCCCGTATATTTGCGTATTTTAGGATAACGAAAACCCAGGACTATATCTTCTTTGGGAATACCTGCCTCCATCAAATCAGTAGCTATGCCTTCCTCCGTTTCATCACATTGAATCCAGACTTTATCGACAACCAAGCTAAGGTGAATTGGTGTTGCATGGAGATACTTATTACCACTCCAACCGAAATCTAAAACTAGATAATGTCCTCGTTCATCATCAAATATAACCTGAGAAGTGTAACCATCAGGTAAAGTAGCACGATAGTTAGCATGATTCTGGAGAACAGTCTTAATAATACCTTGATATTTTAATCGGGTATCCATTGCACGATTACCTCACTTTCATCATCAAAGACAATTAATTTCACAATCTGATTCTTTAGCAATACCTGCCCTAATTCTATACTAAAAACACTGTTAAAAGTTGGCTGAGATATGGCCAGATAAAGAACTCGCTCAACTTTCATCTCGTTAAGGATTTGACGATACAAGACGTACTGCCCCAAAGCTTGCTGTAAATCCTTTACGTCAGACTGTCCTACAAAGCTTTTCACTTCAACGACAATTTTCCGCAATTCTTTCTCCGCACTGATTAAGCGTTCTGCTCCCAAATCAGCGGATAAACGCTTCTTGCCAATTTGAAGTGGAAAAGGATCGTGAGTGATTGCCCACCCGTCCTTCTCTAAAGCAAGTTTTACAGTGTCGTGGTAAATATCTCTTGCAGACACAAAAATTCAGAGGATAAATACTCTAATCAGCAGTATAGCAAATTTTTCTGTTCTCAAGACCTCTTGTAAAAATCAAAAGACGAGTGCCTACAGCAATTCCGGTAGCAGTTCGGGATAATTGACCGGCACTGCTTGGCGCTGAGATGGACTCGCTGCTGGCTCTTGGGTATCTGAAAACTGGTTAGTGTTAGGCGGCAAGCTGTCCATAGAGTTTTTTGGGCATAGATTAGCATCGATTGTGATAATTGATTATTGTCTATGGTTTGTTGACTAACCTTAATAAGGTTTGATCCCCCCTTGCCCCCCTTAATAAGGGAGGTGCTGATGGGTTTCAGTTGGTATTAATGGGGTTCATTATAAACAAATTAATCAATATTATTTATAAAGTTTTCTTAACTTTTTTTGTATCAAATTTACTTGAACGGTGGTATTAAATACTTATAATTGAGTTTGTGTAAAAAGCTTTTGCAATTATGGAATTTTGGAATTGACGAGATCTGGCTAAGTAGGTAGGTGTTAAAAGTTGTCAGACACCCCCCTTATCAAGGGGGGCAGGGGGGATCGAACCCAAAATCTATCTTCAATTTAACTATAACTACTTACTTAATAATTTAACTTAAGCTTATTCTTTTGGATATAAACTTGATTCTAGAAAAACTATTGGTAATCAGAAAATGCTGACTTCATCGCCTCCCAATCTCTCGCAACTTGCCCTTTTATTTCTCAAAATCGGCATTATCGGTTTTGGTGGTCCGGCTGCCCATATCGCTTTAATGGAGGAAGAAGTGGTTAAGCGTCGCGGTTGGATGACTAAGGAGCGATTTCTCGATTTGGTGGGGGCCACTAATCTGATTCCTGGTCCTAATTCCACGGAAATGGCCATTCATATCGGTTATATTTTTGGTGGTTTAGCGGGTTTAATAATCACGGGGGTTTGTTTTATTACTCCTGCGGTGTTAATTACGGGTTTTCTAGCTTGGCTCTATACTACCTACGGGACTTTACCGGATGTGGCTCCGATTTTTGCGGGGATTAAACCGGTGGTAATTGCGGTGATTTTTCAGGCACTCTGGCGCTTAGGCAAAAAGGCACTGAAAACCCGTCAATTACTCTTCATCGGATTGGGAGTTATCGGATTATTAATCTTAGGTTTAAATGAAGTTATCGCTTTACTGTTAGGCGGAATTATCGGGATGTTTATCCTAAAAAAATTCGCTACTTTCCCCCTGATTGTGGCAGGAATAGGCGGTGCGACGGCGGTTGCTACTCCTAGCAACATCCCACCGACATTAACAGGATTAGGGCTATTTTTCCTCAAGGTGGGTAGTGTTTTATTTGGTAGTGGTTATGTGTTAGTTGCCTTTTTGGAAGGGGATTTAGTGCAGGGGAGAGGATGGTTAACCCAGCAACAATTATTAGATGCTATTGCTGTGGGTCAATTTACCCCCGGTCCGGTATTATCCACAGCCACTTTTATCGGTTATCAAATATTAGGAGTATCGGGGGCAATTGTGGCGACTCTAGCGATTTTCTTTCCTTCTTTTATCTTTGTTTTATTACTTAATCCTCTTATTCCTAAGCTGAGAGAATCGGTTTGGGCGGGTGCTTTTTTAGATGCAATTAATGCTAGTGCCGTGGCTTTAATGGTAGCGGTAATTTTTAATTTAGCTCTAGCTACTTGGTTACAACCCTACGGGAATTTACCTTTTAATTTATTGGCTATCATTCTATCTCTTATTTCTGCTATTCTTTTACTACGTTTTCAGGTTAATTCTACTTGGTTAATTCTTGCTGGTGCGCTTATTGGTTTGCTCTTAAAACAATTAGGTTAGGGGGAAATAAGTAAATGGTTCTAATTAAATAGATTTTGCCTTTAATCCCCTCTTGATCCCTAGGGTTGATTCAAGGTAGGGTTGATTCAAGGTAGGGTTGATTCAAGGTAGGGTTGATTTAAGGTAGGGTTGATTTAAGGTAGGGTTGATTCATGAATCAACCCTACCCTTGATACCCGCTTAATAAGGGGGGTGCTGATTCGTTAAACTGAGCTTTTCTACCCAGTTATAAATCTGATCGCGATTTAGTCTATAGCTTAGAGGATGGGCGATTAATCGAGCGCTACTAGCAAATAATTCGTCAATTTCTACTAAACCATTTTCGCGTAAAGTTCGACCGGTGGACACTAGGTCAACTATCGCTTCTGACATCCCCGTAATCGGGCCTAATTCTACGGAACCATAGAGAGGTATAATCTCGACGGGAATATCTAAACGACGAAAATAATCCTTAGCACAATTGACAAATTTTGAGGCAACTTTACCGTGATGGGGAATGTCTAGAGGACTTTGATAGGGACTATCAGCAGGGACAGCTACTGACATCCGACAATAACCAAATTTTAGGTCAATTAAATTAGCCACATCGGGAGATTTTTCCAATAAAATATCATAACCAGCGATGCCTAATTGTGCCTGACCGTATTCTACATAAACTGGTACATCTGTTGCTCTGACTAATAACGCTTTCGCTTGGTTAGTAGGGTCGGTAATCTGTAATTGGCGATTTTTTGAGTCAAGAAAGGCACTAAAATCTAAGCCAATTTTCTGAAATATTTGGATACTTTCGTTTAGTAAAGCACCCTTCGGTAAGGCAATTGTTAGCATAGAGGGAATTATGAATTGGGAAGTGGGGGAGTGGGGTGTGGGGTGTGGGGTGTAGGGTGTGGGGTGTGGGGTGTAGGGTGTAGGGTGTAGGGTGTGGGGTGTGGGGAGAATAAATAAAAAATAATCTCCTGACTCCTGAATCCTGAATCCTGAATCCTGAATCCTGTCTCCTAACAGCTAAAATCATAACTGATAACTGATAACCGAGATGGCAGTAAGTTCTCTAATGACCACATCAGCTAATTGTAAATCTTGATGGTTTTCCGGTTGCCAACTAATTGCGATCGCTGCTGCTGATTTTGCCTGTTTAGCCATTTCCCAATCGGCCTTAGTGTCCCCTACCATCAGGGTTTTGTCCACTGCGGTCCCCAAAGCTTGACAGGTTTCTTGCAATAATAGGGGATCGGGTTTACTTAAACCTCGATCGCATCCCCGAACAATTTTAATATAATTTAATAGGTGATTTTCCTTGACAAATTGCTCAACTCGTGCTGTGGTATCGGAGGAAAGAATCGCCAATTGTAAACCGGCCGCGTGCAGATAACGAATTACTTCTAAACATTGGGGATAGAGGGGATTTAAGCGGGGGGGAACCTTTTCATCGGCCGCTTGAAAGGATGCTTTTGCGATCGCCATTGCCGTTAACCAATCCCGGCCGGTGGAAGCAATACAACCGGCAGCGGCGATATGATTATCTCTGCGGCTGCCCACTGCCATTAAACCGGCAGGATTGAGACTATTTGTCCCAATACCGAAAGTTTTGGTTAATAAAGACTCTAAACCAGGGATTTGCGATTCAATGGCTTGTATCCGGGCTATAGCTCGATCGTACCAGAAAGCCCGCGAATCCTCTAGCGTACCGTCCTTATCAAAAACAATCCCTTGAATATCTCTAAATTCTCGATTACCACAGCGAATTATCGGCAAATAAACCCCCTTATTTTTATTGAATGTCAGCCATCATTTTAGCTGTCAGGATTCAGGAGACAGGATTCAGGAGACAGGATTCAGGAGACAGGATTCAGGAGACAGGAGACAGGAGACAGGAGATTATTTTTTATTTATTCTCCCCACTACCCCACTACCCCACTACCCCACTACCCTACACCCCACACCCTACACCCCACACCCTACACCCCACACCCTACACCCTACACCCCACTTCCCCACACCCCACACCCCACTTTCCTATACCTTTTAAACAGGATTTAGTATTACTCCTCAAAAGCGGCCTTTTGCTGACGGACTAAATCGACACCACGGGAAGTTCCCAGACGGGTGGCTCCGGCCTCAATCAGAGCGAGCGCTTGTTCTAGGGTGCGAATTCCGCCGGATGCTTTAATTCCTACCCGGCCTTTGCTAATTTCCTTGAGAAACTTGACATCGCTAACCGTTGCACCTCCAAACCAGCCGGTACTGGTTTTTAGATAACTCACTCCTGCATCCATGCAAATCTCCGCCGCTAAACGTTTCTCGGTGTCTGTTAGTTGCGAGGTTTCCAGAATCGCTTTTACCGTCTGGCCGGTTTCCTGACAAATACTAGCAATTTCTTGGAATAATTGCTCAGATTTCCCATCTTTTAGCCAACCGAGATTAATAACCACCTCTAACTCCTTAGCGCCATTATCTACAGCTTCTAAAGCCTCATAACGTTTAACTGCGGAGGTAGTGGCCCCTGCGGGAAAACCAATCACGGTAGAAACTAAAGTTTTTTTGCCGTGGAGTAACTGCACAGCTTGCTTAACGGCGGCGGGATAAACGCAGACGGTGGGAAAATGATATTGATCAGCCTGTTGACAGTAAGCCTCTAATTGTTCACTGGTGGCGGTGGGGATGAGGAGAGAATGGTCGATATATTGTGCTAAATCTAGATCAGAATCGGTGATAGCCATTATCTAAGCCTCAATATAGTCAATCGATCGCTATTTTCTCATTTTATGGAAGTCAAACAGCAAAGTCATCTCTCGTTAACCTAGAAATTCAGAGACTAGCAAAAATCCAGTAACCTAGGAAGAAACCGTCACAAGTGAAGACTAGGAGACAATAGACCTATGTTAGAAGCCTATCATCAGCACGTTGCCGACCGAGCGAAATTAGGTATCCCTCCCCTTCCCCTCAATGCTCAACAAACGGCGGAATTATGCGAAATGCTCAAAAATCCGTCCGAAGAACTCAGGGGAGAATTGCTGACCCTGCTGCGTGACCGTGTTCCCCCCGGAGTTGACGAAGCGGCCTACGTTAAAGCGGGATTTTTAACAGGAATTGCCAAAGGTGAAATAAAATCTAGCGTTATCTCCGCTCAGGGTGCGGTTAGCTTACTGGGAACCATGGTAGGTGGTTATAACGTTCATTCTCTGATTGAACTGCTGAAATCCAGAGATATTAATATCGCCGCCGCTGCCGCCAGCGCTTTAAGTAAAACCCTGCTGGTATTCGACGCATTTAACGAGGTTTTGGAATTATCCGACACCAATCCCTATGCTAAACAGGTTATCGATGCTTGGGCCAATGGTGCTTGGTTTATCGCTAAACCGAAACTTGCTAAAGAAATTACCGTCACCGTCTTCAAAGTCCAGGGGGAAACCAATACAGATGACCTATCTCCCGCTCCCCATGCCACCACCCGGCCTGATATTCCCCTCCATGCTTTGGTAATGTTAGAAACCCGTCAACCCGGGTCCTTAGAAACCATTGCCGAATTGAAAAAATTAGGCCATCCGGTCGCCTATGTGGGGGATGTGGTCGGGACTGGTTCCAGCCGAAAATCGGCTATTAACTCGGTTCTCTGGCATATTGGTGATGATATTCCCTTTGTGCCTAATAAACGTGCTGGTGGCTATATTTTAGGCAGTAAAATCGCCCCTATCTTCTTTAATACGGCCGAGGATTCCGGTGCTTTACCGCTTGAATGCGATGTTAGCCAAATGAACACGGGGGATGTGATTAAAATCTATCCCTACGAAGGCAAAATCACCAACGAAGCGGGCGCAACTATTAGCACTTTTAGCCTCAAACCTGAGACAATTCTGGATGAAGTGCGCGCCGGAGGTCGTATTCCCCTCTTAATCGGTCGCAGTCTCACCGATAAAACCCGTCACGCCTTGGGACTTGAGGCTAGTACCCTATTTACCCGTCCAACTATGCCTAGTGACACCGGTAAAGGTTACACCCTAGCGCAAAAAATGGTCGGCAAAGCTTGCGGTTTACCCGGGGTGCGGCCGGGTACTTCCTGTGACCCAATTATGACTACGGTAGGGTCTCAGGATACCACCGGCCCGATGACCAGAGACGAGTTAAAAGAGTTAGCCTGTTTAGGTTTTAGCGCCGATTTAGTCATGCAGAGTTTCTGTCACACGGCAGCCTATCCGAAACCGGTTGATATTCAAACTCATCACCAATTACCGGACTTTTTCTCTACCCGGGGTGGGGTCGCTTTACGTCCGGGAGATGGCATTATTCACTCCTGGTTAAATCGGATGTTATTGCCGGATACGGTGGGGACTGGCGGCGATTCTCATACTCGTTTTCCCCTGGGAATTTCCTTTCCTGCGGGGTCGGGTTTAGTGGCATTTGCGGCCGCTTTGGGAGTAATGCCTTTGGATATGCCGGAATCGGTTTTAGTGCGTTTTACGGGGGAATTACAACCAGGTGTGACTCTGCGCGATATTGTTAATGCTATTCCCTACGTTGCCATGCAAGAAGGCAAATTAACCGTGGAAAAACAGAACAAAAAAAATGTTTTTAACGGTCGTATTATGGAGATGGAAGGGCTGCCGGATTTGAAATTAGAACAGGCTTTTGAGTTAACCGATGCCACGGCGGAACGTTCCTGTGCCGGTTGTACGATTAAGTTAAGTACCGAGACAGTGGCGGAATATTTACGCTCTAATGTGGCCCTGTTAAAGAATATGGCGGCCCGGGGTTATAGTGATGCCAAAACTATCCTACGTCGGGTAGCAAAAATGGAACAATGGTTAGCTAATCCTGTCCTGATGGAGGCGGATAAGGATGCCGAATATGCGGATATTATCACCGTCAACTTAAGCGAGATTAAAGAACCCATTGTCGCCGCACCCAATGACCCCGATAATATCAAGTTAATGTCGGAATGCGCCGGGGATAAAATTGATGAGGTGTTCATCGGTTCTTGTATGACTAATATCGGCCATTATCGCGCCGCCGCTAAGATATTAGAAGGAGCAGGAGTTGCTAAGGCTAAACTGTGGATTTGTCCCCCCACCCGCATGGATGAAAAACAATTGCGCGATGAGGGAATGTACGGCATTTTTGCCGCTTCTGGGGCGCGTACCGAGATGCCTGGATGTTCCCTTTGTATGGGTAATCAAGCGCGGGTTGAAGACAGAGCGACGGTATTTTCTACCTCGACTCGTAACTTCAATAATCGCATGGGAAAAGATGCGCGAGTCTATCTCGGTTCCGCTGAATTAGCGGCGGTTTGTGCGCTGCTAGGACGCATTCCCACCGTCGAGGAATACCTCGCAATTGTCACCGAGAAAATTAATCCTTTTGCTGGCGATTTATACCGCTATTTGAACTTTAATGAAATCGCTGGTTTTGAGGATGAAGGCCGGGTAATTCCCCTAGAAGATTTACCTAAAATTGAGGATATCTTAGGGATTCCTTCTGGTGTTTTGAGTTAGTATGAAGTTTAGGGTGAGCTATGAAAAGCTCACCTTTTGTTCAGAAAATAAAGAGGTAAAATTTATGGGGATGCCCTGTGAAGTGAATAGTATTTTAAAGTTAAAACCATCTCAAGGTTATCCAGAAAGTTTGGAATTATCTAAACAGTATCAAGGGAGCAAAGAAGATTATAGAATTATTCCTGTTGATGTTCCCATTCCTTTGGTAAATGAACATTGGGTCGCCTACGCAGATGTTATCATTGAAAAATTAGTTTGGGAAAATCGTCAAACAACAGTTTTATTTAGAATTGATAGGATTTATCCAGTCCCTTTTATTGTCAAAGAAACTTGAAATTAGATGAAGGATCAACAACGAATAATTATTGCAAGAATTATTAAGTAGGTAGGCACAATTATTTGTAGGATGGGTTAGCGGTAGCGTAACCCATGCGGGCGTTGGGTTTCATGCTTCAACCCAACCTACGTTCATTTTATATTTAATTCCACCAATTCAAGCCTTGGGAAAAACTCATATTTTTGTTATACTTAATAGTAGCAATTGTGACAGGTTTAGGGGATGCAAGTTCATTTTTTACAGGAGAGAATAGTCCTATACCTAGGGAATGGAAATTATTAAAAAGTCCTCAAATAGTTACGATTATATCTATTATTATCTTAGGAATTCCTGTTCTACTCTCTCAAACACAGACTGGACAAGATACTGTTGAACTTTTAGAAACAATTCGCTTAAATATTGTGCCAGCAATCAGTAGTTCTTTAGAAGAATTATCTGTTGATATAAAACAAAAATTTAATCTACAGGGCAATATCAGAGTATCCTTGTGGATACCAGTGAGACAAAAGTTATTTACTTGGAATCTCCAAATGGTATGTAAAACTAGCAATGTATCTGATAGGGAACTAGAGGCACTTTTTGAATTAGATGAAGGGGTAATTGGTTACACATACCTGAAGACTATAAGAAAGTATGCTTTGGAGTTTGTTGATATTTCCAATTCTCAGCAATTACCGTCTTCTTATGTCCCTCTCCAAAGAGACAATGAACTCTTAATTAATCCTCATATAAAAATTGTGTTAGCTGTAGCTGCACTACAAAAAAGTTCTATTCTGGGACTATTAGCTGTTGATACCGATGATAGTGCGGATTTAAGCTCAATGAATGATAGAAATCTGCATAGTAGTATTTTAGACTGGATGACACAATACAATAACGTTGTTAAATTACTCTGGAGAATGAAGAATAATGTCTAGGGTATTGACTAGGTTAAGCAATTGACTCATGATAACAGTAGGGTTAAGACCTAAACCACAGAGGAAACTATTATGTCTGAGTCACTAAAACAACAGAGACAAGCACCTAGTTTAAAGTTAATTGAAATATTAGAAGATGGTAGTGCCAAAACTTTTATCTACGAAGATCCCGAAAAAAAGAGCAAATCCAGCTTTATTGCTCGAATAAAGGCTAAAATACAACAAAAATTCAGACCATCAGCTAATTAGTTCTTATGTATTTGCCAGATCATTTGTACACAAGGGGGTTATCTACCCCCGGATTTGTTTTTATAGTCATGACCGATTAGTTTGATACATTCTAGATATATGAAGCTCTTATCCTGTCTAGTATTAATATTCTCAATCTTAATTGAAATCGCTGGTTTTGAGGATGAAGGCCGGGTAATTCCCCTAGAAGATTTACCTAAAATTGAGGATATATTAGGGATTCCTTCTGGTGTTTTGAGTTAGTATGAAGTTGAGGGTGAGCTATAAAAAGCTCACCTTATTGACGATTTTTGCGACCAAGGAGATTAAAATCATGAAATTAGACCAGTTTGAATATATTTCTAATCGAGGCAACCCCAATGAATGGCGAATTGATGGATGTCAGTTAGGCAATATTAATTTAATCGTTGGTAAAAATGCCAGTGGAAAATCAAGAATTGTACGAGTAATCTACCTTTTATCAGAACTACTATGCGATGGGGGTAAGCTCGGTAATCGACCGACGAGAAAAGATGAATGGCATTTGTTGTTCGATAAAGACTCCGAGCATCAAACAGAATATTTTATAACAATCGAGAATGGATATATTACTCAAGAAAAGTTAAAAATAGGAGAAAAAATCTTTTTACAAAGAGATAAAACAGGAGAAGGGAGAATTTATGCAAAAGAACTAGATAAAGATATTCGCTTTCAAACTCCTACTACAGAATTGGCAGTCGTGAAGCGTAGAGATACTATCCAACACCCTTTCTTGGAAGATATTTATAAATGGTCTAGCTCTCTAAGATTCTATGAATTTGGAACACAACTGGGAAAAAATACTATAGCCACATTGCCGCCAACAACAGAATTATTAAAAGCCAAAACAGATGCTAAAGATTGTGATCATGTTGTTGGAATATTTGTGCTGGGAAAACGAGAACATAGTGAATTCACTCAAAGAATTATTGACGATATGAATAGAATCGGTTATCAAATTGCAAAGATAGAAACTAAAGTACCGAGTTTTTTCAAGTCTAATATTTCGCCTCCTGAAAATTTAGACGAGGATTCAGACAATTTACCCAAGTTTTTGTATGTGCAAGAAGATGGGTTAAAGTCTGTCACGGAACAATCGGAAATATCTCAAGTAATGTTCAGAGCTTTATCATTATTTATTCAGATTAATTACGCTATTTTGTCAGATCAGCCTAGTTGTATTATTATTGATGATATTGGGGAGGGTTTGGATTTTCAACGATCTTCAGCTATAATTAAACTTTTAATTGAGAAGGCGAAAACAGGCTTAGTGCAACTTATCATGACCACTAATGATGAGAATATCATGAACGGTGTTCCTCTTGAATATTGGTCTGTTATCGAACGACAACCGGGAGTCGCTAAATTACATAATTACTCTAATTCTCCCGAACAATTTGAACAGTTTAAACATATTGGACTGAATAACTTTGATTTTTTTGCTAGTGAATACTACTTGCAGGAACCTAATTCAGAGGAGGTGATAGATTGATGTTACAGAAAAAACTAGCGATTTTTGTGGAAGGACAGACCGAAAGAATATTGATAACCAGGTTACTTCAAGAAATTGCAGGATACAAAAAAGTTTCTGTGGAAGTTTATCAAGTGCGCGGGGATAAAGCTAATCGCAAAATTGAACCGCTAAAATCAAATTCTATCGAAGTTGCTCCTTTCTTTATTCTTTTGTACGATTGCGGATGTGATTTTCATGTACTTTCCGATATAAAAAAACAACATGATAGTTTAACTAGGGTTTGCTGAATAATGGTAAAACCCTTTTAAAATAAAGCTTTTGACCTGTTAAAGTCCGATGTTCATGCTGCGAAAATAGGATTGGGACGTTCAAAAACCTTGCATTATCAGGAAAAACTTTTTCAGCAGACCCTAACTAATAATGGTTATGAAAAAATTTTAGGTTTACGAGATTTATATCCCGAAACTCTAGAAAATAGAACTAAGGTAGAAAATGGCATTAAAGGATTTTTAAAACCTTTACTTCAGAACAAGGGAATTCCCATTTCGATGATTTTAGTGATTATGGAAATCGAAGCTTGGTTTTTAGGTGAATACAGTTTTCTGACTAAAATAGATAGTTGTTTAACATCTAAGTTTATTCTAGACAATTTAGGTTTCGATCTAAATGTCCTAGATGTAGAACAAATACCACATCCTAGTCAAGTGCTGGACAGTATTTATCAATTAATACAACGAAGCTATGATAAAAGCGAAAGGACTGTGGAAGAAATAGCTAGTCTCCTAGATTATGAGTTTATATATTTGCATCTAGTTGAAAAGATTAAACAACTCAAGCAGCTTATTGATGCAATCAACCTTTTTTTAAAGTAAAAATACATCTACAGCGTTTCTCATCAAGATAAAGTGTAACCTACTTTGACATCGACCACCTACTCCCCAAAACGAAAACTTCGCACCTCACCATTAAGATAACTGTTGTAATACTGCTCACTTAATATTCTATTTTCCTACCGATAACTGATAAACGGTTGACAGCTTAGATGTGTAATTAATTTTGCTTAGGGACTGACAGCTATTTAAATATACTTTTGCCACTTCATCCTTGACTCGCCGGTTCAAGGGTTAGATATTTTCCGAGCAAAAGTGCTACAATGTAATCTTAGGGGTCAAAACAATCAAGGAGAAGAGCATGGTCAGCAAAATTGATCGCCACGCATTTTTACAATCCTTAATAGTGCCACCGGGTAAAGAAATTTCTCTGCACAAAGACTACGATCCTGGGTTTAAGCCCGACTATATCACCAAAGAAGATGCCACGCTGCTGCTGCAACAGGGAATCGAAAAAATGGCCGAGTTTCAAGATAAACTCTATGCCCAGGATACCTATGCCTTGTTAATTAATCTACAAGCGATGGATGCGGCGGGTAAAGATGGTACGATTAGACACGTTATGTCGGGCTTAAATCCCCAAGGCTGTCAGGTATTTAGCTTTAAAGTTCCCTCGGCCGAAGAACTAGATCACGATTATCTCTGGCGATATTATAAAGCCTTACCGGAGCGGGGTCGTATCGGTATTTTTAATCGTTCTTACTACGAAGAATTATTAGTCGTGCGCGTCCATCAAAATTTATTGGAACGGCAAAAACTTCCCCCGGAAGACAGAACCAAGAAAGTTTGGCAGCGACGTTTTGAGGAGATTAATAATTTTGAAAAATATCTGGTTAATAATGGGGTTATTGTCCTGAAATTCTTTCTCTATGTTTCTAAAGGAGAACAGAAAAAACGATTTTTGGAAAGAATTGATCGCCCTGAAAAAAACTGGAAGTTTTCTGAAAATGATGTCAAAGAAAGAGCTTTTTGGGGTGATTACATGAAAGCCTACGAGGAGGTATTCAATCATACCAGTACCGAATGGGCCCCCTGGTATATTATCCCGGCTGATCGCAAATGGTTTACCCGTTTAGCTGTGGGGGCGGTTATTTATCACACCCTGGAATCCCTTGGTTTAAAATATCCCACCGTTACCGAAGAACATCACCAAGCTTTACTGAAAGCCAAAGAAATCCTCGAAAACGAGCCAGATTAAAAATGGAAGAAAATCCCCAAAAAGCGATAATTGCCGGAAAATCGATCGTATAATCGATCTCGATTTTCAAGAATTCCCCCTATGAATTATCGCATTGATCGCCGCACCTATGCAGAAACCTACGGCCCCACCGTCGGAGATAAAGTTCGCCTGGCAGACACGGAATTATTTATCGAAGTCGAAAAAGATTTCACCACCTACGGCGATGAGGTAAAATTCGGCGGCGGTAAAGTAATTCGCGATGGGATGGGCCAATCCCCCATTTCTAGGGAAGATGGGGCGGTGGATTTGGTGATTACTAATGCCCTAATTCTCGACTGGTGGGGCATCGTTAAAGCCGATGTGGGCATTAAAGACGGCAAAATTTATAAAATCGGTAAAGCGGGCAATCCCCACATTCAAGATAATGTCGATATTATCATCGGACCTGCTACCGAGGCATTAGCCGGGGAGGGGATGATTTTGACAGCAGGGGGGATTGATGCCCATATTCATTTTATCTGTCCCCAACAAATTGAGACAGCGATTGCGTCGGGGATTACCACAATGATTGGTGGTGGGACCGGACCTGCGACGGGAACTAATGCCACCACCTGCACCCCGGGAGAATGGAACATCTATCGAATGCTAGAGGCGGCCGAAGCTTTCCCGATGAATTTGGGTTTTTTGGGTAAAGGCAATAGCAGTCAGCCGGAAGGACTAGCGGAACAGGTAAAAGCGGGGGTAATTGGCTTAAAACTCCATGAAGATTGGGGAACCACTCCGGCAGCCATTGATACCTGTTTAAGCGTGGCCGATAAGTACGATGTGCAGGTGGCGATTCATACGGATACTCTCAATGAGGCCGGTTTTGTCGAGGCCACTATCGCCGCTTTTAAAAATCGCGTCATTCACACCTACCACACGGAAGGGGCCGGCGGTGGTCATGCTCCCGATATTATCAGGGTTTGCGGGGAAATGAACGTTTTACCCTCCTCTACTAATCCCACGCGTCCCTATACGACGAATACCTTAGAGGAACACCTCGATATGTTGATGGTTTGTCATCATTTAGACCGGAGTATTCCCGAAGATGTGGCTTTTGCTGAATCCCGCATCCGCCGCGAAACTATTGCCGCCGAGGATATTCTCCACGATTTAGGGGCTTTTAGCATCATTTCCTCCGATTCTCAAGCGATGGGACGGGTGGGAGAAGTAATTATCCGCACTTGGCAAACTGCCCACAAAATGCGGGTACAACGAGGCAGACTGACCGGGGAAACGGGAGAGAATGATAATCTGCGGGCAAGACGATATATTGCTAAATATACGATTAATCCTGCTATTACCCATGGTATATCCGATTATGTCGGTTCCATCGAGGTGGGCAAATTAGCCGATTTAGTTCTCTGGAAACCGGCATTTTTTGGCGTAAAACCGGAAATTGTCCTGAAAGGCGGTTTAATCGCCTGGGCGCAAATGGGCGATGCTAATGCCAGTATTCCCACACCCCAACCGGTTTATATGCGTCCCATGTTTGCCTCTTTTGGTGGTGCGATCGCCAAAACTTCCTTGACATTTGTTTCTAAATATGCTATGAAAGCGGGCATTCCTGAGAAGTTAAAGCTGAAAAAAACCGCCGTGGCAGTGTCGAATACGCGCAATATCAGTAAGGCTAGTATGAAGCTTAATGACGCTTTACCGCGCATGGAAGTTAATCCCGAAACCTACGAGGTGCGTGCTGACGGGGAATTATTAATCTGTGAACCCGCTACGGTTTTACCTATGGCCCAACGCTATTTCCTATTTTGAATTCGATTTCAGATTCAGAAAACGGGTTTTTTCAAAAAACCCGTTTTCTTTTTGAATCACAGTTAAGGATTAGTAGGAAGGTTTGGTAAAAATAACTTAACTAATCCTGCCATTAGTGCAGTAACAATAGCAACAAAGATGGTTCGATTAGTAAATTCCAAGTTATCTAGTCGTTTATTCACGCCTGTTAATTCTCCTTTAATATTTGCTATGTCAACTCTTAAGTTATGGCTCTTCGGGAATTGTTATGCAAATAATTAACTTAAAATAAAATTCGATGAGAGCGCCTACGCTCAAAAGTAGCTGAAATCCATACAGGGAAGGACTTAAGGCACAAACAGG
>VYLE01000714.1_pt1 | contig 18394 bp, 14 predicted proteins | sample 5114391 | NCBI WGS metagenome assembly VYLE01 (sample SAMN12291771, study PRJNA351875) | freshwater metagenome | isolation source: freshwater lake | place: USA: Michigan, Kent Lake | collected 2013-08-15
GTGCTGCTGGTCGACCCGCTCGCGCCCGGCATGACCGACGCACTGCGGCCGTGGCTGCTCGACACCTCGATCACCAAGGTCATGCACAGCGCCAGCGAGGATCTGGTGGCGTTCAAGGTCGCCTGCGATGCGCTGCCCTCGCCGTTGTTCGATACGCAGATCGCCGCCGCCATCGCCGGCGTCGCGGCCGGCATCGGCTACCAGAAGCTGGTGGAGCGCGTCACCGGCATCGCGCTGCCCAAGGGCGAGACGCGCTCGGACTGGCTGCGTCGTCCGCTGAGCGAGTCGCAGCTGCACTACGCCGCCGACGACGTGCGCTACCTGTTCGCCGTGCACGATTTCCTGCAGGCCGAACTGGCCACCAGCGGTCGCCAGTCGTGGGTGGAAGAAGACTGCGCGCGCTTCGTCGACAACGCGGCGCACGACGGTGGCGAGCGCTGGCCGCACCTGTCGATGCGCAGCGCGCAGTTCCTCGATGTCGACGCGCAGCGCCGGCTGCTTCGCCTGCTGCGCTGGCGCGAGGTGCAGGCGCGGGCCAGCGACAAGCCGCGCAGCTGGATCCTCGACAACGAACTGGCGGTCGCGCTGGCGCGCACGCCCCCCCTCGACAAGGCCGCGCTGCTGCGCCTGTTCGACACCCAGCCCAAGGCGCCGCGCAAGCTGGCCGACGCGGTGTGGCAGGCGCTCACCACGGCGCTGGACGATGAAGCCGCGATGCCGGTGGCCCGCAATGCCACCGACGGCGACAAGGCCCAGTTCAAGCGCCTGCAGGATGCCGTCGCCGCACGCACCACCGAACTCGGCCTGCCCGACGGCGTGCTGGCCTCGCGCCGCTACCTGGAGGCCTTGCAGGAGTCCGGCCAGTGGCCGGCCGCGCTGTCCGGCTGGCGACGCCGCGAACTGGCGCCCGTGCTGGACCCCATCCTCGCCGGTTCAGGCTTGGCACCGGCGTCCACCGCGGGCTAGAATAACCCGCTCTTGTGGGGCCATAGCTCAGCTGGGAGAGCGCGTCGTTCGCAATGACGAGGTCGGGAGTTCGATCCTCCCTGGCTCCACCATCCAACACGAAAGGCCAGGCGAATGCCTGGCCTTTTTTGTTTGGCTTCAGCGACTTGACCAATCCCAAGCATGGATGCGGATGGTCCTTGTCCAAACACCGGTACGCGGTTCTTCCTATGTTTTGGCTTAAGCCGAACTTACGGAAAACGAGCCTCAGACATGCGTATCCAGCTGACCAAGAAGATCGTCGCTACCACCCTGCCCCGGGATCGCCCCTACGAGGTCAGGGACGCGCTTGTACGCGGTTTGCTGCTTCGGGTGCAGCCCAGTGGGCACAGGGCGTGGATCGTCACCTGGGCGCACGGGAAGCGTCGTACGCTGGGTTCCATTGAGCATCTATCCCTCGACCACGCCCGGGAAGTCGCCCGCAAGGTCATCGCTGAGTACATCCAGACAGGGCTGCCCAGCATCGCCAAGCCCGAACTCCCCAAAATCACCCTTCGGGCGTATCTGGATGACCACTACGCCCCGTGGGTCCGAACGGAACTGAAGCAGGCAGATGACGCCCTGCGACGCATCGAACAAGCGTTTGCCGACCTGCTGCCGATGACGCTGAAGGACATCAACGCCAAGGTGATCGAACGGTGGTGGGTTACGCGCCTGCAAGACACAGTGCGACCGGGCGCAAAGCAGACAATCAGTAAGGCCACGGCATCGCGGAATCTGGCGACGTTGCGTTCGGCCCTGTCCAAGGCTGTTAAGTGGGGCATGCTGGAAACCAACCCCGTCACGAATGCGGCGCTGAAGGTCGCAAAGCCACGCAGCGTAGTCCGGTTCCTAAGCCCTACTGAAGAACGTCGCCTACGGTCTGCCCTTGCAGCGCGCGACCATGCCCACGCAGCCGCACGTAGGTCGGCGAACCAGTGGCGTGCAGCCCGTAAACGCGCGCTGCTGCCAGAAGCACCCGAAGGCGCGTATGCCGATCATCTGACGCCTGTAGTCCTGCTGGCGATGAACACAGGGCTTCGTAAGGGCGAACTACTGTCGCTGGACTGGTCCGATATCAACATGCAGGCCCGGATGCTGACCGTCCGGCCCGAACACGCCAAGTCGGGAAAGCAGCGTCATGTACCGCTGAATGCCGAAGCCATGATCGTGCTAGGTCAGTGGGCTTCACAGTCCACCTGTGCCGGGAGCGTGTTCGGCATCACCGGCATGAAGTCGTCGTGGGAAAAACTGCTGGTGGACGCCAAAATCACAGCGTTCCGTTTTCACGACCTGCGACACCATTTCGCAAGCAGGCTGGTCATGGCTGGCGTGGACTTGAACACCGTTCGGGAACTACTGGGCCATGCCGACCTGACGATGACACTGCGGTATGCCCACTTGGCACCCGAACACTTGGCAAGCGCGGTCGAAAAGCTGGCCGCCTAGGGCGGCTTGGCAACAGAATCGAACCGTCGTATAAAGCGGCTGTCGGCAGCCACGTTGCCGATGTTGTGCTCCCGCCCAGAGGGCGTCGAGTACCCGTTAGGCCACCCATTCCGGGGGCGCGGGAATCACTTCATTTTCATGATTCCGGAAGACCTACATGGACTTAGCGTCGCTGCGCGCGTGCGCGTTCAAGAACCAACATGGCCGCTGCTACTACTGCAGCCAACTCATGTGGCAGAAATCATCAACAGAGATTGGGCTTCCACCCGGTGCCGGACTAGCACTTCAGTGCACTGCGGAGCATCTTGAAGCCCGACAGGATGGAGGGGGTAACACGGTCGACAACATCGTTGCTGCCTGCTGGCTATGCAATCAACGGCGACACAGGGGACGGAAAGTAGCCCTCAATCCAGACGCCTATCTCGCTCTAGTACAGAAGAGGATTAGTCAGGGAAAATGGTGGTCCCAGCCACCACGACAGGAAAGTCATGCGTCTCTACGATCTGCTGCGAACCCTTGAGCCGTCATTCGATCCTAAACGCGCCAAGGTGCACCTAGCTCGATACAACCAGATCGATCAGCCTATCGATGTATACAAGCGCGGCGAGTTTGACGATTGGCAACGCTGGCAAAACGGACAGAACTTCAAACGGGCACTAGTCGTTAGTTTGATTCAAGACACAAGTTCTACGCGTTGGATGTTCGCTGGGTTGTTCGAACAGAAGGGCTTTACGCTGCATGACGACAAGCCGAAAGGTGGATACTTGTATGACCTTGAACGGGTGGCATCAACTGCCGAACTTGAGGGGCGTTTGTTCTGTACTAGCGTTTATAAACAGCGCTCCTCATATTTGCTTGGCGAGACGTTGGCCCAAGACTTGGATGTTGTAGAAATCCTCCCAGAAAAAGTCAGCGTTGGGGTCTTCCCCGGATACAAGCAGGTCGATATCCGCAAGCAGGACCTCGATCTACTCGTCCGGCACAACACTGAGTCATGGCGAACAGCGCTATCCAGCGTGAAGGGCATCTACCTAATTACTGACTCCGAAACTGGAAAGCTCTATGTCGGCAAGGCGGACGGCGAAACAGGGATATGGGGGCGATGGTGCCAGTACGCGAACACCGGACACGGCCATAACAAGGCCCTTGTTCAAGAGCTAGGAATCAAAGCCACTGAAAGACAGTTAGACCTGCGCTTCTCGTTGCTGGAGATCATGGACTTGCAGTCCGCGCCGGGTGAGATTGATCGACGCGAGTCCCACTGGAAGAAAATACTGGAGACGCGACGACCTGATCGGGGATACAACCGAAACTAGCCGCAACCTTACGAACTTGGGGAATCAGGCAAATCCTCACCCTTCCCCAAGTTCAGCGCTGCCGCCGTCTTACCCAGCACGGCACGCCATTCGGCTGGCAGCTTCCAGTAGTCGAGAATCAGCTTCGCCAGCTGATCGTCGTCAGCGAACAGGTACGCCACGGGTACATCGAGCGCCTTTGCTAGTTCGGCAGCTGACTCCATGTCTGCACGGTTGACCTGTTGTTCGTATCGATTGACCCGAACAGCACCCTTGTCCTTGGACTGATCCTTATCCACCAGTGCCCCCAGCGCGCGCTGTGAAAGGCCCCGCATTGCACGGGCTTCCTTCAAGCGCTTGGCGAATGTCGCCGTGATCGTGTCGGGCTGGGGCAAGCGGAGGTAACGGTGTGTGAACCTTCAAAAGCATGACCCATGTACTCCGCTGGTAACATCCATTACCGTATCGGTATATAGCATTCCACGGGGTGCAACCGGTCGCAAGGGGACGCATCGACGACCGGTTAAACCCTTGATCCGTCGACCGAGGGGGTCTACCTATGAAGCGTTTCGCCGTGCTCTGCTTGATACCTGTGCTGGTCGCAGCGTGTGCCACCAGCCCTGTTGCCCTGACCGACGCAAAGCCGATCCCCGCTGATCGAGTGTTCGCCTACAACCAGCCCATCGACGGTCCCAGCGGGCAGCTGGTCGTCGTGCGCGATCAGGGCGCATTCGGTGCTGCTTGTCCCATCGCCCTATACGTGGATGGGACCATCGCAGCGCACTTTCGGACATCCGAAACCCTGACCATCCACCTGACACCAGGTCAGCACGTCATCGGGGCGGGGCCGTCTGGTGGTGGCATGTGCTCATGGACCAATGAAGCTGCCCATCGCCGGGAAATCGCCCACATCGTGGACGTGGGCACCCAAGCCAAGATGCGCCTGTCCATCACGCAGCAAGGCTTGTACCAGATCACGCCTACGGGCTTCTAAGGGGAACCACCATGCGCACCATCGTTGCCTGCACGCTCGCCGTACTTCTCGCGCCGAGCGTCGCGACCGCACAGGACGTCAAGCGTGAGTACGACCGCTTCAAGGACACGATCCACTACAAGACGACCATCCGCCTGTCGGAACTGGATCGCATGAGCCCACTCATCGATCTGGAGCTAACAACCAATGTGCAGGGCGATGCCCCGGCCAGTAGCAAGAGCAATTTCAATGTGGACATGCTGGTCACGTACAACATGAGCACCAATAGGGCGTGCATGGGGACGGGTGTTGATCTTCTTGCCGACGGCAAGTCCATGACGCTCGAAAGTGCGATGCCACCGTTTTTCAGTGGCAACCACGCCATCACCTCGTTCACCCGAAAGCTGACGTTCGCCGAAGTCAGCAAGTTCGCCGGCAGCAGTGCCATCGAGATCCGGGTCTGCGGCACCGAGTACGCCCTAACGGCAGACCAACGCGGCAAGCTGGTCGCGTTTCTCGACGCGAGCCAGCGCACCCCGTAGCCGCCTACAACCGAAGGGACGGATTGCGGGCCGGACTATCTCCGGGCCGTGATTCTGCGCGGCCGAATTGTCGTTAAGCTACCGTTCATTTTCACGAGAGCTCCCATGCAATCGCTGCGTATAACAAGTGCTCATTCACTTAACGAAGGAGCACCAATGCCAAAAGCAAGTCAAAAACATGCCCGTCCTATCCTGCTGATGCCCAGCTTCGAGCGTCATGAAGTTTCGACACTGAAGGACCTGATCAAGGCCAGGCTTCGCCGTGCGATACGGCATTCCAAGGCGGGGCGTATCAATGACGCCAAGCGCGACATCATCGCCGTGCAGAAAATGGCGAAGCTGCATCCGATGGAGAAGTTCAAGTCTGTCTAACCATAGGCAGTTCATGTCGCGGGCGTGGCCCATCGGCTGACGTCTAAGGCACGTGGTGGACCCGATAGGCGCCTGTCGGGACACCTCGTCCACCAACCACAAACCCATCGACCTGATGTGTAACCACATCGGCAGGTCGACTGCACCCCAAATTTAGGAGTACCCATGCAAAAAGATCATCAGGTGCCACACACACAGCAACCGGCGCCACCCGGAAAGTCCTCCCGCAAGAAGCGAGGCCCGCAATCCACCTACAAGGAGCGCCAGCAACGCAATACACAGGCCGGATATCCACCCGGTGCTGCATTGCGTCGCACGGGAGCCAAGCGAAAGCCGAAACGGAATACACGGCACTGGCGGCAGGCACTCGCGATCGGCAAAGCCTGCAAGTCCGGTGACGGACGCGAGATCACCAAGGAAGAACTCGTGTTGGCGAGGACAGTTGTCCCAGCCCAACACTTTGATGGGGAACCCGACCTTATGGAGACCGCGTTTGTCCCGTATCGCCTGATGTCGCCCTACCAGCGCACGCAGGAGTTCGGACGCATCTTCGATGAACTGTACCGCGAGTACCGGAAGCGCTACTGGGCGAAAGACACGTGGTTGCATCCACGCGTGTTCCTGCACTCGTGGCCGGACGGCGATATCGTCGCCCTTTGGCAGGCCCGACAACACGCAGACCTACTCGGGCTGCCGTATCGTTACTACCTACGTCAGGCGTTCGAGCATTGCTTCGCTGCGGGATACCAGCAATGCCCTGCGCCGAATCAGATCTGGCGCGATCCCGTGGTCGAAGCCGTGGAGTCTGCAGCCAAGAAAGGAGTAGAGCTCGCCGCGTACAAGGAATATCGCCCAGGCGTCCTGCACCCCGCGTTTCTGGCAGAGAACTATCGGGGGCACCCGGTGCAGGTTGCCGCGCACGATGATTTGGTCGCCAAGATCAAGCAGTTCCCGGCTTTCTTCAAACTGGGCTCGATCCTTGTCAACGACAAGACGATGCCGGAGTCCATCACTCGCGAGCGTTTCGGTAACGCGCAGGTGGACAAGGCGCTGGCCGAGCACCGTCCATTCAACCCGAGGGCGCTGGGAGAGCCAATGCTCCACGACGAGGCACCGCAGCCCGGATGCTTTGGTACTCATCGGGCTGCATCGGTCGTCTGTCAGAAGTGCCCCGTGGTTGAGTCCTGCCAGACGCTACACGCCGATATCGGAGCGACGTTAACCACCCGGTATGGAAGTGAAGCGCCGAGGGCCTCCAAGCACACCCGTGATGCAACGGAACGGAAGCGCCGACAACGAGAACGGGAACGGCTGGACCGTGCAGCGGGACGACAAGCTGGTCCCGAGGATGGGCTGAAACGGGGCTAGTTCAAGCCTGCAAGCCATCCCGGAACGTGTCACGAATCCTATATTTTTATAACTTATTACTTAAAAACGTAATAACTATAAAAAAGCAAAATTCGTGACATCGTCCGGGATGCTTTCCATCCTTCCTAGTTTCACTCCACCCTGTCGGTGTCACCGTGGCCTTCGGCCCCGATGCCCCTTCGGGGTGGATTGCGTGCCTGTGTTCTGCAGGCCAACTATCGCACTTGCACGAGCCACTCCGGCCTCACGATTTAACCCCCCTAGAACGCACCTAGCGCGCCTAGGAGCGGCCCGGACAATTCCAGCGCGCGAGTCTGCGGAGTAATCTTCGTCGGGCGCTCGGTGCCTGTCGTTTCGTTCTACGTATGAAGTGGATTCGCACGGTGCCGCGTCCTGCCGGTCGGCCTCCACCCCATGCCAACTCCAATGAAAGCCCATGCGTGGCAGCGAGCATTTGACGATGTGTCGCGACTGCACGTCGAGCGATCTGTCGCCTATACGCTGTGCCGGTCAGGCTGCCAGCGCCAGCAACTCGCTTGTATGAAGTCCTAGGCCATGTTTCGCCTTACATCAACGGCGTTGCCTGCCACGTCCTAAAGCCTACCGGTGTCGTTTTCGACGCCTTGGCTTGCTGGGCTCCTTGGGCGGTTCGGGCGGCTCAGCAACCCACACCCTCGGTTCACCCACCGGCAACTGCGGGGAATCGGGCAATCCAGCCCTCCAAGGCCCGTTGGCAGTTGTCTCCCCGTTGGTTACGCTGCCGGTGTCTCGGGGCAAGGAGGGGATTCCATGCGTAAGACGGCAAGCATCATGTCCGCCCGTTGGGCCGCTGGTTTGATACTGGCCGCTGGGGCCAGCCTCCACGCACAAGCGCAGGAGTACCGGGACACTGCAGTACCCAATGCCCAGATACCGAACGTCCTACGCGATGTCGCACAGTGGCACGACTTCCAGTACCCGGATTGCAAGTACCAGCAGCCAGTGGGTTCAGTGCGTGCGGAAGGCGAAGATGGCGATGAAGAACACTGGACCATCGTGGGCTGCGATGGACGACAGTTCACCTATCGGGTGTCTGTGATCTCCCAGCATCGTGGTGGTGTCACCGTCTTGGTTGGCAACGTGGGTGGTGCCCCGGTCAAGCAGAAGCCCAAGATGGACAAGGATCTGCGCCAGCAATGCGAAGACATCGCCAAGGAGCTTGCGTCCTTCGGGGACGATATCGACAAGGTCCCTGACGACAAGATCAGCCGAATGGCACAGCTAACCGCTGACAACGCAGCTTGTCAGGGCGCATCGAAAGCAGCTGGCGACCGCTAGAACGCAACCAGCGTGCACCTGGGCCCCTCCTTTGCGATGGGACAGCCGGAAGCTGATGCCGATACAGGAAGCAGGCGGGCAGCGATTGGTACGTCTTGGGGCACCCTCCCCGATCGGCTTACAGCTGCCTTACGGCAGTAACCGTCGAGTCATCAGTGATCGGAAGCCTCTGTTCCAGAAGGCTTCCTTCGCCACTCGCGTCTGCCACGCCTGACATTCGCAGTGACAGGGTCGGATGCTCAGTCAAACGCGGATGATTCTCGCCCACAGCGCTGGAAGTCCTAGAACCGGCGCCGGAACCCCTAGCCCACTGCCCCGAAGTGAACGACCAGCTGACTCAACTCCATACAGGGCGACCCATCAAAAATACTTGCGCCAAAAATCTGTTCGGGGTTTCGCCCGGGTTAACGCGTTGAGCCACTCAATGATCGCATCGAGCTCCACCTGGGCCTGGTCAGCGGTGAGTTCGCCGTTCCGCCAAGCACGCCACAGATTCTCAAGCAGATCTGGAAACACTCCGGGAGCATAGATGGAGTCATTGCGGAAGTGACTATCGAGCGATTCTCCCTTCCAGACGGGATCACCCCCCTCTTGCCAGACGCACTTAGATCTCCTCGGGCCGTTTGAAACTATCATTTCCTCGTTCGACATCTCGAACTTATAGGTATCTTCGTGCCCCCATCGCGGCGTATAGATCTCAGCGGTTAGCGTAACCATCCGGCTCCTCCGAATCGTTCGTTCTGGTCAAACTGCCAGCAGGCGCTTGATGTTATGACCGAAGGAGGTCGCTAACAAGCCGGCGTATCCGGATCAGGGCTAGGGATTCACGTCAGGAATTTCGTCGGCTATCCTCGGCAACTTAGCCTAGTTCGGGATGGATGCATCCCAGCTTATTTCGGGGACAAGCATGGCAAGGAAGAGCTTCATTCTCCAGGGATTCACTGAGCGCACCCACAGGGAGGCAATCCACGACCTGTTCGATGTTGTCGACATCCAGCGTGTGATTGTCAGCGTAGCCTTCGTAAATTTGGCCGGCGTTGAACTTCTCGAAGAGAAGCTTGCCGCACAACTCGACAAGACGCTCGCCTTCATTGGTATCCGCAACGACATCACGACCATGCAGGGTGCACAGCGTTTGCTTGACTTAGGTGTGACGCTCTACACCGTCGACACTGGAACGCGAAGGGTTATCTACCACCCCAAGATCTATCTGGTTCGCGGAGCACTGCAGGCGAAGCTGATTATAGGTAGCGCCAATCTGACGCAGGGCGGGCTCAACAACAACATCGAAGCCGGCATTGTCATCGAATGCGATTTAACCAGTAAGAGCGACCAAGACTTGGTCGAAAGCATCGAGGCCAGTTTCGGGACAGCATTGGCTGAGCATCCCGACAACATTGTTCAGATTACAGATTCTGCGCAGTTAGTCGCCCAGCACAAAATCGGCCTACTGCTCGATGAAATGGCCGCCTCACCGCCGCGGCCAGCAAGTTCTGCCACTTCGCCGTCTGATGACACAACCCCACGAATCAAACTGAAGGTGAAGCCGATCTTTAGTTCGATCACCGCTGCGAAAAGCATCGCGAAAAAGTCGGCAGTAAAGCCTGCCGTTAAAGCAGGAAAAGTGAGTAAGACCAACCCTGTTGAAGAAGCAAAAGTACCGAATGAAGGAATCGAACTTGAGCTTGTTTGGCAAAGCAAGGAGCTGACCCGACGCGATCTAGATGTACCTGTTGAAGGTCGCAACACCAATCGAACAGGCTCCATCAACCTTGATAAAGGCCTGCTGCCAGAGGACGTGGACCATCGCCACTACTTCCGGGACGAAGTATTTGATGCACTGACGTGGATGCCAAGCTCGTCGACGGTAGATGAAGCCTATGCCAAATTCCAACTCGTAGTGCGGGGCGTGGACTACGGCACCTTTGATATGCGAATCGCCCACACCACTAGCACAAACACTACAAGCTACGAACAGCGCAACGCCATGACCCGCCTAGGCTGGGGCGCTGCCCGCGACCATGTCGCCAATCCGACACTGATTGGCGGCCGGCTATCGCTCTTCCGAGACAAGGCGAACCCAAAAAGGTTCGTACTTGAAATCGACTAGGTTGCCTCACCCAACTCTTCGCTGGATGTACGATGCCTTCTGTTCCTCAGGCGCTTCCAACCTTTAAAAACGATGTCCTGCTTGGCTGCGGATAGCCCCAGCCCCCCAAGCACTTCTTTAGAGTTGGATTTCAGCACGCCATGGGCCGACTCGGTACGAACCTTTTTATCGAGATCCTTGAGGCTAATCTTCGCCTTCGACGGCAGTGGAAGTAACAGCTTTTCGATTTCGCTGGGCACTAGTTCCAGCACGCCCCCGCCGTAATGCCTGCCTTCCAACTCAGCACTCAAGGCTGTCAAGCTGTTGATGAAGCAAGAGACGAGTTTCTCCGCTGAAGTGCCATTCAACGTACGAATGCGATAGGCCGTATCGGTGGTGTACGCACCCACTTTGTTCAAGATGAGGCGCGGAAGATCATGGGAGCGCTTCAGCATGCCGATCTCGGTCGAATAAACCGAAGGAACCGTAAACCATGGCGAGCGGATTCTGCACTTATAGCGCGTGTGCAATGAATCCTCCTCACCTGCCTCAATATAGCCACGTGACTTCTTGTACCGAAGTGGCTCACTGTCCCGGAACCACAGGAAGTTTGTGGGGTTGCCAATCTTCGCATTCGCCGAATGTTGTTTCTTATCGTAGATGACACCTGGACAGTGTTCACTGCGCCCAAACATGGGGTGCGCCCAACGCTCCAGACCATGCTCAGCCACAACATCGTCTGTCACCAAAAAGAACTTATTTGCACCGGTTACGATACCGACGTCCACGTCAGCCACGTCGCAAAAACGATGGACTTCTTTGTGCTCTGCCAATTCATCGAACAGGTCGCGGGTCTGCTTATCCAACAATGCCCGCGTCCACTTACCAGCCACCGTCTTACCGTTGATTGATTGCGGCGCTGAAAACACGGCAGACGGCTTCATTCGCAGGAACTCGCGATCCTTGACCTCATAGATTCCTAAGCCTTGGACCTTATCGCTTTCGTCACGCCTCTTCTCAGCCATCAGAAGAACGGCGCCCTGCAGTGTTCCATCGAACCACAACTTCTCAGGATCGACGATGACGAGACGGCTACACTCCTTGCCTAGATAAGAGCGCAGCGACTGCGCATGCATGACATGAATAATCTCTGCCGGGACGACCATGGCAAGCCGACCACCGGGACGCAACATGCGCATACTTGCCAGAATGAAAGGCACCCAAGCATTGGTGTGCTTAGTGAATGGTAGTCCCAACTCGCGGAAGACCTGTTCAGCCTTCTCTTGGAAAGGCTGTGGCAAGTACTGATAGCGAACAAACGGCGGATTGCCGACCACTGCGTCGAACGTGCCTTCCACCTTGCCAACCAAGGCCCACGACAGAAAGTCCGTGGAATGGACCTCACCCTCGCGCAAACCAACTTGTTCTGCTCGCCGTCTTGCCTTTGCGGCTTCGGCGTCGTCTAGTTCTATTGCGGTGACGGACACACTTTCGGGGCAACCAGCGGCCCTCAGGGCCTCCAAGAAGACGCCGTCACCACAGCTAGGCTCCAAGATTCGCTTGGGCTCAATCTCCAGCACCCACTCACACAAGAAGACAGCCAAGTCATCTGGCGTGTAGTAGCCGCCGCGTAGCTTCTGCGCGGTCTCGTTCACAATGAAGTTCATGGGTGTTCCCTACTACCGAGCAACGGCCATTGATCGGCGACATATCGCTCGGCAGCGTCGCGAATAACCCAGGCGACAGATACTTTCTTCTGCTTGGCTATGCCCTGCAGAGTTGCGCAAATGTCGGGAGGAAGACTTGCAGTGACGCGTATTGCACGCGGCTTGCCGGCTGGCTTCCGACCTCGTTTTGCGGCCATGTTTGACGCCCGGAATTAGTTGCATCACTTTACATCACTTCGCTGCTTGCATTCAAATGCCTGGCCAGCCAGCTTGGCTGCTGGCAGGATCATGGGCTGAGACTGATCCAGCCCGGAAGACATAGCTACGGGTAAGCAGAAAGCGGTCCGTGAGGTGCCTAGACGGGCTTCCTGCCCACCAACTTCCCTGACGCAAAGGCGCTGCTTCTCCCCGTTGACGCGCAACGCCTACTCCTCGATTGGGCGTAATCAACGACCGACCGAGCTAGCTTTCCACCGAATCTAGCCAGAAGTCTGCAAACCAACAATTGCGTCTGCGCTGACCGACCTCTTGGATCAGCCGCAGCTCAGTGCCAGCACAAGCTACTCACGAGACATCACAACGATTGCGCCAACGATATGGTGCTTCGCACTTGGATCGATCTCGTCGTAGTCGATCCCTTCGATAATTGTCCCTTGCTGTTCGAGGCTGACGCGTACCGATTGGACGTCCACCACGATGCCTGATAGATCGTCTAGCTCCTTCACGTAGCCATCGTACCTACGCTTGATTTCATCTTCACGAAAGACGACTGCCGCATCGGTAACCCGCCTGTATGAATGAAATGCAGCAAAGATCGCAAACTCGAGCACGGTGTCACCGGTGTCGCCAGTCACCTTCAAAAAGCATAGGTTTCGCCTAAGATCTTCAAGAACGAGGTCTTTGGCAGGATTGAACCCTTTGACCTCGATGGCACATAACGGCTGATATCCCCAATATCCACTGCTAGGCTTATCAACATAGACAGTTACGTCGATCCGACCCTTCCGGCCAACCTCTGGCTTGCTTCGTCGAAAGATCATCTTTCTATGAATTCCGTCGCCTAGGCCGGGCACCATAGGCTTGAGGCAATCTGTCGCAAAGACCTCGGCGTCGCGCTCCACTCTGATGACATATGGGTCACCGGGTAGCGGATTAAGCTCTGCAACTGCTTTTGCTACTTCCACAGTGAAGAGGTACTCAGCAGCAATAGGCTCGGCTATGGCATCAGTGAAAAGCTCGGTCTGCGTACAAGCAGATTTCATGGCTTTCTCGATCTTCTCGATGATCTTTGTGCGATGCGACATGCCCCCCCCCCCCCGTTCAATCCATGTTGTCTTGGCCATCATAAGGCGACTTGGCGTCTCGCTGAATATTGTGAGGACGTCGCTGAACCGGGAGTTCCATTCCGACATCTGCAACGCTGAGCGCTTCGTAGGACGCAGCGCACTGTTCGCATCAATGAACCATTACATGGCTTCTCACCCACTTATGCCGGCCAGAATACTAGTACCGCACCGGCCATCTTGATGATCCGAAAGGACTTCGCCCCGTACGGCTCAATGGGGCATGCGTCGTTCGCAATGACGAGGTCGGGAGTTCGACCCTCCCTGGCTCCACCATCCAACACGAAAGGCCAGGCGAATGCCTGGCCTTTTTTGTTGCCTGCGCCCGGCCCACGAACCTTCCTCGCAAAGAAAAACCCGCCGGCATGACACCGGCGGGTTGGAAGCAAAGCGTGTCGCGATCGATCAGAACTTGTAGCTGACGCCCAGCAGGTAGCTGCGGCCCCATTCGACGTATTCCAGCGGGCGGTCCTTGCTGCCGGCGTAGGTCTGGTAGGCCTCATTGGTCAGGTTGCTGGCCTGCAGCAGCACGCTCAGGCCGCCCAGCGCATGGCCTTCGGGGAACGAATAGCTGACCTGCGCGTCGGTGATGTTCTCGCCGACCACGTAGCGCAGCGTGCGGTTGCCGTTGAAGTTGCCGATCTCGCCGATGAAGTCCGAACGACGACGCTGGTTGACGCGCGCCTCGAAGCCGTTCTTCTCGAAGTACACCGTCAGGTTGTAGACCCGCTTGGACAGACCCGGCAGGTCGATGTCGCCGGCGCCGACGCTGGACGCGCTTTCCGGATCGCGGATCTGGATGTTGCTGTCGTTGAACGTGGCGCTGGCCACGGCACCGAAGCCCTGCAGCGCATCGCTGAACATGTCGAACGGCAGCGATGCCGTCAGCTCCAGGCCCTGCAGCGTACCGCCCTCGCCGTTGACCGGGCGCGAGTAGCTGCCGGTCGGGTTGACGCCCACGCCCGGGAAATTCGGGTGCGGCGGGATGTCGGACGTGTAGGCGGACAGGTCGTAGAACGGATCGGTCTGGGTGTAGATGTAGTTGCGCAGGTCCTTGTAGAAATAGGCCGCCGCGACATACGCCTTGGTGCCGAAATACTTCTCGTAGGACACGTCGAAGGCATAGGCGCGCCAAGGATCCAGCAGCGGATTGCCGCCGCTGGCGTAGCTGTTGCGCAGGCCGGTGCCGTTGTTCTGGTCCGGGCCATCGGACGCGGTGACTTCCAGCGAGGCACGCAGCTGGTCGACGCGCGGACGCGCCACCTGCTTGGCCAGCGCCACGCGCAGGGTCTGGTCGTTGTCGAAACCGAAGGCCAGGTTCATGCTCGGCAGCACGTCGGTGAAGGTCTTGCCCATGTGGATCGGCCGCGGATCGCTGCCACCGGTCAGCCGGATGGCATCGGAGGACTGGTCGACACGCTGGACCTGCACGCCGGCATTACCGCGCACGCTGACGTTGCCCCACTCGCTATCGATGTTGCCGCGCACGTAGGCGGTGGTGGTCTTCTCGCGCACGTCCCAGGCCTTGGCGACGAGGTAGGGGAACGCGCTGTCGCTCGGCTCGAACGTCATGTAGCGCGCGACTGCGGCCGGCACGTTCCAGGATGGGATGTAGCCGATACCGGCGAAGCTCAGGTCGACCGGGCGGTACTGCAGGTCCGACGCGATCGCGGTGATGCCCTGCGCGCCGAGGTTGATGTTGCCCTCGGGCTGGCGCTTGTTCTTCTCGCGATCGGCGTAGTTCAGGCCGACATCGATGTCCGACATGAAGGACAGGAAGCCAGGTGCCGGGAACGAGGCCGCCAGCTTGCCGGTACGCAGTTCGTCGACGACGTTCGGCACCTTGCCGTAGCCCGAGCCATAGATCGTGCCGGTCAGGTACAGCGACTCAGGATTGGAGTAGTCGCGGCCCGGGTTGATCTGCGAGAAGCCATTGTTGCGGATCTGCAGCTGCAGCGTGTCGAGTTGCGGCGCCGGCAGCATCTGCGTGTTGTTCTCGAGGTTCAACTCATCGCGCTTGGCACGCGACCAGCCGATGTCCGCGATGATGCGCGCCTGCCCGGCGGTGAACTCGTTGTTCCAGCCGAACGCGTTGATCTCGTCTTCGCGCTTGTTGTACATGCCGCGCACCAGCGGATACACATTGCCGACCGAGCCGCCGGTGAACGTGTTGTCGCCGTTGATCGCCGGATTGGTGACCTGCAGGCGGCCGTAGCCACCGTTGTAGTCGCCGATATGCACTTCGAACTGGTTGGCGGTGTCGACCTGCTCGGCTTCGGAGTGGAACAGGTCCAGCGTGCTGGTCCAGGCGTTCGACGGGCGGAACTGCAACGTGGCCATCACGCCGTCGCGCTTGGTTTCACCGGTGCGACGCAGCGCCTTGATGCCATCGGAATAGAACGTGCCGGACGGCACGCCCGGACGCCAGTTGTCGCCGAGCGCCTGCCAGGGCTCGTACAGGCCGACCTGGTTCTCCTGGATCGGCGTGGTGGTGTGCGAATAGCCGATCGAGAAGCCGAACGTGCGCGCTTCGTTCTGGGTGATGTAGCTGGCATTGATGCGCTCGCCGTACGCGGACGAATCCGCCGCGGCGCCCAGCGCGTTGCGCTGGCCACGCACGCCGATCGTGCCCACCGGCGCGTCGAAGCTCAGCGGACGCACGGTCTGCATGTCGATCGTGCCCGACAGGCCCTGGCCGATGAGGCCGGCGTCGGGCGTCTTGTAGACCGTGACGCCGGCGACCAGTTCGGACGGGTACTGGTCGAACTCGACGCTGCGGTTGTCGCCGGTGCTGACCATCTCGCGACCGTTGAGCGTCGTGGTGGAGAAGTCCGGAGACAGGCCGCGCACGCTGATGACCTGCGCACGGCCGGCGACGCGCTGTGCGGCCAGGCCGGGCAGACGGCCGATGGATTCGCCGATGCTGACGTCCGGCAGTTTGCCGATGTCTTCGGCGGACACCGCTTCGACGATGGAGGTGGAGTCGCGCTTGACCGAGATCGCGCTCTCGATGCCGCGACGGATGCCGGTGACGACGACGGTGTCGAGTTCGGTCGCGTCGGTCTGGTTCTGATCAGCCGGGGCGTCGGCCGTCTGGGCCTGTACGCCGGTCGCGGTGAGCGCGATGGCGGACGCCAACGCCGCGCTCAGCAGGTTGCGCTTGAAATGCATGTTCCCCTCTCCAAGGACGTTGTATGCGATGAACCTGGTACGTCGCGCGATGCGATCGCCCGGGTCTGCCATGCCAAGGCGGATGCCCCGGAATGTGCGGCCATGGTAGTGGCGTGCGCAGCCGCACAAATCGCGCTGCATACGTATTCATGCATATTTCCGCGGACGGCCGTAACACGCGTTCCATACGGGAAAACAGGCATCGGAACGGCGTCGCCGTCATGCCTGAAGACGATTCATGAAGGTCCATGCACGGCCGCGGATCGCACACCGGATGACCGCGCGCGACGCGCGCGCAACGTCGACCTTCGCGTCGGCGCGTCAGCCCAGCGAGGCGAAATGGACGCCGCGTGGAGGCAGCGACACGCGGCTGCCCTCCAATGCGGCGCACGCCAGTCCGTGCCCATCGAGTGGCACGGCTGCCAAGCCATCCGGCAGCGTCCACTGGATGGGTTTCGCCGACAGGTTGAATACCACCAGGAGGCGTTGGCCTTCGGTCTCGCGCACGAACGCCAGCACCGGCTCCGGCGCATCGAGGAAGCGGATGCTGCCGCTGCGCAGTGCGGGCTGCCGCTGACGCCACGCGAGGAAGCCACGCACGGTGTTGAGCACCGAGGCGGGATCCGCGTCCTGCTTCGCCACATTGATGGCGCGATGCTCGGTGGGAATCGGCAGCCACGGCTGGCCGTGGCTGAAACCGGCCTGCGCCCCGTCGTCCCACGGCATCGGCGTGCGGCAGCCGTCGCGGCCCTTGAAGTTCGGCCAGAACGTCTTGCCGTAGGGATCCTGCAGCGCCTCGTACGGCACCTCGGCCTCGGGCAGGCCCAGTTCTTCGCCCTGGTACAGGCAGACGGAACCGCGTAGCGAACACACCAGCGCCGCCAGTTGCGCCGCGAGTGCGGGCGATGCATCGCCGTTTCCCCAGCGCGTCACCGCACGCTGTACGTCGTGGTTGGACACCGCCCAGCAGGGCCAGCCTTCGACCATCGCCGCTTCCAGCCGTTCGACCGTCGCGCGGATATAGGCCGCGCTGCCGTCTTCCGTCAGCAGCTCGAAGCTGTAGCCCATGTGCAGGCGCTGGTCGGTGACGTACTCGGCGGTGGTCGCCAGCGAATCCTCCGACGAGATTTCGCCGAGGGCGGCCGCGTCCGGATACCGGTCCAGCAAACCACGCAGACGCTCGAGGAACGCGACGTTCTCCGGCTGCGTGTTGTTGTAGTAGTGGTACTGGTAGGCGTAGGGATTGTCGGGGCTGAAGCCGCGACCCACGCGCTTCTCTTTCGGCTTGGGCGGGTTGTCGCGCAGGTGCGCGTCGTGGAAGCAGAAATTGATCGCGTCCAGCCGCAGACCGTCCACGCCGCGGTCCAGCCAGAACTGCACGTTGTCCAGCGTGGCCTGCTGCACCGCCGGGTTGTGGAAGTTCAGGTCGGGCTGGCTGGCGAGGAAATTGTGCAGGTAGTACTGCTCGCGGCGCGGTTCCCAGCGCCACGCCACGCCGCCGAACAGCGACATCCAGTTGTTGGGCGGCGTGCCGTCTTCCTTCGGGTCGGCCCAGACGTACCAGTCGGCCTTCGGGTTGTCTCGGCTCTCGCGACTCTCCTTGAACCAGGCATGCTCGACCGAGCAGTGGCTCAGCACCTGGTCGATCATCACCTTGACGCCGAGCGAGTGCGCCTTCGCCAGCAGGCGGTCGAAGTCGGCCAGCGTGCCGAACAGCGGATCGACGTCGCGGTAGTCGGCGATGTCGTAGCCGAAGTCGGCCATCGGCGACTTGAAGAAGGGAGAAATCCAGATGGCGTCCACGCCCAGGCCGGCGATGTAGTC
>VYLE01000548.1_pt1 | contig 18294 bp, 20 predicted proteins | sample 5114391 | NCBI WGS metagenome assembly VYLE01 (sample SAMN12291771, study PRJNA351875) | freshwater metagenome | isolation source: freshwater lake | place: USA: Michigan, Kent Lake | collected 2013-08-15
CGTGGCGCCGGCTGCTTCCTCGGCCACGGTGCCGTCGCCGGTCGCGGCCGCCCACGAGGCGGCACCGCTGGTCGCGTCTCGCCACTTCAGCTGACCCTGCGGGCGGCGCCCGGCCACAGGGTCGTGCGCCGCCGAGTACCTTTGGCATTCGAGTTGCCCGGCTCCCGGCAGCCCGAGTTCACCCGGGCTTTTCCGAGCCCGCTACTCCCCTCTGTATGAACGACCTGTTGTTGCGCGCGCTGCGCCGCGAATCCGTCGAGCGCCCCCCAGTGTGGATGATGCGCCAGGCCGGACGGTATCTCGCCGAGTACCGCGCTGTGCGCGCGAAGAGCGATTTCCTCACGATGTGCCGCACGCCCGAGCTGGCCACGGAGGTCACGCTGCAGCCGATCGATCTCGTCGGGGTGGACGCGGCGATCATCTTCAGTGACATCCTGGTGATCCCCGAGGCCATGGGGATGCACCTCACGCTCGACGAAGGGGTCGGACCGCAGTTCCCGTCGCCGATTCGTTCGCCGCAGGATCTGGAGCGCCTGCGTACCGTCGATCCGGAAGATCAGCTCGGCTACATGCTCGATGCCCTCCGAATGACCCGTCGCGCCCTCAACGGTCGCGTGCCACTGATTGGCTTTGCCGGAGCGCCGTGGACCCTGGCGGCGTACATGGTGGAGGGCAAGGGCACCAAGCAGTTCGCGGTGGCCAAGAAGATGCTCTTCGAACAGCCCGCCCTCGCGCATGCGTTGCTCGATCGCCTCGCAACCGCAGTGGGCGATTTCCTCGTGGCGCAGGTGGCCGCGGGGGCACAGGTGGTGCAGCTGTTTGACTCGTGGACCGGCGCGCTGGCTCCCGACGAGTTCCGCACCTTCTCCCTCCCGTACCTGGCCAAGGCGGCGCTGCGGGCCCGCGAAGCAGGCGTGCCCGTCATCGTCTTTGCCCCCGGTGGCGGATGGGCGCTGGGCGAAATCGCCGCCGCGACGCAGGCGGATGCCATTGGTGTCGACTGGCACACCGCGCCGCACGACGCGCGCCGGCAGACCGATCCGTTCAACGTGGCGCTGCAGGGGAATCTCGATCCGTGCGCGCTGTATGCCCCACCCGCCGACATTCGCCGTCGCACGCACGAGATGATCGCCAGCTTCGGGCCCGTGGGGCATGTGGCCAACCTCGGCCATGGCATCCTTCCCGACATGAAGCCCGACCATGCACGGGCGTTCATCGATGCCGTGAAGGAATGGGAGTGGACCGAAGAACGGGTGGCGGCGCATCAGGCGAGCGCGCCGTTCCGTCAACTCGCGGAGGTCCCGTGACCGTGGCGACTCCGCTCGAGGACGCGCCAGCCGTGCCCGCCAGCGGCAATCGGCGCAGCGACATCACCCGCTGGATCGCCGGGCTCCACGATGAGCTCACGTCGTTCTTCGGACGGCTCGATCGGGGCGGGACCTTTACCGAGGATCGCTGGGAACGTCCCGGTGGCGGTGGCGGGGTGGCGCGCGTCATGACCGACGGCGTGACGTTCGAGAAGGCCGGTATCAATCGTTCGGCGGTCATGGGTGTGCTGCCGCCGGCGGCGGCAATCCGACTGGGCGGCCGCGGCGCCGCAACCGGAAGCACGCACTTCTTTGCGACGGGCGTGAGCCTCGTGGTGCACCCGCGCAACCCGAAGGTACCCACCGTGCACCTCAACGTGCGGTACTTCGAGCTCACCGACGAGGCCGGCCAGATCACGGACTGCTGGTTCGGCGGGGGCACCGATCTCACGCCGTTTTATCCGCACACGAGTGACGCCCGCACCTTCCACGTGGCATTGCGCGACATGTGCGCCCGTCACCATACCGCCCTCTATCCGGCCTTCAAGACGTGGTGTGACCAGTACTTCGTGAACACGCACCGCGACAATGAGGCACGTGGCGTGGGCGGCATCTTTTTCGACCATCTGCGCGCCCACACCGAGGCCTACGGCCTCGACCATGACGCGACGCAGGCGTTCGTGACCGACGTGGCCCGGGTTCTGCGACACGCGTACGAGCCCATCGTCGATCGACGCCGGAACGAACCGTTCAGTGAGGCGGAGCGGGAGTTTCAGCTCGTGCGGCGCGGCCGCTACGTGGAGTTCAACCTCGTGCATGATCGTGGCACGACCTTCGGCCTGCAGACGAATGCGCGCGTCGAGAGCGTGCTCATGAGCCTCCCGCCGCTGGCGATGTGGCAGTACGCCCCCCGGTATTCCCCCGATTCCTTCGAAGCTCGGCTTCTCACGATGCTCGAGCCACGCGACTGGGTTACGGACGTCGCTGGAGCGTGAACCATGCGGGTGCTCGCAGACCAGGTCGGCCACGTGCCGCCGATTGAGGGCGAGGGGGGCGAGAGCCGCTCCGTTGCCGTCGTCGGCGCGGGCATCACCGGATTGGTGGCGGCATACGCCCTGCGCCGACGCGGGGTGAATGTCACGCTCTACGAAGCGAGCGGACATGCCGGTGGCGCCATTCGCACGACCCATGCGGATGGGTTTCTGGCCGAGCATGGCCCCAACTCGTTCGTGTCCTCCGGTCCGGTCGAGGCGCTCATCGAGCAGCTCGACCTCACGGACGACGTGGTGGAAGCCAATCCCGGTGCCAATCGCCGCTACGTGGTGCGCGACGGACGGCTGCTGCCGTTTCCGCTCACGCCCGACGCCATGCTGGGCACTCCCCTGCTCTCGCTCAAGGCGAAGCTGCGGGTGCTGCTGGAGCCACTCGTGCGGACCCGCAGGCAGGACAGCGACGAGTCGATCGCGAGCTTCGTCGGACGCCGCCTCGGTCGCGAGGTGCTCGACTACGCCGTGGACCCCTTCATTTCCGGGATCTTCGCGGGTGATCCGGAAACGCTGAGCATGGCCCACGCCTTCCCGCGTGTGGCCGAGCTCGAGCGCCAGTACGGCTCGCTTTCCAAGGGGCTCATGGCGCAGCGCCGGCAGCAGCCCGGCGCGGGCGATCGCGCCACCGACGGCAACACGGGGCATCTCATGTCCTCGCCGCCGGCCCGCGCACGGCTCATCAGCTTCGTCGACGGGATGCAGACGCTCACCGACGCGCTCGAAGCCTCGCTTGCGGGCACGTTGCGCCTCGGGTGCCCGGTGCGGCTGGTCCATCGCCAGGATGCGCGCTGGGTGGTGGATGCCGGCCAGGACGGCGCCTCGCGCTCGCGACTGGTGGACGCCGTGGTCATGGCAACACCCGCGCATGTGCTGGCCGCCATGGAGCTGCCGGCCGCCATGCGCCGCTTCTCCGCGCCCATCGAGCGCGTGGAGTACCCGCCTGTGAGCACACTCACGTTGGGGTTCAACCGGGCCGACGTGCAGCACCCGCTGGACGGGTTCGGCGTGCTCATTCCGGCGACCGAACGGCGCGCGCTGCTGGGGGCGCTGTTCAGCTCGTCGCTGTTCCCGGGGCGCGCCCCGGACGATTGCGTCACGATTACCTGTTTCGTGGGCGGCGCGCGTCAGGCGGAGCGCGCGCGCGAAGACACGGACCTGCTCGTGGAGCGCGTCCTGCTCGATCTGCGGCAGCTGCTTGGTGTGCAGGGCGAACCGGTGTTCGCCAAGCACGTGTACTGGTCGCGCGCCATTCCGCAGTACACGGTGGGGTATCAGGCCGTGAAGGATGCGGCCGACGCCACGGAGGCGCAGAATCCGGGGCTCTACCTGTCGGGGAATTACCGCAACGGCGTGTCGGTGGGCGATTGCGTCGCCAGTGGACAGCAGGTCGCCGAGCGCGTGGCGGCGTATCTGGCGCGCGCGGGGTGACGCACGGCGCAATGCTGGCGCGTGCGGAGCGCGTCACGCATGCTTCGGCATGACACTCGACCTGCTGGCAATCGGACCGCATCGCGACGACGTGGAGCTCACCTGCGGCGGCACCCTCATCAAGGCCGTCGATGACGGCAAGCATGTGGGCATTGTCGACCTCACGCAGGGGGAGATGGGCACCCGCGGCTCGGCGGAGCTACGGGCGCAGGAAGCGGAGACCGCGCGGGCGCTCATGGGCGTGCATGTGCGCGAGAATCTCGGGCTTCCCGACGCCGGCATCACCAACGACGAGCAGACGCGGGCCGCGCTGGTTCAGGTCATTCGGCGGCTGCGGCCGCGGGTGGTGATTGCCCCCGCGCCACGCGGACGGCATCCGGATCATCGTCGGACCACCGAACTGGTGCGCGACGCCTGCTTTCTGGCCGGGCTACGCAAGTACGCGCCCGGCGCACACGACGCCTTCCGTCCGTTCAAGCTGCTGCACGTGATCACGTACCGCGAGGATTACACCAAGCCCACCTTCGTGGTGGACATCAGCGCGCAGTTCGAGCGCAAGCTGGAGGCCATCAGGGTGTATGGCTCGCAGTTCGACGGGCTGACGCAAGCCGGAGAGGTGTACCCGAACGGCGAGCCGTTGTACGACATCGTGCGGCATCACGCCGCCCACTACGGATCGCTCATCCGCACGCAGTACGGCGAGCCGTTCCTGACCGACGAAACGATGGAGGTGCGTGACGTCACCTCGCTCGGCGTCGCCACGTTTTGATCGACGCATCCCATGCTGCACGACATTTCCATTCCCCTGCGCGCGGCCACCCCCGAGTGGCCGGGGGACCAGCCCTTTCACTGCGGTTGGACCTGTCGTCGCGAGAACGGTGACAGCGTGAATCTCGCCGCCGTCACCACGAGCTTTCATGTGGGAACGCACGCCGATGCCCCGTTGCATGTGCACTCGGCCTGGCCGGGGTCGGAGGCCCTCGAACTGGAGGCCTTCGTGGGACCGGCGCGCGTGGTGACGCTGCCCTCCGATTGGCCGATCACGCAGGATCTCGACGTCATGCACGTGATCGATCTGCTGGGCGGCATCGTGCCGCTGCGTGTGCTGCTTCGCACCGGGTACACCGTGGCAAGCGGGGCATTTCCCGCCGACTGGCCGTGCCTGACCCCCGATGCCGCCGAGTGGTTGGCCCATCAGGGGCTGCGACTGTGGGGCGTGGACGCGCCGAGCGTGGACCGGCGGGAGAGCAAGACGCTCGATGTGCACCACGCGCTGCTGGGGCGCAACGCCTTCGTGCTGGAGAACCTCGACCTGCGCGACGTGCCGCCGGGCGCCTACGAGTTGCTGGCGCCGCCGCTTTCGGTGCATGGCGCCGACGCAGCACCGGTGCGGGCGCTGCTACGGAGTGTGGTGCGGGGCTGACGAGCTGTTTCCCCGCAGTACGTCGAGCCGTGATTCGATCTGCACCGGCGTGAACATGTTGTCGGCGATGCTCGCAATCTCCTCCGCTTCGCGCCATGCCTGCTCGAGCAGCTGCAGTTCCCCCTCCATGGCACGGCGCTCCTGCTCTTCGTGCAACGCCATTTCAATGGCGAGGCGGTCGCGCGGCGCGAGCGTGTGCAGCGCGCCGGGGAGCTTGTGCACGATTTTTCGGTTGTTCTTCCCCTCCCAGAAACTGCCCTTGCCCCACACCTCGTGTCCGGGTACCCAGCCAGCGCGGCGCTGCACATTGAGGAGCACCGAGTACGGATCGCCTGCCTCGTCCAGCAGCCCCACGGCCTCCTGCACCTGCTTCGCCGAGCCACCGAAGCGGTTGACCGTGGGCATGAGGCGAGCGGCAATGCGCATGGCGTCGTCACCCGTGACAATGCTCGAGCCCGCGGTGTGCTCGACGCGCAGCTGGAGCGGCGCGTGGCTGCTGTCGCGAACGAAGGCGCTCATGCGGGCGTGCCGTCGCTTCAACTCCACCAAACGTCCGTCCGGCAGGGCTACGTGACCAATGGACTTGCTCTGCCGGCCATGAATGAGGCTGTCCCAGATCTGGCCATTGGCATAGATCCCGGCAAAGCTGCCCACGCTGGCGCCCAGGGCGATGACGCCGCCGATGATGGCGGTGGCACTCCCCACCACCGCCCCCGTGACGAGCAACTGGCGCTGGCGCCGTTTCCCGAACTGGTCGCCATAGCGCCACGCGGCCATCTCCGGCCGCTGCGGCTCCCCGATGCGAATGAGGTCCACCCCTTCGCGGAGCCGCGCGAGCCCCACCTGGTCGGTGCTGACGCGCAGCCGGGTGTCACGGAAGCGCGCTTCCATGACCTCGATGGCCTCCCAGCGCTCCTCCAGGGGGGAGAGGTTCCAGCGGCCGCACCCCCGGCACACCACCCACAGGCGCCCCTGCCGAGCGTCGTACGCCAGCCGGGAGCCCACCGGGAAGCGTTCGAAGGCCTCGTTGCGGCCGAGATTGCCGGTACAGTGATAGCAGGTCGAAAACACAGTGAGGGGTTGAGATACGGTGTCCTACGGACACAGGTGATCCGTGGTTCCACCCGAGCCCCTCGCTTAGTTTTTGTGGATGTCCGCCCCCGTCTATCTCGATCACGCTGCCACGACACCCGTGCGCGACGAGGTCATGGCCGCCATGGTGCCGTTCTTCGGCCCCCGTTTCGGGAACCCCAGCAGTGTGCACCGGTGGGGGCGTGAGGCGCGGGTCGCCCTCGATGACGCGCGTGAGCGCCTGGCGGCCTGCCTCGGCGCCCACCCCGACGAGGTCTGCTTCACCTCGGGCGGTACCGAGGGCGACAACTTCGCGGTGCTTGGGGTGTATCGCACCCTCAAGGCGCAGGGGCGTACGGCGGCCGTGTCCACGCCCATCGAGCACAAGGCCGTACTCGCCGCGGTACATCAGGTGGTGCATGAAGGGGGCGAGGAGCGCCTCGTGCGGGTACACGGCAGTGGGCTGGTGGACGCGGATCACTTCGCGACGCTGCTGGACGAGCGGGTCGCGGTGGCGAGCGTGATGTGGGTCAACAACGAGGTGGGAGTCGTTCAGGACATTCCCGCGCTGGCGGCGCAGGCCAAGGCGGTTGGCGCCGTGTTCCACACGGACGGGGTTCAGGCGTTCGGCAAGGTGACGGTCGATGCGCGCACGCAGCCGTTCGATCTGCTCACGATCTCGGGGCACAAGATCGGGGCGCCCAAGGGAATCGGGGCGCTCTTCATCCGGCGCGACACGCCGCTCGAGCCCATGTTCCATGGCGGGTCGCAGGACCGCGGGCGTCGCCCGGGCACGGAGAACGTGGCCTTCGCGATTGGCCTGGCGACTGCCGCCGAGCTGGTGCTGGCGGAACATGACGCCGAGCAGGTGCGCTTGCTGGCGCTGCGCACGGTGCTGGAAGCGGGGTTGCGCGAGCGGATTCCCGACGTGGTGATTCACGGCTTCGATGCCCCGCGCGCGGCGCATGTCGTGAATGTGTCCGTTCCCGGCACCAACAGCGAATCGCTGCTCATGGCGCTCGACCTGCATGGCATCGCCTGCAGCGCCGGCAGCGCCTGCCAGAGCGGAAGCGTGTCGGCGAGCCACGTCCTGAGCGCCATGGGTGTTGCGCCCGAGCTCGCGAACGCGGCGCTGCGGTTGTCACTCGGCTGTCTCAGCACGCCGGAATGCGTCACGCGTACGGTGGATGTCCTGGCGACGCTCGCCGACAAGGCACGCGCCGTGAAGAATGCGCCGGTGTTCGAGACGGTGGAGTTCTGAGAAACGCGTACGCACAGAGATCACGGAGTATGGTGAGGACACGGAGTTCAGGATCAAGCAGTGTGGTGCTCTGTGCCCTCACCATCCTCGGCGAGCTCCGTGATCACGCGTCCCACCACCGCCAATGAATACCCCGCTGACCCCCCCGCGCATTCCCCAGAAGGGCGATCGCGTTCTCGTTGCCATGAGCGGCGGCGTGGACTCGAGCGTGGCCGCCGCGTTGCTCGTGGAAGCCGGGTGCGACGTGGTGGGCGTGACGATGAAGCTGCACGGCGACGGGGCCGACGTCCCCGACCGGCCGTGCTGCTCGCTCGACGCCACCAGCGACGCGCGACGCGTCTGCGAGACGCTGGGTATCCCGCACTACGTCACCAATCTCGTCGACCACTTCGGGCACGACGTGCTCGACGACTTCGTGCAGGAGTATGCACGCGGACGCACACCCATTCCGTGCGTGCGATGCAACACGTTCACGAAGTTCCGTGACCTGCTCGACAAGGCCGACGCCATCGACGCGCGCTGGCTGGCCACCGGCCACTACGCGCGCATGGGGCGTATCGGGGCGGACGCCGTCATGCTGCGCGGCGGCGATGCCGCCAAGGATCAGAGCTACTTCCTGTGGGGCATCGATCGCCCGGTTCTGCAGCGGCTCGTGCTGCCCATTGGCACGCAAACCAAGGCCGAAACGCGTGAGATCGCGCGCCGCTTCGGGTTGCGCACCGCCGAGAAGATCGAAAGCCAGGATATCTGCTTCGTACCCGACGGCGATCATGTGCGCGTGATTCGGGAACAGCTCGGGGCCGATGCACCGGCGCTGCAGCGCGGGCCAATCCGGCTGTCCAACGGTGCCGTGGTGGGTGAACACGATGGGTTTGCGAAGTTCACCATCGGCCAGCGCAAGGGCCTGCCCGGTGGATTTGGCGCACCCATGTTCGTGGTGGAGATCGTCCCCGCGGAGCGTGCCGTGGTGATCGGGCCACGCGAAGCGCTGCTGGGACGCGGTCTCGAGGCGCGCGAGCTCAACTGGCTGTACGACGCACCGGCAGAAGGGAGCACCGTGCAGGTGCAGGTGCGCAACCGGGCTGCGCCGTCGCCGGCCACCATCGTGCGCCTCGACCGCGGCAGTGTGGAATTGGCGCTCGACGAACCGATTCAGGCGATCAGCCCCGGGCAGTCACTCGTGATCTACGACGGCGACCTGGTGCTGGGCGGCGGTGTGATCGAGCGGGGGATGAAGGCGGCACCGTCGAGGCGGTTGCCGCTGCTGGCGGGGTAAGGAGTACGGCGCGCCGAGTGGCGCGCCGTTTTGTTGACAAGGGAGGGAGCAGGAAGCGGGAAGCAAGAAGCGGGGGGCAGGCGGTGCCAACGCGTGGGTCCCCCCTGCGCCCTGCACCCTGCCACCCGCTCCCTGCGTCCTGTCCTGTCAACCAACAGGCGCGCCACCGGCGCGCCCATCCGCCGTCGTCATGACCGCCACCATCATGTCGCTCGTCACGTTGAGCAGCGTCTTGAACATGTCCGGCAGCGTATCGAGCGCGATGAGAATGCCGATGCCCTCCACCGGCAACCCGATGCTCGTGTAGAGCGGCACCTGCAACAGCATGCCGCCGCTCGGGATGCCGGGTGTGCTGAAGTTGAGCACGATGCTTGACGCTGCCACCAGCAGCAGGTTGGCGGTGGACAGATCGATGCCATAGAGCTTCGCAATGAACAGCGCCCCCACGGGCCAGTAGATCGCACTCGTGAGCTTGAAGACGCTTGCGCACAGCGGCAGCACGAACCCGGTGGCCGTGGGTGGCAGCTGCAGGACATCGGTGGCGCCCTTCACCATGGCCGGGAGGCTCGCGAGCGAACTGCGCGTCCCCATGCCCACCACGCTCGCCGGAACGAGGGCGCGCGCGAATTGCCGCACCGGCACCCGCCCCGTGACCGCGATGACCACGTAGATGCCGGCCACGGCAATCAGGTGCAACACGATGTTGACCATGAAGTAGAAGCCGATCGCACCGAGCACATTGGTGCCGAGCTTCTGTCCCAGCACGGCAGCCAGCGCGAAGATGCCGATGCCACCGAGCGCGAGCATCCAGCGCACCACCACGAGCATCGTGTCGGCCATGCCACGCCAAAACGACAGCTGGGCGACGCGTGGCCCTTCGCTCACCTGCCCCAGCGCAAACGCGTACAGCAGCGTGAAGAGCACCACCGGCAGGAGTGTGCCGTCGGCGGCGGCCTTGATGGGGTTGAGCGGAATGAGCGACAGGATGAACGTGCGGACCGACAGCGCATCGGCGCTGGGCACATCGATCTTGGCCGTCGCGCGCAGTCGTGCGGTGGCGTCGGCATCGAGCGTGAGCGTCTCGAACCACACCGGCGACACCAGCGTGGAGAGCGCCGCGCAGGCGACGAGCAGCAGGAGCATCCAGCCGAACGCCTTGGCGCCCACCGTGCCCGTTGCACGCAGGTCCTCGCCGCCCGCCACCCCCACGATGAGCAGGGGCACCACGAGCGGAATGACCGTCATGCGCACCGCATTGATCCACGCCGTGCCGACAACGTCCAGCACCGGCATGAGCGACGTCGTGAACGCCGATGGCGACGTCTCGCGCGAGAGCAGCATGCCCAGCGCGAGGCCGACGACGAGCCCGAGGGTGACCTGTACGCCAGTCGAGCGCAGCGGGGAGCGTTTGGGGGGGACGTCGGGCATGCGCGCGAACCTACGCCGCCGCGCGCACGGGCGCCACGCCCGGCGCCTCCCCGTACCGCGGTCCTAGAACCCGAAGCCGGTGGACCAGGTCAGGAGGCCGCGCCTGTGGGTGGTGCCGGCCGGGTCAGTACCGATGCGAGTGTAGTAGCCCACCTCCCCTCCCAGCGCGAGCAGCGGCCACAGATGCACGCTCCCGCCAACATAGGTGCGCTTGGCGAGCGCCCCCATGGGGTCGTTGAAGGTGCGGAGAACCCCGCCGGTGATGGCCACGCCGCTCCCGAAGTGGCCCATGGAGTTGGCCAACCCCACGTTGAAGCTGGCCCCGCCAAACCCCACCTTCCCCGCGCCCAGGAAGCACCAGGTGCGCTGCTCGCTTTCGCGCACCCACCCCATGCCGTAGCTCAACGCCCACTTGAGTGGCGCGCCGTACGTGACGCCGCCCATGCACTGGTCGAACTGCCAGCGTGCGGCATCGCTCGTCGTCGCTCGCGGCGGGGCGGTACCTACGGACACCTCCTGCGCGTGAACGACCGGCGCCGCAGCGGCACACAGCACCATCAGGGCAACGGCGCACGAGGAGCGCATCAGTACTTCATCCCGCTCGCTTCCGCGAAATCGCGCATCGCCTTCTCCTGAGCCTCCGTGAGGCTCTCCGGTACGGTGATGGTCACTTCCACCAGGAGGTCGCCCTTCTTCCCCTCCTTCTCGATCCCCTGTCCGCCAATCTTGAAGCGGCGCCCCGCCGACGTGCCGGCGGGAATGCGTATGGCCACCTTCTTGCCGTCGAGGGTCTTCACGCTCACGCGCGAGCCCAGCGTGGCCTGCGCGATGTTGATGGGCACGGTCGCGATGAGATCGAGCCCGTCGCGCTTGTAGAAGCGATCGGGAAGCACCGAGAAGGTGATCACCAGATCACCGGCCTGCCCGCCAGCCGCGCCTTTGCCTCCCTGCCCGCGCAAGCGCACCTTGCTGCCGGTTTCCGCTCCCGCCGGCACGGTAATGTTGACCGTGCGACGCGCCCGTGCCTCTCCAGTACCACGGCAGGTCCCGCAGCGTTCCGTGGGCACGCTGCCGCGCCCCATGCACACCGGACAGGGGCGATTCACCGCGAAACTCCCCTGACCGAAGGAAATGACCCCGCGTCCGCTGCACTCACCGCACGGCTTGATCTGGGCGCCGGGGGCCGCACCGCTGCCGCGGCAGATGGCGCACTCTTCGTTCACCTCGAGTTCAACAGGCACCTTGCCGCCGGCCGCGGCGATACGAAAGGGGACCTCGACCGTCTGCTCGATGGTCTGCCCCTTTTCGCTGCTGCGGGAGCGGGTGTTGCGGGCGCCCGCCGCGCCGCCGAACATCGACGAGAAGAGATCGCCGAGGCCGCCAATGCCCCCCACATCGAAATCGGTGAAGGTGCCGGCACCCGCCTGACCCGGACCGCGTGAAGCCCCGCCGGCGCCCGGTCGTGACGCGCGCGCGCCCCCGAACCCCACGCCGCCGAAGGCACCCAGCCGACGCATGTCGTCGTACTCTTTCCGCTTCTCGGCGTCGCCAAGCACGTTGTACGCCTCGGAGATCTCCTTGAAGCGATCGGCGGCCTTGGGATCGTTCTGGTTGGTGTCGGGATGATACTGCTTCGCGAGTCGCCGGTACTGCTTCTTGATCTCGTCTGCCGTGGCGGAAGACGAGACCCCGAGGACTGCGTAGAAATCGGTGCCGTTGGCCATGCTGTGCGTTGAGGCCTGAGAAGAGCGCGCGCGATCGCGGACGCGATCAGCGCACGCGATCAGCTTATGCGCCGGTCCACTGCTTCACGACGACGCGCGCGGGGCGCAGCACGTGACCGTTGATCACGTAGCCGGACTGGAAGCATACGGCCACCTGCCCGTCCTCCTCGGCTCGCGCGGCGGGGGCCGTGCTCACCGCTTCGTGCAGCGCCGGATCGAACGCGTGCCCCGTGGGATCGAGCACCTCGAATCCGTGGCCAGCGAGCGACTTGAAGATCTTCTTTTCGACGAGGATGACGCCATTCACCACCGTGGTGGAATCAACGGTGGCCGGATCGACGTTGGCAAAGCGGGTCAGGTCGTCGAGCGCGTCGATCAGACCACGCACCACCTCCCCCTGCGCCCGCCAGCCGGCTTCCTGCCGCTCCTTCACGGCACGGCGACGGAAGTTGTCGTACTCGGCGGCCAGCCGCAGATGCTTGTCCTTCAGCTCTTCGATCTCGCGCTGCCGGTCGTCCATGGGCACGGCCGACGCCGCAGCGGGCGCATGGGGATCGAGCGTGGCATCCAGATTCTCGTCAGCGGTCGACATGGGATCGGTCATGGTCGGAAGATGCAGCGAGGGTACTCCGCGACGGGGGTGGCCGGCGCGGCGGTGCAGGCTCTACGCATGAGCCTGCCCGAAGTTGCGGAAACCGGTGGTCCGGTGATGGTGGAATGTGTGGAACTCACCCGCGGGCGGTCCAGCCTTCGGACTGCGGCTCCCGCAGGAAGGCCTTGCGAAGCCGGTCCAGCGCCAGCTGTGCCGCTCTCCAGCGGATTTCGTGCCGGTCCCCCGGCAGCACCGCGCGCACCGCGTGGACGTCACCATCCACGTCGACGGCGACCCATACGGTCCCGACCGGTTTCTCCGGTGTGCCGCCGTCCGGCCCCGCGATACCGGTGATGCCCACGCCAATGGTACTCCCGAAGCGCAGCCGCACACCCGTGGCCATGGCCCGCGCCACCGCTTCACTCACGGCGCCCTGCTCGTCGATGAGTGCCGCCGGCACCCCGAGCTCACGAGTCTTTACCCCGTTGGCATAGGCAATGGTTCCCCCCAGCACCGTACGGCTGGATCCGGGTATCGCCGTGAGTCGCATGCCGAGCATCCCCCCCGTGCAGCTCTCCGCCACGGCCAGGGTGGCGTTCCGCGCGGCACACTCGGCCAGCATGATGGCCGCCAGATCGTCGTCGTTCTCGCCGTACACGTAGCGTGATACCTTGGCCCGCACGATGGCGGCGGCCTCATCGAGCGCCACCGTGGTGGCCCGCGCGTCGCGGTCCCAGCTGGTGAGGCGGAGATCAACGCCGTCCGACCCTGGCAGATAGGCAAGCGACAGGCCGTTGACGCCGCGCGCCAGCTCGCCCAGCCGGTCGGCCAGCGCCGACTCGGCGATGTTGGCGGTGCGCAACGTTCGACTGCGAATGACCGGGCCGCCCACCGGGAGCCGATCGCGGAGTGTGGGCACGACGGTGTCGGCCAGCATCCCGCGCATCTCCCGCGGAACGCCAGGCAGCATGATCACCCACCGGCCCTCTGCATCCTCGAGCCAGATCCCGGGGGCGCTGCCATGCCGATTGGGGAGAATGGTGCATCCTTCCGGCACCATGGCCTGCTGCTCGTTGCTGACCGGCAGGTCATGGCCGAATCGCTGCTGCCAGCGTTCGCGCAGCGCGGTGAGAATGCCGTGGTCCATGCGCATGCCCTTGCCGAAGATTGAGGCAATGGCCGGCTTGGTCATGTCGTCGGCCGTGGGCCCGAGGCCGCCGGTCGTGATGACCGCCCCGGTGCGCTCCAGGGCCTCGCTGACCGCCTGGCGGATGCGCTCCGCATCGTCGCCGCAGGTCGTACGCCGCACGATGCGTACACCGAGCGCCGCCAGCTCACGGGCCAGATGCGCGGCGTTGGTATCGATGGTGAAGCCGAGCAGCAGCTCGTCGCCGATAGTGACGATCTCCAGGTTCATCCCCCAAATTTAGGGGGCCGAGGCGCGGAGAAGGGGAGGCGCGGGGAGTCCAAGGTGACGGTCCACTGACGGACGCGTATAGCGTCTGCTGGCATGGCAGCGGACTTCACACACGCCGAGATCACGGCATCGGTCATCGATGCGGCGGTACGCCTGCATCAGGAGCTTGGGCCAGGAATGCTGGAATCGGCGTACGAGTTGCTTCTGGCGGACGAGCTTTCGCGACGGGGCCACGAGGTCGAACGCCAGCGAACGGTACGCATTGTTCACCGTGGTCGAACTGTCGACAGAGCGTTCCGAATCGACCTGCTCATTGACCGTCTTGTGGTGGTAGAGGTGAAGTGCAGCGAACGACACTCACCGGTCTACAGACGCCAGCTGCTCACCTACCTGCGACTCATGAAGCTGGAAGTTGGATTGATGCTCAACTTCGGCCTGCCGACCATGAAGGCGGGCATTGCACGCGTGATCAACACACAGGCAAGGTAGAAGAGTCCCCGCGCCTCCCCTTCTCCGCGCCTTCCGCGGCCTCAGGCCGCGCGCAGCACCTGCCCGCCGTAGCGGCGCATGTACAGCCACAGAGAGTAGAGCGTCAGCGCCACGGCGCCGACCATGCTGAGCACCCCCACGAAGCCGTTGAACAGGGCGAAAGCGCGCCAGGCGCCGTCGGCGAGCCATCCGCGATGCTCGGCCAGCGTGATGGCAAAGAACCAGAAGTACGCCGCGCCCATCCAGATGCTCTGGAAGGTGGTCTTCCACTTGGCCGGGCCGATGGCGGCAATGACCAGCCCGCGGCGCGCCGCGATCTGCCGGAACACCGTCATGAACGCTTCGCGCCCCAGCACCACGAGCACGATCCACAGCGGCAATGACACCTTGCCGAAGGGCAGTTCGAAGAGAAACGGACTCGACACCCCATCACCGGCCTCCACGAAGGCGTGGTGGCGCTGCAGCAGGTACATGGGAATGAGCGTCGCCAACAGCAGCAGCTTGTCGGCGAGCGGATCCAGCAGGCGGCCGAGGTCGGTGACGAGGTTGCGCGACCGCGCCAGATGGCCGTCCCAGTAGTCGGTAACGGCGGCAATGAGGAACAGCACGAACGCAAACAGCCGGGCGGACCACGAGGTGGTGAACGGCAACCACGCAATCAGCGGCGTCAGGGCGATACGGCCCACGGTGATTGCGTTGGGAAGGTTCACGCGATAGTCGGGTTGGCGGGACGCCTGGGCACGCAGCGCTCGCCGTGCGTCATCAGGCGAGCGTCTTCAGCACCAGCTTGGAAACGGCTTTGAGAGTATCGAAGACGCCATCGCCGGTAACGGCGACCGCTTCGAAGTACGGTACACGCTCCACCCATTCCCCGGTGGGCAACTGGCCCACCAGATACTCACCCGGGCGGAACGGATCCGCCAGCGGACGCATCCGCGACGGATCCGTAACCTCCCAGCCGGGATTCAGCATGGCCTGCAGATCGGCCACCGACGCCGCGTTGGGAAGATCGCGCTTGTTGTACTGGATGACGAACGGCATGCGGGTGAGGTCGTACCCGTACGCCGCCATGTTGTCATACAGGTTCTGCATGGACTCAAGATTGGCTTCGGCGCGCTCGGTCTGTGAGTCGGCGACGAACACCACCCCGTCCACGCCCTTCAAGATGAGCTTGCGTGACGCATTGTAGTAGACCTGCCCCGGCACGGTATAGAGGTGAAAGCGGGTCTTGAAGCCCCGGATCGTCCCCAGGTCGACCGGCAGGAAATCGAAAAACAGCGTCCGCTCGGTTTCCGTGGCCAGCGAGATGAGCTTGCCGCGCGTGCTCGGCGACACCTTGCCGTAGACGTACTCGAGATTGGTCGTCTTGCCGCCGAGACCGGGACCGTAGAACACGATCTTGCAGTTGATCTCGCGGGACGCATAGTTGATCATCGACATGAGCTTGCCCCTTTACTGAAACAAGCGGTCGATTTCGTCTTCAGCACCGGCGAGAAAACCGGGGGGCGCCGCAGCGCGCACGTTGCCGCGCGCGAAGACCCCCTCGAAAATGCGTGTGAGTTCGTCCACCGCGGCCTTCATGCGCAACCGCACCAGTCCCAGGGTGGTCCGGTTGTCGAAGAGCACCACCAGGATGACGCGGCGCGCGATGTCGGCGAGATACATCGATTCGCGCTCGCCCTGATGGAAGAGCACGTTAAAATCGCTTTCGCCGATCAGACGCGCGAGTTGGTCGTTGGCGCTGAAGTCGGCGGCGGTCAGCGTGGCGAAGGCCGTCGCATCGAAGTTGGGGGGTTCGCCAACGGTGGCGACGAGTTGCCCGCTGCGGTCGACGAGCAGCGCGCAGCGCGCTTTGGCGTCGTACAGGAAACGCTGCAGGGTGATCGTGATGGCCCCGAAGTCGTCCTCGGTGAACGACCAGGTGGCGGCGCCAATGGGCATGAATGCGTGAGTTGCCGGTGACCAGGAGACGAGCTGCCGGGTGCGTGACATGAATATGGCATGTCCGACCGAAAACCCGAGACTGCGCTTCTAGGAACGTAACGCCCGCTCCGTCCGGCGCAGAACCCCACGGGCGCGACGCCGCAGCAACGGGTGGGGCTCCCACTGGAGGTAATCGCGGAGGAGCCGCGCACTATCAACGCTCGGATGGGCCCTCAGGTAACCGAGGGCGGCGAGCCGTTTCAGCTTGTCGGGATGGAAAAGGCTCCGGCGGTGACGGCGCTGGGCCAGACTCCACCCCACCAGCCCCACGGCGGCCCCCACGACCAGCCCGATCCCCACCATGCCGGCGGCCTGCCACCCTCTGTCTCGCTGCGAACGCACGATCGGCTTTTCCCCTCTGCCCCCGGGGGACCGGGGGGTGGCGTAGTGGTGGGCGGTGCCCGCCCGGTTCTAAAGCATCTCCCGCCGCGCGGCGAGCGCCTGCGCGATGGTCACCCCGTCGGCGTATTCCAGATCGCCACCCACCGGGAGCCCCCTGGCGATGCGGGTGACCCGGACCGCCCCCCCCGCCAGCTGGCGCTGGACGTACAGGGCGGTGGCCTCCCCTTCCAGGGACGGGTTGGTGGCCAGGATGACCTCCTGTACCCCTTCCGGCTCGAGGCGTGCCAGCAGCGCCCCAATGGACAGATCGTCCGGGCCCACGCCATCGAGCGGCGACAGCCGTCCCCCCAGCACGTGATAGAGGCCACGGAATTCCCCGGCCCGTTCGATGGAGGCAATGTCGCTGGCCTCCTCGACCACGCAGAGGACCGTTGCGTCGCGGCGGGGATCGGCGCAGAGCGGGCACACCGGCTGCTCCGTGAGGTTGAAGCACCGTTCACAGGGGCGCACCCGTTCCGTCAGCGCAACGAGGGTCTCGGCCAGACGCCGACTCTGTGCGGCCGGCTGCCGCAGCAGGTGGTACGTGAGGCGCAAGGCCGTCTTGCGTCCAATACCGGGCAGCCGCGCCAGCTCGCTGGTCAGCTCGTCGATGACGGACACGCGAGGCGAATCAGAACGGCAGCTTGAACGGCAGGTCGATGCCGCCCGTCACCTTCTGCAGCTCCATCTGCATCGCGTCGGCCGCCTTCTTTTGCGCCTCAGCCACGGCCACGACGATGAGATCCTCGACCATGTCCTTGTCTCCCATGATCGACGGATCGATCTGGATGCGCTTGAGCTGCATCTTGCCGTCGACATCGGCGGTCACCATGCCGCCGCCGGCGAGTGCACTGAACGTGCGCTGCGCCATCTCTTCCTGCATCGTCTGCATGCGGGCCTGCATGTCCTTGAACTGGCCCAGCATCTTGAAGATATCCATCGGGGTACTCGGAGAGGTTTCTATGTCACGGGAGGGAGCAGGGGGAAGGGTCTCAGGGGGAAGGATAAAGGCTCCTGCTCCCTTCATCCTGACACCCTTCTCCCTGCTCCCTGCCGTGAAATCAGTCCAACAGCTCGAGATCCAGGGCCTTCACGGCCGCCTCAAGCAAGGGATCCTTGGCGGCGATCTGTTCCGTGCGCTGCTGCTGCACGTCGTGCGCGGTGAGGCGCTTCGATGTGGCGCGTGTCGCCGGTGCACCGGCCGGCGCAACGGGCGCCGTCGGTTGCAACGTGAAGCCGTTCACCCCCGGCAGATTCGCCTGCAGTGCGGCCAGCACATCGGCGCGCGCGCGCTCCACCGGCATCGCGAAGGTATCGTCGCCCGCCGCATGGGACAGCGTGACCACGCCATTGGCAGACACGGCCACGGGCACGAGGCGCTGCAGGGCTTCCGCCACCATGCCGCGCCCGCTGCTGCGCACGGCGGCAGTGACCTGCGGCCAGGCGGCCATGACCTGCTCAACCGTGG
>VYLE01000550.1_pt1 | contig 18218 bp, 14 predicted proteins | sample 5114391 | NCBI WGS metagenome assembly VYLE01 (sample SAMN12291771, study PRJNA351875) | freshwater metagenome | isolation source: freshwater lake | place: USA: Michigan, Kent Lake | collected 2013-08-15
GGCTCGCCGGCGCGCCGGTTGGTTCGCCGATGGTGCGGGTGATCGCCATGAGCGATTTTCACGCGGCCTTGCGTCCGCAGTTCGATCAGGGCAACGCCTCCACAGGGGGCGCCGTGGCGCTGTCCGCGGCCATTCGCCGCGCGCAGCGCGAATGCCAGCCCCCCATTTGCCAGCATGTGGTGATCGATGCCGGCGACCTGTTCAGTGGCTCGCCGGCCTCCGACTGGTACGGCGGTCGGCCAACCGTCGACGTGCTGAACCGCCTCGATGTGGCCGCCGGTGCGCTGGGCAATCATGAATTCGATTTCGGTCAGGACACCCTGCGCGCGCGCATGCGCGAGCTGCGCCACGCCATTCTGGGCGCCAATGTTCGCGGCCCCGACGGCGAGCGCCCCGCCTGGCTGCGTGCCGACACGATCGTCACGCGGGGCACGGTGCGAATCGGCATTGTGGGGGCCGCCGGCACGCACACCCCCAACACCGCCAGCCGGCGCAAGGTGGGGCTGCTCACCTTCCTCGACCCGGTCCCCGTGTTTGTCGAACGCACCCGCGCGTTGCGCGCGGCGGGGGCGCAGGTCGTGGTGGCGGTCATTCACGACGGCGGCCGCTGTGAACGCGATCGCCCCACCGACTGCAGCGGTGCCGGCATCGATATCGGCCGGCGCCTGGGCGAGATGGGGGCGGATCGCCCGGACGTGTACGTCATGGGACACGCCCACGTGAACATCACGCTCGATTTCAACGGCATGCCCGCCGTCGAACCCACATCGAGTGGCCGTGGCATCGTCGTGGTCGACGTTCCCGTGGGTGGCGGTCGGGCACGAGCCGAGGTGCGCCCGGTGCGTGGTGACGAGGTGGCCGAGGCTGCACCGGAGGTCGACTCCATTGTGCGCGTGGCCGAGGAGCGCGTGCGCCCCCGATTGCAGCAGCACGTGGCCACGCTGGCCGAGCCCATGCTGCGGGCCGGTGCGCAAAACCCGGTCGGGAACATGCTTGCCGACGCCGTCCGCGCCGCCGCCGGGAGTGACGTGGGCATGTGGAACAATGGCGGTGTGCGGGCCGACATGGCCGCCGGCCCACTGAACTACGGCGATATCCACTACGTGACGCCGTTCGGCAATCTCGTGGCACGCGTACGCCTGCGCGGGCGTACGCTGCTGCAGCTGCTCGAAGCAACGGTGGATCGCGGTCGGCCGGACGCACACGTGAGCGGAGTGACCGTCGAATACGATCCGGCCCGTCCACGCGGGGCGCGGGTCGTGCGCGCGCGTGACGCGGCAGGGCGTCCCATCGATCCCGATCGGATCTACACGGTCGCGATGAACGATTTCATGGTGGAAAACGACTTCAGCGGGTCACTCGCCGGAGCAATCGTCACCGAGTTTCTCACGGTGCGCGACATCGACGCCGTACGCGCCTTCCTCTCGCAACAGCCGCAACCGGTGCGGGGCGACCGGACCGAGCGGGTGCGTCCCATCACTTCAGGGAGCAATTGATGCCCAACGTGGAAGTCCGGGTGTTCGTGAACGAGCGCGGCGTATCGGTGCCCGCCGGAACAGCGGCACTCGATGCGGTGCGTGCCCTGTTCCCCGAAGACGCCGACGGCATCGTCGGTGGACGACTGCGACTCACCGACAGTCGCGGATTGCCCATCGCGGCCGACACGCCGGTGGTAGGCGGCGCGATCTTCCGCGTCGTGACGGCGCGCGAGCGGCTGAGCGACGGTGCAGCATGAGCACCACGCGCAATCCTGATTTCGTCGCCCGCGTTCGCGCGATGCCGAAGGCCGAGCTGCACTGCCATCTCGACGGCTCCCTGCGGCCAGCCACGCTACGCGAACTCTCGGCCGCGCGCGGCCTCGTGCTGCCGCATCAGCACGACGCGGCGCTGGCCCGCTGGATGCGCGTCGACGACGCGCACGACCTGGCGGAGTACCTGGCCCGGTTCGAGACCACCCTGGCGGTCATGCAGACGGCCGACGAGCTCCGGCGCATTGCGCGGGAGCGCATCGCCGATGCCGCGGCCGACGGCGTCCGCTACGTGGAGGTGCGGTTCTGCCCCGCGCTGCACACGCGCGAAGGCCTTGCGATTGATGCGGTCATGGACGCGGTGCTGGCTGGACTGCAGGCAGGAGAGGCGCAAACGGGTGTCGTCGCACGGCTCATCGTGTGCGCGCTGCGCAGCCTGCCGTGGCCCCACAGCATGGAGATGGCGGAACTCGCCGTGGCCTACCAGCGCCGCGGGGTGGTGGCCTTCGATCTGGCGGGGGGGGAACTCGGTAACCCCGCCCGGGCGCATGCCCCTGCCTTCGAGTACGTGCGCCACAACAACCTGGCCGTCACGGTGCATGCCGGTGAGGGGGACAGCGCCGCGTCCATCCACGAGGCGGTGCACCAGTGTGGAGCCAACCGCATTGGCCACGGCACGCGGCTGCGCGAAGACGCGGCGCTCGAGGCCTACGTGGTCGACCGACGCATCCCGCTCGAGGTGTGCCCCACGAGCAACGTACAGACGCGGGTCGTGAACGCCTTCGCCGAGCACCCCATCGAACGCTATCGCCAGCTGGGAGCGCTCGTCACGGTGAACACCGACAACACCCTGATGAGCGGGGTGTCGCTCACCGACGAGTTCGTGGCTTGCGCCGTGCACCTCGATTGGAGCCACGAAACACTGGCGCAGGTGGCGCTGCAGGCCTTCGATGCCGGCTTTCTGCCGTACACGGAGCGCCTGGCGCTGCGGGCCAGCGCCGAACGCGATCTCGCGCGCATGGCATCGCCCTGGCCGGCGCTGTTTCTGCCGGCCGGCCATCAGGCGGATGGTGCCGCATGACGCCCGCCATGCGCGCGACGGGGGGCCCGGACGCGCAGGCCGCGGCGGCGTTCATTCGTGGGCGGGTCGAGGGCGACTGGGCGGCCCCCGTGGCCGGCATCGTGCTGGGGTCAGGTCTCGGGGGGTTGGCGCAGCGGCTCGAGCAGGCGCTCCCCATCCCGTTCTCCCATATCCCCGGCTTCCCGGCAGCCACGGTAGCCGGTCATGCGGGGCAAGTGCTGCTGGGACGTCTCGCGGGCAGGCCGGTCGTCATGTTGGCGGGGCGTTTCCACATGTACGAGGGGCACCCGGCCTCTCTCGCGGCGTTCCCGGTGCGTGTGCTGCACGCGCTGGGCGCGTCGGTGTACATCGCGTCGAATGCGGCCGGCGGGGTGCGCCGTACCTTCGCACCGGGCGATCTGATGCTCGTTGCCGATCACATCAACCTGATGTTCCGCAATCCCCTCATCGGGCCCACCGAGCCGGGTGACGAGCGCTTTCCCGACATGTCCGATCCGTACGATCCGGCGCTGCGTGCGCTCATGCGTGAGGCAGCCTCGGCGGTCGGTGTTTCCCTGCAGGACGGGGTGTACTGCGGGCTGCTGGGACCGACCTACGAGACGCCGGCCGAGGTGCGCATGCTCGAGCGCCTTGGCGCCGATGCCGTGGGAATGTCCACGGTACCCGAGGTCATCATGGCGCGGGCCATCGGCATGCGCGTCGTGGCCGTCTCGTGCATCACCAACAAGGCCGCGGGACTATCGGCCGAACGACTCAGTCACGCCGAGGTGATGGAGGCGGGGAAGGCCGCCGGCGGCCAGTTCGAGGCCCTGATCACCGAGTTCGTACGGCGACTCCCATAACGTTAGCGCCGCGGAGCCGGTGAGCGGGGCAGCGCTGCCAGACGTTCCTTGAAGCGCTGGAAGCTGCGCGAATCGCGCGTGAGCGAGCGCAGCACGACCGGGTCGATCCGGTCGATTTCCTCTTCGGTGGTGCGAATGCGGCTCTCCTCCACGGGGTGCGAGGCAAACCAGGCCTCCACCGACCCGGGATTGCGCTCGCGTTCGCGCAGCAGGATGCGGAACATGCTGGGCATGCCGCGCGGATCGATGCCGGCTCGCGTGACATACTTCACGCCGAAACGATCGGACTCGGTCTCATCGTCCCGGCTGAACTTGGCAAAGCCGGCCTGCGCCAGCACCGATACCCCCGTGCCGGCGAGGCCCTGGCAGAAGGAGGGAGCCAGAATGCACCCGATGCTGAGACCGTAGTTGGCGCGCTGCGCGGCGGCCATCTGCTTCATGCTGTGCCGCTGTGTGACGTGGGCAATCTCGTGCCCCAGCACGCCGGCAAGCTCCGACATGTTGGTGGTGCGCTCGATGAGCCCGCGGTTCACGTAGATGTGCCCCCCCGGTACCGCGAAGGCATTGATCTCGGGCTGGTCGACGACATTGAAGCGCCAGGTGAGACTGCGATCGTCCACGACCCGCGCGATGGAATCACCCAGCACGTTGATGTAGCGCACGACCTCCGGGTCGCGCACCATGGGTAGCTGCTGCTCGATCTGCTGCGCGTACTGGCTGCCCATCTCCAACTCCTGGGCCGTGCCGGGAACACACGCCCCCACGACCACCAGGGCGCCCACGGCCACACCGCGCTGCAGGCGCCTGGTGACCCTGCCGGCGTCTGCGCTGCTACCCCACGCCCCGTTTCCCGCCATATTCCCTCCGTCGTGGCACTGCCACTGTTGTGCGCGGCCCGAAGGCCGCTGCTGCGCATCCGTGACTTACTACCCGCGAACTCCGCGCGTTGTCCCAATTTTGGTGAAGCTACTCACACTCGCCCGTGACCTGCAGCGTCGGAAGGGCCGCGAACGGCAGCACCGGTTCGTGGCCGAAGGCGTGCGTACGGTGGAGGCGCTGCTCGCCTCCCCGCTCACGGTAACCGGCCTGCTGGTCACCGATGCGCTGCCAGGGCAGGCACGTGGATTGGCGCTGCTGCAGCAGGCGCAAACGCGCGGGGTGCCGGTGCAGGTGGTGACGGGGGACGAGCTGGCCAGTGCCAGCGACACCGACGCGCCGCAGGGGGTGCTGGCGGTGGCCGACATCCCCCCGGCGGCTTCCCTCGCCCCAGACGCCAGCGCGCGCTATCTGGTGCTCGACGCCCTGCAGGATCCGGGCAACGTGGGCACGGTAGTGCGCACCGCTGCCGCGCTTGGGGTCACCGCCACCATCGCCCTGCCCGGCACCGTCGATTTCTGGAACGCCAAGGTTGTGCGCAGCAGCATGGGGGCGCTCTTTCATCATCCCGTGGCCACCATGGGGTGGAACGATCTGGCGGCTTTCCTTGCGCAGCACCGGGTTGCGCTCTGGGCTGCGGACCTCAATGGGGATCCGCTTCCCGAGGTGGCGGCCGGCGCACTCCCCGAACGGCTGGCGCTGGTGGTGAGCAACGAGGGGGCGGGGTTGTCCCCTCACGTGGCGGCCGCGGTCGAACGCCGGCTGCGCATTCCCATGGCCCAAACGGTGGAATCGTTCAACGTGGCGGCCGCTGCGGCCATCGTGCTCTACGCACTCGGCGTGGCGCAGCCGGCCGCTCGGTCGTCCTGACGGCATGCAAGGATCGCCTCCGTTCGCCCCCGCCGTTGCCGATTCGGCCGCCCTCAGCGGTCTCTTCACGGCCCCCGCGCTCGCGCTGTTCCCCCTCACGGAGCTGCTGCTGGTGCTGCTCCCGGTCTTCGTGGTGGGTGCCTGCCTCGGATCGTTTCTCAACGTCTGCATTGCGCGTTGGCCGCTCGAACTCAGCGTGGTGCGTCCGCGGTCGCGGTGCCCGCGCTGCGAACGGCAGATCCGCTGGTTCGAGAACATCCCGGTGCTCAGCTGGCTGCTCCTGCGCGGCAAATGCGGCGGCTGTGCGTTGCCCATCTCCGTCCAGTACCCGCTGATCGAAGTGATCGTGGGGCTGGTGTGGGCGGCGGCAGCGTACTGGTTCGGGGTCACGCTCGAAGCGGTGCGGGTGGCCACCTTCGCCACGCTGCTGCTGGGGATCGCCGTCACCGACGCCAAGCATTACCTCATCCCCGACGGGTTCACCGTCTCGGGGCTGCTGCTCATGCTGCTCTTCGCCTTCGCCAACTTCTTCGTGGGCGAGTCCTCGCACTTCGTCTCGCTCTGGCCGGCAATCCTTGGCGCCTGTGTCGGTGCCGGCGCCATCACGATCATCGGGTGGCTGGCCGAGGTGATCATGAAGCGCGAGGCCATGGGGTTCGGGGACACGACGCTCATGGCGGTGGTGGGGGCGGCCGTGGGCGCCGAACGCTCGCTGCTCACCATCGTCGCGGGCGCCTTCGTGGGCGCCGTCACGTTCCTGCTGATCGTGGGACCCATCGTGAAGCTGCGCGCGAGTCGACGCGGTGAGGAATTCGCTTTCCCTGACGTCCCCTTTGGCGTCTTCCTTGCGCCCGGTGCAATGCTCACCTTGCTTTGGGGTGATACGCTGATCCGCTGGTACATCGAGCGCGCATTCTCTGCCTGACCTTGCCCATGATCCATTCGCTCCGTCCGTCGCGCATTTGCGCGGTGGCATTCGTTCTGGTGGCCTCCGTCATCGCGGCCTGCGGCGACACGCCGAAGAATGGTGAGGGCCCCTATGCCGACCTTGTGGCCGAGTTCGTGCCCAGGATCGAGCGGGAAATGGGGCTACCCTTCAAGACGCCGCCCAAGGTGGAGCAGCGTTCGCGCGACGAAGTGGCGGTGTTCGTGCGCAAGCAGCTCGAGAGCGACCGTGGGCGCGCCCAGGTGGTCGGACAGGAGGCCGCATACAAGCTGCTCGGCCTCGTGCCCGATACGATGCAGCTTGGCGTACTCCTGCAGCGACTGCTGGAGGAGCAGATCGCGGGGTATTACGACCCGGCCACCAAGGTGCTGTATGTGGTGGAGGGGGCGCCCGACGCGCTGCTCAAGCAGACGGTCTCGCACGAACTGGTGCACGCATTGCAGGACCAGTACGTGAAGATCGATTCCATCCAGGCACGGGTGGACGACGGCGATCGCCAGGTGGCGGCGCAGGCGGTGCTGGAAGGGCAGGCGGTGTTCATGCAGCTGCGCATCGACGCCAACGCCGGGCCCATGCTCAGGGAGCCGGGCGGCTGGGATCGCATTCGCGACATGATCCGCGAGGGCTCGGTCGGGATGCCGATCTTCGCGTCGGCACCACGCGCCGTGCGTGAGGGGTTGCTCTTTCCGTACCTTGGCGGGGCCGACTTCGTGCGGCGCTTCGTCACCGTGCGGCCGGAGAAGGAACTCCTGACCGACCTGCCGGTCTCCACCAAGCAGATCCTCAGCGACTCGGCCTATTTCGGTGGCGGGACGAATGGTCGTGACGTGCCCGTGCGGGTCACGTTGCCGACACCGAGTTTGGGAGAGGTGATCTACAGCAACACCTTCGGCGAGTTCGAAACGCGACTGGCGCTGGTGCAGCACATCAAGGACGATGAGCTCGCCCGGCGCGCCGCCACCGGCGTGGACGGAGACCGCTATGCGGTCATTCGTACCGCGCAGGGACAAGCGCTCGTTTGGGCCTCCGTGTGGGATTCCCCGGCGGATGCGGCGGATTTTCTGGATGCCATGGGCGACGCGGCACGTCGGCGCTATGGGCTGCCCAAGCCGGATATCGCCGCCGGGAGTACGACCCGTCGCTTCGACGTGGCCGCGACACCGACGCGCAGCGCGCGCACGGTGACGCTGAGTTTGGAACAGGTGAACGGAAAACCCGTAGTGCTCTACATGGACCTTCCTGCCGCTGTTTCAGCTCCCATCGATCCGTCCCGCATCGTGGTGGACAGCCCGGCCGGCGGCCGCTGACCTCTCCGACCGGGGACGGGCACGACGCGCCCATGACCAATCCTGCTCCGCTGGGGCCCCCCGCGGCCGACGACGCCCTGCCGGCAGCGCTGCGCATCACCCCCGACGACGACATGCGTCGCGTGCGTCTCGCGCAGATGAAGCGGGTGGCCACCCTGATGCTGGTGGTGGTGGCCGTGGTGTTCGTCGCGGCCCGCGTGTACGAGGCGCAGTATCCGTGGCTGGGCTATCTGCGCGCCTTCGCTGAAGCGGCCATGGTGGGGGGCATTGCCGACTGGTTCGCGGTGACCGCCCTCTTTCGCCACCCGCTGGGCATCCCCATTCCGCACACCGCCATCGTGCCCGCGCGCAAGGATCGCATCGGGACGGCACTGGGCACCTTTGTGCAACGCAACTTCCTCACGCGCGAAGTCGTGGCGAGCAAGCTGGGCGCCATGAAGCTGGGGGAACGCGCGGCAGCGTGGGTGGCCCGGCCCGAGAACAGCCGCCGACTGGCGCGCGCCGCCGCGCATGGTCTGTCCGGTGCGGTCGGGGTGCTGCGCGACTACGAGGTGCAGGCGCTCGTGGATCGCGGCATCGTGGCCCGTCTGCGCCGCCTGCAGGCGGCGCCGCTGGCCGCCAAGACGTTCGAACTGCTCACTGCGGACGGACGGCATCAGACGTTGCTCGATGATGCCCTGCGGCTCGCGGCGCGTTTCCTCGACGAGAACGAGGAGATGATCCGTGCGCGCATCCGGCAGGAGAGCCCGTGGTGGGTGCCGGGCGCCGTGGAGAACCGGTTGGGTGACAAGATCGTGAGTGGTGTGGAGGCGACGCTGGTGGCCGTGGCCGCCGATCCGGCGCACCCGCTGCGGAAGCGCTACGACGAGGCCGTCGAGCGCTTCGTGCAGAACCTGCGCGAGAATCCTGCAACCATTGCCCGTGCCGAGCAGATCAAGCTGGAGCTGCTCGACCATCCCGGCGTGGCCGAATTCTCACGGGAAGTGTGGGGCGATGTGAAGTCGCGGCTGGCGCAGTACGCCGAACGGCTGGCCACCGAAACGGAAGCCGAACCCGATCAGCTGGAGCGATGGATGGCCGGGCTGGGCGAAAAGGTGCTCGCCGATCCCGCCCTGGCCGACAAGGTGAACGGCTGGGTGGTGGAGCTCGTGACCTATTCGGTGGAGCAGGCGCGCGAGGAGGTGGCTGCGCTCATCGCGACCACGGTGGCGGCGTGGGACGCCGATGCGACCTCACGCAAGATCGAACTGCAGATCGGTCGCGATCTGCAGTTCATCCGCATCAACGGCACGCTGGTGGGCGGCCTGGTGGGACTGCTGCTTTACGTGGTTGGCCAGTCGCTGGGCTGACCGGTCGACGACCGGTCGACGACCGGTCAGCGCAAGTCGGCGGGCACCGCCCGCGACTTGCGGCCGGTTGGCGTGGCGCGGCTCTCCACCTTGTCGGCCGGATGCCTGGTCGGGTGCGGCAGCAGGGCGAGATGCAGCACCTCGTCCATCGTGCTGGCAAAGGTGAACGCCATCTTCTCGCGCACCTCCTGCGGCACATCGCGCACGTCCTTCTCGTTCCCCTTCGGCAGAATGACTTCGCGCAACCCGGCACGATAGGCCGCCAGCACCTTCTCCTTCACGCCGCCGATCTCCAGCACCTTGCCGCGTAGGGTGACTTCGCCGGTCAGGGCCAGGTCGCGACGCACCGGCCGTCTCGACAGGGCACTGGCCAGGGCAAGCGTGACGGCGATGCCGGCGGATGGACCGTCCTTGGGCACGGCACCGGCCGGGAAGTGCAGGTGCATGTCGCTCTCGCGGAACTCCGACTCGGCAATGCTGAGGGTGGCGGCACGCGAGCGAACGAACGAATAGGCGGCCTCGGTGGACTCCCGCATCACGTCGCCCAGCTGCCCGGTTACGGTGAGCTTGCCCACGCCCGGCATACGCAGCGCTTCGATGGTCATCAGTTCACCGCCGGTGGCCGTCCACGCCAGACCGGTCACGGCGCCGATCTCCGGTTCCTTCTCGGCTTCTTCCTGCGAAAAGCGCGGTGGTCCCAGCAGCTCCTCCGCACGCGCGGCACCGATCTCCCAGGTGCTCTCGTCGCCATCGGCCTTGGCGCGGGCCCGCTTGCGCAAGAGGGTGGCAATGCTGCGCTCGAACGTGCGCAGCCCCGCCTCGCGTGAGTAGCGACTGGTGATGAAGCCCAGCACCGCCTCGGAGATGTGCAGGTCCTCCGGGGTGAGTCCGTGGTCGTCGAGCAGGCGCGGAATGAGATACCGTTGCGCGATCTCCACCTTCTCCTCGATGGTATAGCCGGCGATGCGGATGACCTCCATGCGGTCGCGCAACGGCCCCGGAATATCGAAGAGATTGTTGGCGGTGCAGATGAACAGCGTGCTCGACAGATCGAAGGGCAGATTCAGATAGTGATCGACGAACGTCGTGTTCTGCGACGGGTCGAGCACCTCGAGCATCGCCGCGGTGGGGTCACCCGAGGGCCCGCCGCTCGACATCTTGTCGATCTCGTCGATCATGATGACCGGATCGCGCACCTCCACGCGCCGGAGCGCCTGGATGAGCATGCCCGGCATGGCGCCCACGTAGGTGCGCCGATGACCGCGAATCTCCGCCTCGTCACGTACACCGCCCACGGAGATGCGGTAGAAGGCGCGGCCGATGCTCTTGGCGATCGCCTCGCCAAGCGAGGTCTTGCCCGTGCCCGGCGGCCCCACGAGACAGAGGATGGGGCCCGTGGGATCGCCGCCCCGCAGCTTGCGGACCGCGAGGTACTCGATGATGCGCTCCTTGGCCTCATCGAGGCCGTAGTGCCGCTCCTCAAGCGCCTCCTCGACCTTGGCGAGCAGGATTTCCTCGTCATTGCCGCTGCGTGTGTGCCACGGCAAGGCCAGCACCCAGTCCAGATACGTGCGCAGCACCTGGTACTCGCTCGAGGCGGGCGAGAGCATGCGCAGGCGTTCGGTCTCGCGACGTGCTTCCGCTGCGACCTTCTCCGGCAGATGCGCCTCGTCGATGCGGCGCAGCAGGTCGACCGATTCCTTTTCGTTCGGATCCGCCTCACCCAGCTCGGACTGAATGGCGCGCAGCTGCTGGCGCAGGTAGAACTCGCGCTGGTGCTGCTCGATCTTGATTTCCGTCTGCTTCTTCACGTCCTCCATGACGCGTGCACGTGCCACCTCGCGCTCGAGGCGCGTCAGGATGAAGCGGATGCGCTGGCCAATGTCGAGACGCTGCAGCACCTCCTCCTTGTCGGCGATGCGCAGGTTCATGTTCGTGGCGGCGAGATCGGCGAATCGTCCCGGGTCGGAGACGTTCATCTTGAGGATCTGCGGCACCTCGTTGGGAATGCGATCGACCAGCTCGGCGAGCGTTTCGGCGGCGGTGACGGTGCGCGCCACCAGCTCGTCGAGTTCGGCCGGGTCGGGGGGCGTTTCCCGGGCGCCCTGCACCTGCGCAATGGCGAACGGTTGCACCTGATCGATGGCGTCGATCGTGATGCGGCGGAGCCCCTGCAGGGTGATCTGGACCGTTTCCCCGGGCAAGTTGATGCGCTCGTGGACACGCGCGGCCACCCCCACCCGCCCCACGAAGCGCTGCGGATCGATGGCATCATCGCCGTCACCGGAGGCCACCACCAGGGCCACCACCAGCCCCGATTCCTCGTGCGCCCGCAGCAACGCCAGGTTTTCGGGTGCCCCCATTTGCACAGCGATCGTTCCCAGCGGATAGACGATCGTGGAGCGCAGGGCCATGAGCGGCAGCGACGGCGGCAGCTCCGCCCGGAGGATCTCCTCCTTGCGCTGTCCGCGAGGCATCGTGACGGCGGGGTACCGCGGGTTCTGTGAAGACACGGGCTGGCAGGAAGAGTGACAGCGTGATCCAGGAGCGGGCCAATCTAGGGCGCCGAAAAACGGGAGCAACGCGTGATTCCGACGCAAGTTGCGTCACCGGTGGCCCTCTCCGTCACCCCCCGGGAATAATAGCGGTGCGCGGGGTCACGGAGGCGCCGGAAACGCATCTGGGGCGGCCATGGGCCCGCCCGCCTTCCGGATCGATTACCTTTCCGGCCTATGTTCGACGAGCTCACAGACAAACTCGGCAACGTCTTCGCCAAGCTGCGCGGACGAGGCGTCCTGACCGAGTCCGATATCAAGGAGGGGATGCGCGAGGTCCGCCGTGTCCTGCTCGAGGCCGACGTCAACTTCGCCCTGACCCGCGAGTTCCTGGAGCGGGTGGAGAAGCAGGCGGTTGGCGTGCTGCAGCTCAAGACGGTGCAGCCGGCGCAGCAGCTGGTGAAGATCGTGCACGACGAGCTCACCGCCATGCTGGGCGAACGGCGCGAGGGGCTGCGCATGAGCACCGTGCCCCCCACCATCATCATGATGGTCGGGTTGCAGGGGTCGGGAAAAACCACCACCGCCGGCAAGCTGGCCCGCAAGCTCAAGCTCGAGGCCAAGAGCTCGCGCCTGGTGGCGGCCGACGTGTACCGGCCGGCCGCCATCGATCAGCTCGAGACGCTCGGCAAGGCACTCGACGTGCCGGTCTACGCGGACCGCACCACGCAGGATGTGGTGAAGATCGCCAGGGCGGGCATCGAGCAGGGCACCCGCAACCGCGACCGGGTGGTCATCGTGGACACCGCCGGGCGCCTGCAGATCGACGCCGACATGATGGACGAGCTCAAGCGGCTCAAGGCGGCGATCAAGCCCGATGAGATTCTCTTCGTGGCCGACGGCATGACCGGCCAGGAAGCCGTGAAGATTGCGCAGGGCTTCAACGAGGCGCTCGACATTACGGGCGTGATTCTCACGAAGCTCGACGGTGACGCCCGTGGTGGCGCCGCGCTGTCGATCTACGGCGTGCTCAAGAAGCCCATCAAGTACATCGGTGTGGGCGAGAAGCCCGACGCGCTCGAGGAGTTCCACCCCGAGCGCATGGCGGGGCGCATCCTGCAGATGGGCGACATCGTGTCGCTCGTGGAAAAGGCGCAGGAAGCCTTCGACGAAACCGAGGCCAAGAAGCTCGAGAAGAAGGTCCGCAAGGAAGGCATGGACCTCGAGGACTTCCTGTCGGCCATGCGCCAGATGCAGAAGCTGGGGCCCTTCGAGAATCTCCTCAAGCTGTTGCCCGGGGTGAACTCGAAGATGCTGAAGGACGTGAAGATGGACCCCAAGCGCATGAAACACATCGAGGCGATCGTGCTCTCCATGACGCCCCAGGAGCGGAAGAAGCCCGAGATCATCAACGGATCACGCCGCGCGCGCATCGCGAAGGGGTGCGGCCGGCCGGTGAACGAGGTGAACCGCCTGCTCGAGCAGTTCCGCGAGATGCAGAAGATGATGAAGAAGATGGGCGGCATGCAGGGCGGCGGGAAAGGCGGGATGCCCCGCCTCCCCTTCGGCGGTGGCGGCATGTTCGGGATGCGCTGAGCATAGCGCCAACCCACGACTGAAAACTCGAACCCGGAACTCACAACTGATCGGTTGTGGGTTCCGGGTTCGAGTTTGTAGTAGCGGGGTACTGCGGCGTCAGCCTTCTGCCGGCACGATAGAATCCAAGCCCGGCCACGCCGCGAGGTTGTACACCACGAGCGTACGCAGGTAATGGCGGCCGGCATCACCATGCGCCGCCAGCACCGCCTCGGCGCCGGTCTTCACGGCCGCGGCATCGGCATACGGGACCTCGAGATCCTCGGGGAGCACCCCGTTCTCATGGGCCACCCCCATGGTGTCGAGGAACGTGATCTGGTACTGCGGCTCGAGATCGACATAGAGCAGCTGCAGCAGCTCCAGTTCGTCCTGCGCGGTGAGCGCGCCCAGCCGGAGCGCTTCCTTGCCCACCTTGTCGGCGGGCCACGATACCAGAGTTGACGCACGAAAGCCGCCGCCCTTGGCGGCAATGCGTTGGGCGTACAGCGCTTTCGCGCCCTTGTGCTTGGCCAGGGCCTGCAGCACCAGCCACTGCCGGCGCTCCATCGGGAGCGCCTTGAACGGAGAAGGGATCTTGGGCATCTCCCAAAACTACTAGTGGGAGTTGCCGGACGCGCCTGTCCGTGACATGCGCTCCATCACGCGCCGGGCGATCTGGTCGGCCAGCTCGTCACCCGCCAGCACGGGGGCGGACATGCGCCCCAGAATGGGCGGCGGGCCTGCCGGCACTCCCGACTGACGACGCTGCGCCAGCGCATCGGCCGCCTCCTGACAGTCCACGCCCGTGGCGATCTCGCGCAACAGCCCCTCGTGAATGTCGTACACCAACCCGTGCAGCAGGGGGCGCTTCCCCTTGGCCCAGGCATTCTGCACGATGGGGGTCTCCGACAGGTGATAGAGCTGCTCCAGCACGTTGAGCTCCACCACCCGGTCGAAGCGTGCCTGCTCATCCTCGATCTGCTCGAGCTCTGGCCGGTTCCAGCGCACCACATTGCGGATGGGTTGCAGCCACAGGTCCACGAGCCCGTAGCTGGCGGTGCCCATGGCGGCCTTCACGCCGCCACAGTTGTAGTGGCCGGTGATGATCACGTGCTTCACATCGAGCACCTCCACGGCGTACTGCAGGACGCTCATGGCGTTGAGGTCGCTCGGCAGCACCACGTTGGCAATGTTGCGGTGCACGAAGAGCTCGCCCGGCTCGGTACCGGTGACCACGTTGGCGGGGACGCGGCTGTCGGAGCAGCCGATGTACAGGAACTGCGGTTCCTGCTTCGCCGCCCGCTTCTCGAAATACTCCGGATCGGCCGCCTTCATGGCCGCCGCCCATTCGCGGTTGTGCTGGATGATCTTGCGGAAGTTTTCCATGGTCGATCCGGTCAGTGGGCAGGCGTAAGGTCGGTCTCGGGAATGCCCACGAGCCGGTAGTCGATGTTGCGGGAACGGGCGGTTTTGCGAAACTCGAGCAGGGCCTCGAGCGCGTCGTAATCGAAGCGCGTCGTCTTGCGCCCATCGATCTCCACGCGACAGCCGGCCGGTAGCGCATCGAGCGTCTGCATGAGATTCGACTTGCTGAGGAACGTGACCTGATCGGGGAGCACGTAGCGCGTGAGCACGGCGCCCGGGGGGCTGACCTTGGTGAGGGCAGGGCGCCGCATGTGCTCCGCGACGATGAACCCGATGCCCACCACCAGCCCCACCGCGATGCCGCGCAGCAAGTCGGTGAAGAGGATCGCCACGATGGTGACGGCGAACGGAATGAAGTGCGACCATCCCAAATGCCAGGCGCTCTTCCAGAGCGACGGCGTAGTGAGCTTGAACCCCGTTACGAGCAGCACCGCCGCCAACGCCGCCAGCGGAATGCGGTTGAGCACCGGGGCCAAGGCCAGTACCGCGATGATGAGCCACACGCCGTGCGCGATGGCCGACAGCCGCGAGCGCGCACCGGCATCGACGTTGGCGGAGCTGCGCACGATGACGCCGGTGACCGGCAGGCCACCGAGAAACCCCGAGAGCATGTTGCCGATCCCCTGCGCGAACAGTTCACGGTTCGCCGGGCCGTCGCGCTTCTCCGGATCGAGCTTGTTGGTGGCCTCGAGGCTGAGCAGCGACTCGAGACTGGCCACGATGCCGAGCGTGGCGGCGAGCATCCACACCTGCTGGTCGCGCAGCGCGCTCCAGTCAGGGCGCGCGATCTGCGACAGCACGCCGCCAACACCGGAGGTGGGGAGATTGACGAGGTGGGTGCCGCGAATGGCAAACGACGGTTCCAGGGCGAGCAGCAGTTCATTCAGCCCCACGCCAATCGCGACCGCCGCGAGGGGCGCCGGGAAGATCCGCATCTTCTGCATGGGCGAGCGCGGCCACCACACCATGAGCGCCACGCCGGTCAAGGCCACGGCGATGGCCCCGGGTTGCACCTGCGCCAACGCCGAGCCGATGGCGCCGAAGGTGTTCTCCCCCGACGCACCCACAAAGGCGAAGTCCCCCTCGTAATCGGCATCGTATCCTACCGCATGCGGGATCTGCTTGAGAATGAGCGTCAGCCCGATGGCGGCCAGCATCCCCTTGATGACACTCGAAGGGAAGTAGTAGCCGATCACGCCGGCGCGTGCCGCGCCAAGCGCCACCTGGATGGCACCGCCCAGGATGACGGCGGGAAGAAAGCGGGGAAAGCCGCCCACCTGCGCAATGCCGGCCAGCACGATGGCGGTAAGCCCCGCCGCCGGGCCGCTGACCATGAGTGGGGACCCCGACACGGCCCCCACGACGATCCCCCCCACGATGCCGGCCACCACGCCCGACAGCAGCGGGGCACCCGAGGCCAGCGCCACCCCCAGGCACAGCGGCAGCGCAACGAGAAACACGACCACGGACGCGGGAAGATCCTCGCGCCAGGTGGCCAGCAGGGCCGGACTCGCGACGCGTGGAGCGGAGACGGCTGGAGTACTCATGACGACCGCGGGGATACGGGGAGCAGAGCAGGAGTGTATCGTGAGCCTAACGCCGGGAACGACGACGCGCCACGTTCCGGCACCACGGCACAACCTAATGGGTTTCACCCGATTCCCCCGGATTCTCGATGCATCCTCGTCATCGCCCCTCTGTGCTGCAGGCGGCCGTGTGTCGCACGTGGCACGCTGTGCTGCTGGGCAGCACGCTGCTCTTCGCCTCCGCGTGTGATGGCAAACCGGCCTACGATGTCGTGATTCGCGGCGGCACCGTCTACGACGGGTCGGGGGGAGCGCCGCGCACCGCCGACGTGGCCATTCGCGGCGACTCGATCGTCGCCGTGGGCACCGTGCCCGAGAAGGGGCAGCTGGAGGTGGATGCCACGGGGCTTGCCGTGGCGCCCGGCTTCATCAACATGCTCAGCTGGGCCACCGAATCGCTCATCGAAGACGGCCGAAGTCAGGGGGACATTCGCCAGGGCGTGACGCTCGAGGTGATGGGTGAGGGCGAGTCGATGGGACCGCTTTCCGATACCCTGCGCGCGGAGATGCTGTCGCAGCAGGGTGACATCCGGTACCCCATCACCTGGCGCACGCTGCGCGGCTATCAGGATTCCCTCGTGAAGAAGGGGATCAGCACCAACATCGCGTCATTCGTGGGAGCGACCACCCTCCGCATCAATCACGTGGGGTGGGACAACCGTGAGCCCACCGCGGCGGAGTTGGCCGCCATGCAGGCCGATGTGCGGACGGCCATGGAAGAGGGCGCGCTGGGGGTAGGCTCATCGCTCATCTACGCGCCGGCGTTCTACGCGAAGACCCCCGAGCTGGTGGCACTCATGAAGGCCGCCGCGCCCTACGGGGGCATGTACATCTCGCACCTGCGCAGCGAGGGAGGGCGCTTCGACGAGGCGGTCGAGGAGCTCATGACCATTGCACGAGAGAGTGGCGCGCGCGCCGAGATCTATCATCTCAAGGCGGCGGGCGAGGCCAACTGGCCGAAGATGGCGGGGGTCCTGGCGCGCATCGATTCGGCACGGGCGGCGGGGCTCGAGATCACCGCCGACATCTACCCCTACACCGCCGGTGCCACCGGGCTCGACGCCGCCATGCCGCCCTGGGTGCAGGAGGGCGGCTATGCCGCGTGGGCGAAGCGATTGCAGGACCCGGCCATTCGCCGGAAGGTGGCGCAGGAAATGCGCACGCCAACGGACCAGTGGGAGAGCCTGCTGTTGGCTGCCGGTTCGCCGGAGCGTGTCGTGCTGGCGGGGTTCAAGGCCGATTCGCTCAAGCAATACACCGGCAAGACGCTGGCCGCCGTGGCGGCGTTGCGCGGTACCACGCCGGAGGAAACGGCCATGGATCTGGTGGTGAAGGATGGTACGCGCGTGGGCACCATCTACTTCATCATCAACGAGGACAACATCGCCGCCCAACTGCGCAAGCCGTGGGTGAGCGTGGGGTCCGACGCCGCCTCCATGGCCACCGAAGGCGCGTTTCTCAAGAGCAACACGCACCCGCGAGCGTACGGCACCTTTGCGCGCGTCCTGGGCAAGTACGTGCGCGACGAGCAGGTGCTCACGCTGCAGGAAGGCATTCGCCGACTCACGAGCCTTCCCGCCACCACCTTGCGTATCGCACGGCGCGGCTGGCTCACGCCCGGCTACCACGCCGACGTGGTGGTGTTCGACCCCCGGACCATCCGGGACAACGCCACCTTCGAACAGCCGCACCAGTACGCCACGGGCGTGCGCGATGTGTTCGTGAACGGTGTGCAGGTGTTGAAGGCGGGGGAGCATACGGGGGCCACCCCAGGTCGTGTCGTCCTCGGCCCGGGAGCGAAGCGATGACGCCGCTCTCCCGGCGCGCGTTCCTCGTCCAGGGGACGGCGGCCGCATGCGCCGTGCCCGCGATGGGCGCGGTCGGGCCGTTCATACATGTGCCCGGACGGCAGGCACCCGATCTGGTGCTGCGCGGCGGCGCGGTCTTCAATGGGTTGGGCGAGGCGGCCCGCGAGATGGACGTGGCCGTGCGCGCAGGGCGCATCACGGCCATGGCGCCACGGCTGGCGGCGCGCGGTCGCGAGGAGATCGATGCGCGCGGGCTGGCGGTGGCGCCGGGCTTCGTGGACATCCACTCGCATGGCGACAGCAGCCTCCG
>VYLE01000767.1_pt1 | contig 18210 bp, 21 predicted proteins | sample 5114391 | NCBI WGS metagenome assembly VYLE01 (sample SAMN12291771, study PRJNA351875) | freshwater metagenome | isolation source: freshwater lake | place: USA: Michigan, Kent Lake | collected 2013-08-15
TTAATGGTAATTCTTCAGGAGCAATGTTATCAATTTCATCTACTCCCCAAAGTGGGTAACTTCCATAATCTGCCCAAAGTTTGATTCTGATTGCCATAACTATCATTCCTGAATCAGTTTGTTAATTAATCGAGCCGTAGGTTGGGTTGAGCTATCATTATTGCTCTGGTATTACCCATCGGCTCAAAAGGCGAAACCCAACAAAAATTGTGAAAATATTCCAGGAAGTTGTTGGGTTTCCTTGCGTCAGCCCAACCTACGAGTCTTTATTCAGTGAACAGTTAACAGTTAACCGAGGTAATATATTACCTCCATTCAACTGAGAAATTAGAACCTACTAATCGCAGATAAACGATTCTTCCGGGCAAATTTCCTTTAAAGAGAATTTTTCCGTTAATGGGGACTCTAGAAGGCATATCTCTCATATATACTAGATCACGACCTATTCCTCCAATACGTCCCTCCGATCCCGTCAATTGCTTGCCGGTAGAATCAATGATGATAGAGTATTGGGGATAAAAAGTAAGATCTCTGACTTCCCCTAAGTTTGCAACCATAAAAGTACAAACTACAGAATTATTGTCTTTATTACAATTCTGAATCTCGAAAGCAAAACCATTGCTTACACGTCTCAAATTACGGGCTTGAGCAATATCATCGTGATTCTGATAGAAGTTAGAAGATAAAGCTGTAGTTAAGGCTAAAATTGGTAGCCATCTGAAAAATCCTTTTTTCATCACCATTCGCTACTCAGTACATAAGTGTTCGCCCCCTCGCAGCTAGGTGAAGCAACAACCCAACCCAACACCAAAGGCGGATAGTAGAACAATACACACTCCCCCCCCCACAAATGTATCAAAAGCTACAATTTAATAAATCTTTATATTTCTCTCCCTAGCTTAGGGGTTGACAGAGCAGGGAGTCTCAGGTGTTTTCCGCTGTTTTACTGCTTCTCAGACGAACTATCGTCTTCCTTGAGTTATTGTGGCGCGGTCTGTCGGATTCGTCTTTGCGTTCATCTCTGTCTCGAAGTTGTTGAAGCGGATTGGCTCTGTTATTCTTTGTGTGATAAGTTTAACTTATATAGTGGTGATCGATCTCTGTGTCCTTTGTGTCTCTGTGGTTAGTTCCACTCACTGCCCCAAGACTGTATCTCAGAATACATTTTACCCACCAAACCTAAGAGAGCTGCGGATTCTCTATTTTGTTATAATTAGTGTCATTCGTTCGGTTTTGGCAGGGAAAAATATTCCGACACTTGCACAACTCTGACAATGTTAAGTACCTAAGCAAAATTAATTACACATATCGTAAGGATTCAGGTCATACAAAAAGCAGTCAAACCCATGCTGTGTAAGCATTTAGGCGAATTATGGCCAAATCCTCATTCTCATTAAGAAACGCTGAAAGGCTTAATTTTCGTGCTTATTGAGAATGAAACTGTTAGTTTAGCGAGTTCTGAGATTTGAGAAGCCGCTCTGTGACTGCATTTGAGGCACCTGAATCCTTACCACATATCTAACCACCTCTTGCATGAGTGCCCATCTTCACTAGGAAATTTATTTGGCACGACTACTTATTGAATGAAGATGTAAGATAATGCACAACCAATGACTGGCGATATGGAATCACTACAATCCAAATGAAATGGCATCACTAAAATATTGAAATGTTTTCTTAAACTGATTATTATATGAAGGAGATTGTTTTTTATCGTACCCAGTCAGGAGCCAGCCCCGTTGAAGATTTTTTAAATTCTCTGTCTGGAAAACAAGCTCAAAAAGTGTTGTGGGTGTTACGCTTAATTCAGGAGTTAGATTCTGTCCCGAGTCAATACCTGAAAAAATTAGTCAATACTGATGATATTTGGGAAGTGAGGGTTCAGATTGGCAATAATATATTCCGTCTGCTGGGCTTTTTTGGAGAAAGTGATTTAATTATTTTAACGAACGGATTTGCTAAAAAGACTCAAAAAACACCATCCCAAGAGATTAATTTGGCAGAGCAACGAAAACGAGACTACTTGAACAGGAGATTCGACGATGAGTGATGTAGAACAATATATTAACAGGAGAAAACAAACTGACAGTCAATTTTGCCAAGGCTTCGAGTCTGGTTATCTCAGTTTCAAGCTGGGAGTTATCTTATCACAGGCAAGAGAAGAAGCTGGACTGACTCAGGAAGAATTAGCGCGTAAGTTAAATTGGGATAAAGCAACGGTTTTCAACCTAGAAGAGAATGTGGAATCTGTCGGTATTTCTACTTTAGAAAAATACGTCAAAGCTTTAGGAAAGGAACTTATTGTGGAAATAAGATAGCGGCTTCTGTAGGTTGTAGATTCAGAAAATCCCGTCCCGCACCAACTAGCTGATAGACTGGGGATAAGCTGTACTGAATTTAAACTGCGTATTGGAATTTTTAGTACAAATGCTCGAACTTTCTCTCCCTGCTCCCTTCTCCCTTGCAGTCTTAACGAGCAATTCAGATAGTCAACAGCTTAATATCCCTCCAGCCAATCAGTTCATCTCCCTGAATCGGTGGAACTATTAGCTTTTCTAGGTTTGGCTAAGGAACAGCCCAACCCAACACCAAAGCTGTACGACAATAGAGTACACACAAAACTAAACTAAGCTGTAGCCTAAGCTACAATTTCATAAATCTTTACATTCTCCTCCCTTCAGATTTTGGGGTTTTTGGGGAGTTCAAGAGCTTGGACTTGTACAATAAGGTCGTACAAGTATCCCCTAAAAATCATGTTAAGCAAAGAAACCACCTACTCTCAGGCGAGAATGAATTTAGCGAGTCTCTTAGATCAGGTGTGTGACGAATCTCAAATTATCGTCATTAAGCGTCGCAATCAGAAAAATGTGGCCTTAATTGCTGAAGATGAGCTTTCCAGTTTATTAGAGTGTGTTTATTTATTGCGATCTCCAGAAAATGCCCAACGCTTATTTCGCTCTTTAGCATGGACCCAGACAGAAGATGCAACTCCTCAAACATTAGCTGAATTGAAAGAGGAGTTAGGAATTGAGTCCTAAAAGAGAAAATAAGCCAGATAAACCTAAAAACAATCCTATTCATGATTATTTGCCCGTTTTTAGTCCTGATTTCAAAGCAGATTTAGCTTGGTGGTATCGGAACGAACCGAAAAAAGGCGATAAAATCTTAGACTTAGTAGCAGATATTTTGGATGGCGATCCGTTTACAGGATTGGGTAAACCCGAACCTCTTAAGTATATTGCTGCCGACACTTGGTCACGACGGATCGACTTAGAGCATCGTTTGGTTTATAAAGTCACAGGAAATAAGGTTTATTTTTTACAAGCTCGCTATCATTATCAATCAGGCTAAACTCAGACAAACCCATCAAGAACTGTTACAGGAGAAAGGGGACAAAGAACTTAGTGAGTCCCCCCTCGCAGCTAGGTGAAGCAACAGGCCAACCCAAGACAGAAGGAGGACAGCGAAACAGTACACACTAAACTAAGTAAAGCTGTAGCCTATGTTACATTTTAATAAATCTTTACATTCCTCCAAGATTTAATCCTCATAAATGCGGCACTCTAAGGCATCGGGATTGGCTTCGCAGTAGGACTGAAGTGAGTTAGTCCCCTGTTTTTTGACCCGTTGATGGGAGGCTTCGGCTTGGAGTTCCTCCACCACATCCCAGGCTGCGGCGCAATCGGGAGAGATTTCACCCTTGGCCGCACAAATTGCCCGCGCGTCTTCCCGGGCCGCTTCAATTTCATCTTCAATGAACAACCGCTTGGGCTTTTCGACAAAATCGCTCTTGAAGAGAATATCACTGACAGAAATAATGCCCAGCAAAGTTTTGCCCTGAATCACCGGGGCGCGGCGAATGCGGGTTTGAGCAAATAACCGGGCTACATATTCCACCCCCAGTTCGGGATTGACGACCACACAGGGCTTGGCCATAATTTCGTAAACCCGCATAGTTTTAGGATCGTGGCCAAAGGCCGCCACTTTGTAAACGATGTCGGTTTCGGTGACAATTCCATAGGGGTCCTGTTCATGGCGCGGTTCGACAATCAAACCCCGCAGTTTTTTTTCTTTCATCAATTTCACGGCATCGGCAACCGTTGCCGAACCACGAATGGTGACAACGTTTTGGGTCATAATTTCTTGAGCTTGTAGCATAGGAGTTGGATGGTGTTGTTAAATTAAAGAACTGGTATAAACGCAAAAGTTGACTAGGGTTGTCCCGATAGCAATTTCCTAGACTCTTGTGGGCTGAGTGCCACTTTGAACACAGATGACAAAGACCAATGGGCGATCGCTGGTTGGGTTTGGGGCGGCACAGCCGCAGCTGTGTTCCCCTGAATGCCGGGAGCATAGGCCTCCAGCACAGCGCCATTTTGCCAACACATGGCGATGAAATAATCACACACTGGGCATTCCGTCTGAGCAACTTGCCGGGCCGGACACTTATATCCTGCGGGCAGGCGATCGCTCAAGAGCCGTTGAGCTACGCTGCCACAGTTGGGACACCGGATTTCTATAAGCTTGTTCATCGCCATACCTCAAAATTGAATAGTGGTGTGAGAAGGAAAGGGTTAAGGTCGGACGTTTGTCCAGAGTGGAAGACTATAATTGTCGTTCTACTGCAGCGGTAAATTCTTCATAGGGTTTAACCCCAACTAATGTTTCTATCAATTTCCCCTGTTTAAATACCATGACAGCCGGAATACTTCTAATCCCAAAGCGTTTGGCTACGGGTTTGTTACTGTCCAGGTCAAGTTTGAAGACTTTGGCGCGATCGCGATAGTCATCGGCCAATCGATCGATCAACGGTGCCACCAGTTTGCAAGGTCCACACCAGGTTGCCGTGCAATCTACCACCAACAGGGATTCACTCTTTAAGAGGGAATCGAATTCAGTTTCATCTTGAATAAATGTAGCCGTACCCATGTTTATATCTCCAAATTGATTTTGTGTAACTTAGGACAAATTCTCTGATCGCTGCGTTTTACAATAGAAATCCAGCCTTGACCCGCTCCTCATCTAAAAATGCTTGGCCTTTGACCCTTTAACTTTGTCCGCCTCCCGGGGGTATCGTCTATAGTTTGGTCGTCCCAGACATCGATGGTGACATCTAGTCCCTGCTCATGCGCGGGTTTTACTTTCTAAGTCGTCATCGGCTGCCCCCAATCAAAACAAATTTGCGACGTTAAGTTGCGATAATATGGTTTTGCAAGTTATTGCATTGACATCCCCTATGACAGCGACCCCTTCAAACGATTTATCTGCCTGGGAGCGGCTAGAACAAGGCAGACAAGCAAAAGCAAGCAACGGTGGTTATGCGGGCTACGGCTCCCCTGCCTTTGGACAACGATCGATCGATGGGGAATTAGTGGATGATCCGGAAGAGTGCCGGGTCATTGAACTGATTCGCCGTCATCACAAATCAGGGAAATCCTTGCAGAAGATCGCCGATTGGCTTAATGAACAGGGCTACACCACCAAACGCGGTCAACCATGGCAGCGTATTTCCGTAAAGCGGGTGCTGGATCGACTTTATGGAAAGGTGTCCAGAATTTCCGGAGTAACCCTTCAGGCCGACCAGAACCCGGAAGTACTCACCCCAGCGTCTGGTGATGCCGCTCCTGAAACCATTAGAGGCTGAATAACCCCTAAATGAAAAGCTTCAGGCTTTAACCTGTTACATCCCTCTATGATACACCGAAGTGGGTCTAAAATCTTTACGAGTTTAATAAAAATTGTAACAAAACGTTACATCTTTTAGGAAAAAGTTAAATGACGCTACACTTTGAGATAGTTTTAGAACGGGTTTTAGCAACTCTGAGAGTCTGGGTTCTTTGCCCAGTGGCTGTTCTGTCTATCTTGGCCTTTGCGATTGCGGGATGGTGCTGATGTCCTTTGATACACCTCTGAGTTGGGCCCCCGATCTGGAAAAAGCGATCAATCGCCAGCCCTTGACGGTGCCGCCAACCACTTCCCTGGCAGATGCGATCGCCATGATCGGTCAGGCCCATAGTCGTCTGTGTTTGCTCACCGATGACCTATCCCCTCTAGCTGCTCCGGCCGGAGAAGCGCGTGTTAGCTGTCTGCTGGTGGTGCAAGGACAAGAGTTATTAGGAATTTTGACAGAACGGGATGTGGTGCGACTCACCGCCCAAGGGATTAACCTGTCCGAGACAACCGTTGCCGATGTGATGGTACATCCCCTGATCACGTTGCCCCAGCAATCTGCTCAAGACATTTTTGCTGCCCTGTTTTTGTTTCGGCGCTACCGCATTCGCCATTTGCCGATTGTGGATGACCAAGGACACTTAATCGGGGTGATCTCCCATGAAAGTATTCGCCAGATATTGCGTCCGGCCAATCTGTTGCGGTTTCGTCGCGTATCCGATGTGATGACCAGTCAAGTGGTACAGGCCCCACTCACCGCCACAGTCTTGCAATTGGCCCAGTTAATGGCTGAACATCGTGTCAGTTGTGTGGTGATCACCCAGAGAAATTCCGAAGACAATGACTACCCTGTTGGTATTGTGACAGAGCGAGATCTTGTCCAGTTTCAAGCAGTTCAAATCGATCTGCACAAAACTAGGGCCCAGACGGTGATGAGTACGCCCTTATTTCTCCTCAGCCCCGAGGATTCCCTGTGGACGGCCCATCAGGAAATGCAAAAACGGCGGGTGGGGCGTTTGGTGGTTTCTTGGAACTGGGGTCGGGGGTTGGGCATTGTCACACAAACCAGTCTGTTAAGGGTTTTTGACCCGATGGAAATGTATGGGGTGATTGAAAATTTACAACAAACCATTCAACAGCTAGAGTCCGAGCGATCGCCCTTCCCTCCTTCTCCACCAGCGGACTTATTACCCCAACGGACCCGCACCCCATCAGAAAAAGAGATTGTCAGCGATCGCGAATTATTACTAGCCTTGCTGGACAATGCTTACAAAGACGTAAAGTATATGTTGGCTAACTTAGATATTGTCGTCGAGCAGCGGCGATCTTTGCTTCAATCTGTTCTAGATAAGCTTGCCCACCTCGGTCGTGAAATTAGCTCTTAGTAAGCTGTTCGTAATTTACATTGCTTGTTGAGAAGAGGCAAGAGGCAAGACCCCCTAAACCCCCGACATGGTAGGGTTGATTCATGAATCAACCCTACTATAGCGGTTCTCACACCTGTGTGGCACACTTAAACCTTTGCTAATTAAGCTTTTCAACATCGATAGTGTACCTCTTGCGAACAGGAAACGCTATATCAATTAACCCTACTATCAATTAACCCTACTATCAATAAAATTGGCTAATTCAGGAGTTATTATTTATTATGCTAGAACAAATGATGAAGATGTTAGAAGGGCAACAAATAAACTCTTATCGTCTTAATAAGTTTCTTGGTGCGGGTGGTTTTGGTGGTGTATTTCATGCTAGTGAAAGGGGGGATCCGCGCCCCCCTTATCAAGGGGGGATTAAGGGGGGATCCGCGCCCCCCTTATCAAGGGGGGATTAAGGGGGGATCCGCGCCCCCCTTATCAAGGGGGGATCAAAGGCACAATCTATCTTCAATTTAATAATTATAACCACTCACTTAATAGGATAGTTACACAACGTAAAAATTGGCTAATTCAGGAGTTATTATTATGCTAGACCAAATGATGAAGATGTTAGAAGGGCAACAAATAGGCCCCTATCGTCTTAATAAGTTTCTCGGTGCGGGTGGTTTTGGGGGTGTATTTCATGCTAGTGAAATGGTCAGAAATACATCGGTCTAAGAAGTTGCCATTAAAGTTATCCCAGAAAGTAGCGATGATAAATTAATTGAATTAACAAATGCCAGAAAGTTAGAACATTCTAATTTAATTAAGGCTTATTCGGTGGGGGAATTTACTTTTTTCAATACGGAGATGCTTTATTTAGTGATGGAATTGGCACAGGGTAGCCTAGAAAATCACATTGCCAAAGGCGGTTTGTCAGCGGATGAGATTAAAAATATTACTGCTCAAGTCGCCCAGGGCTTAAATTATCTTCATGGACAAAATAAAGTCCATCGAGATTTAAAACCGGGTAATATCCTCAAGGTTAATCAACAATACAAGTTAGCATATTTTGGCTTAATTAGAACCTTAAATAACAAAAGCCACACTCAAACCGTCCACAATAGCGGTACAATTATTTATATGCCTCCCGAAGCCTTTAGGGGGGATATTTCCTCAGCTTGGGATCTGTGGTCATTGGGTATTATGTTAATCGAAATGACGACTAATCAACTTCCCTATAAGTTTAATAATGATATTCACCAGTTAATGGCAAAGGTGATGAATTGTGAGCTACAAATCCCCAGTTTACCGAAAGAGTTTAAACCGATTATTGAAGGGTGTTTGCAAAAAGATAGAAAACAAAGATGGACAGCACAACAGGTTTTAAATGCCTTACAACCTGTGGGATGGAATTCTCCCCCGTCACCTCCACCAGCACCGGCAGCAGTCAAAAAGCCTGTTTCACCAATACCCCTAATTGCTTCACCTACTCCATTTACCGAAAAACTACCCAATCGAGTCACAATGGAGATGGTGAGCTTACCAGCAGGTAAATTTCTCATGGGTTCTCCTGAAAGTGATCCCGATGCTAAAAGCTATGAAAAGCCTCAACACCCAGTTAAAGTCAACAGTTTTGCGATTGGCAAATATCCAGTGACTCAGGCACAATATCAAGCAGTAATGGGAACAAATCCCTCTTATCTTAAAAACAATCCCCAAAATCCGGTAGAAAGTGTTAGTTGGGAGGACGCTCAAGCCTTTTGTCAGAAATTGAGTCAAATAACTGGCAAAACCTATCGCCTACCGACGGAAGCGGAATGGGAATATGCTTGTCGTGCGGGGACAACCACTCGCTATTATTTCGGTGATGATGCCAATCAGTTAGGAGATTACGCTTGGTATGACGGAAATTCTCAGAAGACAACTCATCCTGTGGGTCAGAAAAGGCCCAATGCTTGGGGACTCTATGACATGATTGGCAATGTTTGGGAGTGGTGCGAGGACAATTGGCATGATAGCTATGAGAATGCACCAAAGGATGGCAGTGCTTGGATAAAAAATGGTAATGATAATCGTTCTCCATTGCGGGGCGGTTCTTGGTTCTTCAATCCTGCTTTCTGCCGTTCCGCTTTCCGCAACAGCTTCTTCCCCAACGGCGACGTCAACTACGGTTTTCGGGTGGTGTGCGGTGCTGGGAGGACTCTGTAACCCTTTTTCCCTTTTTACCCTTTTTACCCTTTTTCTCTTTTTCCCGCCTAGCGGCGGGTCGATTTTTTTTTTTGAGCCGTAGGTTGGGTTTCGTTCCTCAACCCAACCCAATTATTTAAAAGTGTTGGGTTTCACTATCGTTCAACCCAACCTACGATCTACTGATTATTTATTCCCCTTTTTGCATGAGTGCATGAGTAGAAAACGGGTTTCTCGGAGAAACCGGTTTTCTGTGGGTTACTCAACGGATTTAGTATAATATTGGTGCGTTACGTCGCGTATGTAATTAATGTAAATTAAATAATATTGTTGCGCTCCTAACGCACCCTACCTACTCATTTCCCTTGTTTCAAGGCTCTGCCTTAAAGCAATATTCAGGTAGAAGCTGGGAACGAGATAATGCTCTCATTGACCAACTCAAACAAGGAGCGATCGCCGATCTCGGAAGGGGCGTTAATGTTATGTAATGCACCTCAACTAACCTATTTTAGCTAATCCTTGTAGTAAAATGAAACAGGACACTCGACTTAACCCTTAACCTTACAAAAGTCATCATGAATATTCAACTAAAACCCAATCAAGAACAATTTATCCAAAAACAGTTAAAAAGTGGCAGATTTAATAATTCAGAACAAGTCATAGATACCCCTTTTTACTTGCTAGAAATCCTCGATCAAGATTACTTACAATGGGTAGAAGAAACTCGTCAAAAAATTGACGTTGCCATAGCCGAATTAGATAATGGAGAGGGATTAGATGGAGAAAAAGTCATAAGTAGTCATGCAAAATAAATTTCCTAGTGAAGACAGGCAAGAGGCAATAGGCAAGAGGCAAAAGCTTTATCGAAATGTGTAGTTAATTTTGCTTAGGTACTTAAATGATATACTCGAAAAATTTAAAAAAGCGCAACAAAAATAATTATCGAAAAGAAGATAAATAATTATGACAGAATATACTATTAGTTCGGGAAACATTTTTGAAGACTTAGGCTTTGCTAATGCAGAAGAAAAACTCGCTAGGTCGATTTTTTTTGAGATTTTCTAGGGTGCGGACTAGGCAGCTTTTGCCTTTTTGGGGAGCAGTTTAAGGAGGTTATAATACTAAATCCAGTTATTAAAAACTGATTATTTATTCCTCCTTTTGCCTGTTGCCTGTCCTGATAAGTAGCCTATGCTCAACGGATTTAGTATAATCTAATTAATAGACCACCTCAACAGGATAAAATGGGTTTAGTTTCAGCCAAAATACAACTTAGTAACCCCGTTGATCGTTCCCTATCGCCTCTAGAAACCCCAGCCTTGGCTGATACGGGAGCCTTGCATCTCTGCATTCCTGCACATATTCAAATTCAGTTAAAATTAACTGAAATCGATCGCAAGGAGGTAATTTTAGCCGATGGTTCCCGTCAACTGGTTCCCTACGTTGGACCGATCGAAATTCGTTTCAAAAACCGCATCGGTTTCGTCGGTGCTTTGGTAATGGGGGATCAAGTATTGCTTGGTGCTATCCCAATGGAAGATTTAGACTTAATCGTTATTCCCGCAACCCGGACTATTGATATTAACCCCAATAGTCCTAATGTAGCTACCTCGATCGCTAAATAGGGCTGGCTGAATAAATATAAAAACCTTGTTGGATAAGGCTTTTAGACTTTTTTTCCCGCAAAAAGTGCCTACCATTGGAGTGATCGGGGGTAAAATTCAAGTACTTTTTCCCCCCTGATCACTGCAAGAGCTGGCACTTTTTGATTTTAAACAAGCCTAAAGATATTATCCAACAAGGTTTTTAGATTTATTCAGCAATCCTTAATTAATTAGTCCTTGAGCAGTGCGATACATTGGGCTAAAGAAGCATTAGTTTTCAGTGCTTGCGGGTTAATATGGGTGGCAGCGGCTCGATAACCTTGTTCTAAGAGAGCTGCAATTAAATCTTCCCTTTTGGGTAAATCTAATTTCCCCCTTCTACCAATTTCCCGAAAGCTATAAAAATAGGGAGGAAAATCGTTCTCTTCCCTCATTATTTCTAACAATTTAACTACCTTTTTCCACTGCCATTGATCGGCTAAATCTGCCATTTTTTCTAGATACAAGCGATCGTGTAAACTGCCTAACCACAAGGGTCCGGTTAAAGTTAAAGGTTGCCCGTCCCCAGAACAAACTATCTTGCCTAACTTCGGCCAAGGCACTGATTGATATTCCCCGCAGCTATGACAATAACCGAGAAAACCGTAGTTATGACTATTTAATTGTCTATTAGCCGTTAACCGCACCATCACCCGATAACTTTGACCAAAAAAGAAGGAAAAAACCGGCGTAATTCCTAAACCTAATCGGGCCGATTCTAATTGCAAACCAGCGATAATTAATCTTAATCCCTGTTCGTGGGCAGCTGGATGATTGCGAGCAGAGGCTCCATAATCAGCTAAACTATTTTCTAGATTATGACCCGTCAGCGTCCGTCCATCGGTATTAGTTAGATAAATTAAACCACCGATTTTAGTGGCTAAAGGAATAGCACTAAACAGAGATGCAGGGGAACCAAAAGCATCAATATCAACTAGATCGTAATGGTCTTTTTTAAGATAACATTCTAGGAGAACTTCTTGAGCAGATTTATAGGTTATTTTCCCTTGTTTCTGTTGTAATAAACTCTCTAAATTAGCGGCTAAAGTTGGCTGAATTTCTGGATTACCATCATTAACCCACAGCCAATCCGCACCACTTTCTAACCAATACCTGAGCGCTCGCACACCAGAGCCGCTCATTACCTCTAAAACGCGCAAACTTCCCCGCTCTTTTTGGGCAATTGCCGCCCCTAAAACTCCTAAATCTCGGACGATTTTACTCTCCGGTCGATAAAAAGTATTGTTGATATTAAATATCGCTTTTTCTTCCTGCATCCGATCGCTTCTTTTTTTCTTTTCACGATTAATAGCAAATCCGCTTTTAATAGCATGATTAACTCCTAATCGAACTTTAAAAACCCGCTCCCCACTCCCTGATCCAGTGTTCTCCACTTTCCTATCCCCTTTAAACAAGATTTAGTATTATTACTGCGGTGTGTTGTTCACTCATTCATCGATATCAGGATTGGAAAAAGCATCGTTTGTTTTCTGGAAAACTTTAGCTAGTTCCTCGTAACACCTACGACTAGCGGAAAGTGGAGGAAATGTCTCGGCAATTTTTAAACAGTCATCTTTGAACTGAATTAGTTCGGGAATCGGTTGTTGCGGAGTTGCCCATATCACACCAGTCCAGGATACTCCGGGTAAGTTTTGTAGTACGGATAGAAAGCAATCCCGACTAATTTCATAGGCTTTAGAAGCTAGATTGGATATAAAATCTACTTGTTCGAGAATTAATGAACGGGGAGCTTCTAAAAGCAAACAGCTGGCTCCTCGAATTTTTTCCGCATCTTCTGAATTAATCCACTCATTCAGAATTTCTAAGCTCGTTGAAGAAAATGTCAAATTATCATCTTTATAATAAGATGATTTGCTAGATTCACCGTTTTTAACCATTGAGAGAGCGTGAAATAAAATTGCTATAAAATAACGCTCGCATTCTCCATCAAATATTTTATCCCTTACTTGTCGAAGTATATGAGAATAAATTTCTGGCTCTGGGAGGGATACAAAAAATTTATAAGCATCTTGATAGGGGATCGGGGTATAGTTATGGAGAGCATTAACGTTTCTATAGCGAATACGATCGAGAAGAAACTGAATCACGGCGAGAGGATTATGTTTAAACGCCATAGCTAAAAAACTTTCAATTTCATAATCACTGATTTCTGGAATTGTTACAAGCTTCTTCAATAGTAATTCCACTTCATTATTAGACAAATAATCTGAGGGAAGACCGTGAGTAGTTCCGATTTTACCATATAAGCGTTTAGCTAGTTCGAGATTATTTTCAATATCAACATTTAAAATAAGTGGTTTCATTAAATCTGGTTTTTGACTGGCTATTCTACCGATAGAATTGATAGTATCACCTTTGATAGTAAGGTTATCACTAGATAATAGACTTGATAGTATAGAAACATCTTCATCTCGTAAACTCTCAGGCCAGAAATAGTAGCTTGTAGCAATCGATAAAAGAATCGGAACCGAACCATTATCGATAGCTAGTTGAATTAGATGAATGGCAGTATCTAAATCATTCCGTCTAAGGTGGCTACAGAAAAAACCAAAGTAATTCGCTATTGGAGAACTAGGATTTTCTAAGATTGCTTCACAGATTTCAACCAGTGTTTGTCTTTCAATTTTTCGAACTAAACAATCTAAAAAAGGATATTTCAAATAATAACGATCTTTGCATTGACTGGCCGCCTCTACCTCCAAGCATTTCTGATTAATTTTTTGTACAATAGCTTGAGACGATTTGTATTTTTGTAAAAATATTTCTTGGCAATATTCTTCTGCTATCGCTTTTACTCTCTCACATATTTGGCTATACCAATCACGATTGAATAAATCAAATTGACCTTTATTATTTATTAACCAATCTAAAGATTCATGGTCAATCATGAAACCCACCAATCGCAGATCATCTGTATCGGGAATACATTGGGTAATATGTAAAGCTTTTTCTCTGACTTTTTGTGAATAGCCCTGATGTATGTGCCAATCTAGTATATTGACCACTTTTAAATGTATAATCGGGTCATGGTTAGTCTTAACTAATTTCTCGATAATTTCTAAAATAGTTAACTGCTCGGATACCCATTTTTCGCAAAGTTCTTCGTTTCTATCGCCGCTACGAGTTTGAGGTTCTCTAAGAGCATTTTCCAAACTTTGTAAGGCTCTGATAATTATTTTTGTATCTAATTCTAAACATTTTTCGATTAATTTTAGTGCTTGGCTACGAATCGTGGGCGCAAATTCAGGATTGAGAAGATGGATTTGAATCTGAATTGTTAGGTTCTCTGTATATCGATATTCAAACTCTTTTTTAAAAATTTCATCCAGAATATTTAAGGCTAAAAAATAGTAATTATCATTATCGATTCTGGTCAACCATCGAGATACCGCATCAACAATAATTTGTTGTGTTTCTAGTCCATTGCTTTTTTCATATTTCGCAAAGTCTTGCAAAATTAGCAGAGCATGATCGGGATATAGATTCAAAGCTCGATTATCTTGTTTACCAATTTCCCAAAGTAGATTGCAACAATCAGGCAGATAGTCAATTGTACGACCCACCATCCCAAGAAGGCGCGGAATTGTTTTCAGACGCAAACTATTAACTTCCTCAGCATCTCCTTTATTACTGAGCGCAATTTTAATCAACTTAAGAACTTGTTTAGGTTGATAGTAAGCAACCTGGTTTAAATTGCCTAGAAAATAACATCGATCTCGATTAGACCATTTTTGGTATTGTTCTTCGATAGTATTCCAAACTTCATCGAGTAACCCAGTTTCCGATTTGTTAACTTGACGAATACGCCAATCTAATTCAGAAACGTTATCTAAAAAGTTATAAAATAATTCAGAAATAGAAGGCGATGTCAATAATTTAAAAATTTCTTGTATATAATTCGTAGGAAAGGTCTGCCAACAAGCCGTAACTAGAATATGATCTGATAAGATATCTGGTGTAATTCGTATTTTGTTTCGTGTTCGTACCAGAATCCCCGTATTTTCCAACAAAATACCAATATACTGCTTTAGTTGAAATTGTTCGATCTTAAGATATTGAGAGGCTATTTGATAAAACTCACTATTTTCTTGTGGAATAGGAATAGGAGCCATAGCAGAAATCAACTGTAATATCTTTTGACATTTATCTGAAGGGATGCGATCGCTTATTTTTCCCAGGCTCTCTTGCTGAAATTTATTCAGAACAGACTCACGAAATTTATCATTTTGTTCTAGTAACCTTGGATGAATTTTATCTTGAGCGACTAATTGACCAGCAATAACTGTTATTAAAGGACAATCCTGAGTTATTTGGGCTAATAGTGGTGCGGAATCTTCGTATTTTTTTCCTAAGGATTGTTGGGCTAATTCTTTAATTTCGTCATAATTTAAAGGCTCTAGATTACCTAGCTTTGTAATGTCGTTTTGGTCAAAATCAGAATCTGTTAAGCTTGATTGTAGAAAATCTAATCCTTGAGGTCGAGATGAAAAAATCAATTTGAATTTCTGATTTTTAGATCGCTGCTTAATATAATTAAACAAATTAGATAAATTTTTTTCTCGATGAGCGTCATCGATAATAATAGCGTAATTAGGCTGGGTTAGTAATTCATCAAGGCTCTCCACTGTGATTGATTCGTTCATCACAAATCGTAGCTCCCAATCGCGGTGATGTTGCTCGAATTCTTTCGCAAAGTGATAAAGCAGTTTTGACTTGCCACTTCCGCCAATACCTGTAAAAATAGCGATTTTTTGATCATCAGAATCTATAAATCGATGTAATTTTTCGAGGATTGATTTCCTACCAACAAATGTCCAACAATGATGAAATAAACGCTTGGTATCTAATAAGGTTTGAAAAAATGTTTCTGACGAAACAAAGGTTTCTAGTCCTGATAAACCTAAAAAGCGATTGCGCCAATCTTGTCCAAAATGGGTTGTCACCAAATTGCGGGAAATATCTGGGTTTAATTCTCTAACTTTGATAGAAATATCCCGTAGATCCCAGCATTCCCAATTAGGATGTTTTTTGATTTCGTCTATAACCTTATAACTAGCCTCACAGCTTAATAACAATATGTATCTATCTGCCTTGTAGGTAGCCTTTTCAATAGCTGTTCTTACATGATCTGGGCGAAAATTTTTATATCTTTTACACTGAAAAACCCAACAAGTACCATCCGTCTGCTCCGCAATAATATCAATACCTCGTTGAAAATCGCCTTTGCTTCCATAGCGATTTGCCGTCTTGGTTGTTCTGAATTTAGAAATTAGATCGTGGCAAAAGGCTTCAAATTCTTCCCACGACCAATTGCTGTCATTTAAAGGTAAATTTTCAGGAAGAGAATTAACTGGTGGGGAAATCATGGGCAATACTTAACGCTGTAACGAGATAACTGCGATGTGCGTACAATCTTAGTATAACCTATCTAGGTTAGAGTGTGTGGCTCTATCAAACTGCCCCGCTCTTTTTGGGCAATTGCCGCCCCTAAAACTCCTAAATCTCGGACGATTTTACTCTCCGGTCGATAAAAAGTATTGTTGATATTAAATATCGCTTTTTCTTCCTGCATCCAGACACTGCCAAAATCCATCAGACATCAAGATAGAAGTAAATCTAAAGAAAGTGTGAAATTATCAGAAATTCCCGATTTTTTTACTATTATATCCCTAAAAAGCTGATAGTTTCCCCATGAGAACGGCAAATTGAAGGTAAAAAATAACTATTTTTTAATATCTTATAACAGTTTAATCCGGTCTGATGGGAGATAACCTAAAAGCAAAATCATTCAACCTTGATATAGAGATGAAAAAGTATCTAGCAGAGTTCATCGGGACGTTTTGGCTCGTTCTCGGCGGTTGCGGTAGTGCTGTTTTAGCGGCAGTATTTGTGGGTAAAGCCAAGAGTGTCGTAGATGGTGCTGATTTTAATATCCATCTGGGGATTTCTTTTGTGGGTGTCTCCCTCGCCTTCGGTTTAACCGTCCTCACTCTTGCCTACGCTTTAGGGCATATTTCGGGGGGACATTTTAATCCCGCCGTTTCCTTCGGTCTCTGGGCAGGTAAACGCTTCCCCGGTTCGGAACTACTTCCCTACATCATCGCTCAAGTTTTAGGGGCGATTTTAGCGGCAGTAATTATCTACATTATTGCTAGTGGTCAACCCAGTTTCGCTCTGGGAGGCAGTAACCCTCTGGCCACCAATGGTTACGGAGAACATTCTCCCGGTGGTTACAGTTTATTCGCCGCTTTGGTCACGGAAGTGGTCTTGACCTTCATGTTCTTAATCATCATTTTAGGCTCTACCGATCGACGCGCTCCGGCCGGTTTTGCTCCCATCGCTATTGGTTTAGGATTGACCTTAATTCACTTAATTAGCATTCCCGTGACCAATACCTCCGTTAACCCCGCTCGTAGTACCGGTGTTGCTCTTTTATGCGGTAATATAGCTCTCGTTGGTCAATTATGGTTATTCTGGATTGCTCCCATTGTTGGGGCCGTGGCGGCGGGTTTCCTCTACAATAGTTTCTTTGAAGAAACTTTAGAAGAAAGACGAGTTAGAGAATAAGTGGAAAGTTACCGCTAAAGTTTGATTGCTTCAAAAGTCAAGTGCTGATGGCGATTCCTGTGGGGTCGCTATTTTTTTCGTCCCCACCGACAAAATTGAGCAGCGCTCGTCGTCCTTGCTCGCCTCGATCGAGTAAAGTAATCTCTAGATAATTTTCTGGCAAAAAAGTTAAACGTTCCGACCATTCGATCGCCACTATCCCTAAATCTACCTCGATTCCCTGCCAATAATTTTCTAGGTACAGCGCCTCGATATCTTGACCCTGCAAACGATACAAATCCAAATGATACAAAGGAAGGCGGCCTTCGTTATATTCGTTGACGAGGGTGAAGGTAGGACTAGCTATAGGCTCTTGAATGCCTAATCCTAAGCCAATTCCCTGTACTAAGGTGGTTTTTCCCGCTCCCAAATCGCCTTTTAATAAAATTACACTGCCAGAGGCCAAGGTTTGCCCCAGTTTTTCCCCTAAATTGACAGTAGCTTCTCGATCGGGTAAGTCGATAATCATTTGTTTCCGCTAGGATGCCAATTAATTACTGATTCTAATATGAGTAGGTAGGCGTTAAAAGTTATCAGATGCCCCCCTTATCAAGGGGGGACTAAGGGGGGATCGGCACCCCCCTTATCAAGGGGGGACTAAGGGGGGATCGGCACCCCCCTTATCAAGGTAGGGCTGTTTCATTTAAATTAAGTATAGCTGATTTTGAGTCAATAAATTTGACCGAAGATTCTCAAGTTTATCTTGTTCTAACCAAAAGAGTTAG
>VYLE01000667.1_pt1 | contig 18154 bp, 18 predicted proteins | sample 5114391 | NCBI WGS metagenome assembly VYLE01 (sample SAMN12291771, study PRJNA351875) | freshwater metagenome | isolation source: freshwater lake | place: USA: Michigan, Kent Lake | collected 2013-08-15
TCCACTACAACAGCGCCGCCAGCAAGGCCGAGGCAGATGCGACCGTCGCCGCGGTCCAGGCTGCGGGCGCGAACGCCGTCGCGCTGCAGGGCGACCTGACCAGCGCGGCCGCCATGGAGCGCCTGTTCGCCGACGCCATCGCCGCCGTCGGCCGCCCCGACATCGCGATCAACACCGTCGGCAAGGTGCTGAAGAAGCCGATCACGGAGATTTCCGAAGCCGAGTACGACGAGATGTCGGCGGTCAACGCCAAGACGGCTTTCTTTTTCCTCAAGGAGGCGGGGAAACACGTCAACGACAACGGCAAGGTGGTCACGCTGGTCACCTCGCTGCTGGGCGCGTTCACCCCGTTCTACGCTTCGTACGCCGGCACCAAGGCGCCGGTGGAACACTTCACCCGCGCGGCCGCCAAGGAATTCGGCGAACGCGGCATCTCGGTGACGGCGATCGGCCCCGGCCCGATGGACACGTCGTTCTTCTATCCGGCCGAAGGCGCGGATGCCGTCGCGTATCACAAGACGGCGGCCGCCCTGTCGTCTCACAGTAAGACCGGCCTGACCGACATCGAGGACGTCGTGCCTTTCATCCGCCATCTGGTCAGCGACGGCTGGTGGATCACCGGGCAGACCATCCTGATCAACGGCGGCTACACGACCAAGTAAGTCCTGCGGGCGGGCGGCGACGTAGCCGCCCGTCCCGTGTCGCACGGCGTGTCGTTGCGATAACGTGCACGTACTCCATGTCCGTCACCCAGGAGCTCCTTCATGCGCACCCTGATCTTCATCGTCGCCGGCCTGCTGGTGGTGGGCATCGCCATGTGGCTGGCTCGACCCGACAAGCGCCGGGCCGTCGCGACGGTCTTCAGCCTGGGCTGGCTGGTCGCCGTACTGTGGAACCTGCGCACCGGCATGTCGCATGGTTACTCGCTACAGGAAGAACTGCCGATCCAGGCCGTGATCTACCTCGTGCCGGTCGCGACCGCGTGGTGGTGGGCATGGAAGACGACGTCGCGCTGACACTTCCGCCCAACCTGGACGTTCCATCATGAATACCTCTGCACACCCCCTGTTGCGGCCGGCAGGGCAGCCCGCCCGCGTAGCCAATGTCGAACTGTTCTTCGACCTGGTCTACGTCTTCGCGATCACCCAGCTGTCGCACCATCTGCTGGAACACCTTTCGTGGCTCGGCGTGCTGCAGACGGCGACGCTGTGGTTCGCCGTCTGGCTGGGCTGGCAGTACACCGCCTGGGTCAGCAACTGGTTCAATCCCGAGCACCTGGTCATCCGCACCATGCTGATGGTGTTGATGGGCGTGGCGTTGCTGGTGTCGGCCGCCATTCCGGAAGCCTTCGGCGAACGCGGCCTGCTGTTCGCCTGCAGCTTCGCGGCGATCCAGGTGGGGCGCACGCTGTTCGTGCTCTACAGCTTGGGGCGCGGCCATGTACTGACACCGAATTTCCTGCGCATGCTGTGCTGGCTGCTGGTGTCGGCCGCCTTGTGGATCGCGGGCGGCGTGAACGACGGAAGCGCGCGCCTGGTGCTGTGGCTGCTCGCGGTGGGATGCGAGTACCTGTCGCCGATGGCCGGCTTCCCGGTGCCCGGGCTGGGGCGCTCCCAGACGTCGGACTGGACCATCGACGGCGGTCACCTGGCGGAGCGGTGCCAGCTCTTCGTCATCATCGCGCTGGGCGAGTCCGTGCTGGCCACCGGCGCATCGTTCGGCCATGCGGCGCATCCCGGACTCGCGGTGTGGATCGCATTCCTGGTCTCGTTCGTCGGCTGCGTCGCCATGTGGTGGATGTACTTCGACACGTCCAGCGGCGATGCGGCGCACGTGATCGAGCACTCGGATGATCCAGGCCGTCTCGGTGCCTATTTCCACTACGTCCATGTGCTGTTGATCGCCGGCGTCATCGTCTGTGCGGTCGCCGACGATCTGGTGGTCGCGCATCCGCTGGATCCGGTGAAGGCCAAGTACGCTGCGGTGCTGGTGGGGGGGCCGCTGGTCTACCTGCTGGGCAATGCCTTGTTCAAGCGTGTTGTCTACGGGCGCTTTCCGCTGTCGCACATCATCGGCATGGGGGCGCTGCTCGCGCTTTGGCCGGTGTTGCCGAAGGTCAACCTGCTGGTCGCGGGGACGCTGACCACGGCGGTGCTGGTGCTGGTGACCGTGTGGGCCGCGTACTACCGGCGACATGGCCACACCGCAACGCCGGCGCATACCCCAGGCTAGGGAAGGCATGATCGGCACCATCCGGTAGACTGCCCGCATGAGTGCAGAATCCGGTGCCAGCCAACTGGTCAGTGTCGTCGCCCTGCTGGGCGCTGCGGTCGTCACGGTACCGATCTTCCGGCGCCTCGGGCTGGGATCGGTCCTCGGCTATCTGGCGGCCGGTCTGGCGATCGGTCCCTTCGGCCTGAAGTGGTTCTCCGATCCGCAATCCATCCTGCACGTCGCCGAACTCGGTGTGGTGATGTTCCTGTTCGTCATCGGCCTGGAGATGCGGCCCAGCCACCTGTGGAGCCTGCGCAAGCAGATCTTCGGCCTGGGCGCGCTGCAGATCGCGGTGTGCACGCTGCTGCTGACCGGCGTCGGCCTGCTGTTCGGCTATTCGCTGCCGGTGTCGTTCATCGGCGGCATGGGCTTCGTGCTGACCTCCACCGCGGTGGTGATGCAGTTGCTGGCCGAGCGTGGCGACGTCGCGTTGCCCAACGGCCAGAAGGTGGTCTTCCTGTTGTTCGAAGACCTGTTGATCGTGCCGCTGCTGGTGCTGGTCGCCTTCATGTCGCCGCAGGTCGTGCAGCCGGAAGAGGGCTCCCGCTGGCTGTCGATCGGCATCGCCGCGGCCTCGCTGGGCGGGCTGGTCGCGGCGGGTATCTGGCTGCTGAATCCGTTCTTCCGCATCCTCGCCGCCGCCAAGGCGCGCGAGGTGATGACGGCCGCCGCGTTGCTGGTGGTCCTGGGCGCGGCCTTGCTGATGCAGCTGGGCGGCCTGTCGATGGCGATGGGCGCGTTCCTGGCCGGCGTGCTGTTGTCGGAGTCGACCTTCCGCCACCAGATCGAAGCCGATATCGAGCCGTTCCGCGGCATCCTGCTGGGCCTGTTCTTCCTCGGCGTCGGCATGGCCCTGGACCTGGCCGTGGTGGCCGCCAACTGGCCGCTGATCGTCAGCGCGGTGCTGGCGATGATGGTGGTGAAGGCCCTCTGCATCTACGTGGTGGCGGGCGGCGAGTTCGCCTTCGTGCTGTTCGCTGCGGCCGCATCGGCGGGCATCATCGACGCGACCGTCAATGCGAACCTGACCGCCATCGTGGTGCTGTCGATGGCGCTGACGCCCCTGTTCGTCCTCCTGTTGCGCCGCTTTACCCACCCAGACAAGCCCTCGATGGAAGGCATCGAAGAAGCCAAGGGATTGAGTGGCAGCGTCCTGATCATCGGCTTCGGCCGGTTCGGGCAGGTGATGAGCCAGTCGCTGCTGGCCCGCGACGTGGACGTGACCATCATCGATACCGACATCGAGATGATCCGCAGCGCCGAAGAGTTCGGTTTCAAGATCTACTACGGCGACGGCACCCGCCTGGACGTGTTGCGCGCCTGCGGTGCGCAGACCGCACAGTCCATTGCGATCTGCATCGACGACAAAGAGGCCGCCAGCCGTATCGTGGAACTGGTGAGGCACGAGTTCCCGCAGGCGCAGGTGCTGGCGCGCTCGTTCGACCGCGAGCATTCGCTGGCGCTGATCGCCGCGGGCGTCGACTTCCAGATCCGCGAGACGTTCGAGTCCGCGGTCGAGTTCGGCAAGGCCGCGCTGATGAGCGTGGGTACATCGCGCGAGGATGCCGATACGATCGCGCTGGAGATCCGCCGGCGCGACGCCGAGCGCTTCGAACTCGAAATCGCCGGCGGTGGCGATCTGAGGTCGGGCATCCCGGCCGTGTACGGCAACGCCAAGCCCACCAAGCCCACGCCCACCCCGTTCACCAAGCCCAAGCGCGAGGCGAGGGCGTTGAACGAGGAAGCGGCCGAGATCATCGGCGAGGAAGAAGAGGAATAGCCGCCGCGATCAGTCGTCGGTGGCCGCAAGGAAGTCGCGGATCGCGGACCAATAGGCCGGATCGGCCGACAGGTCGTTGTGGTCGGCCGCGGGGAACGCAACGACGTCGGCGTGCCCCTTGAACGCAGCCAGCAGCCGGTCCGTATGCCGCGGTGGCACAACCAAGTCGTTACCCGCCCGGAGTACCAGCAGGCGTCCGCCATGGCGCGGCAGGCGCGAGGCGGAATCGTAACGATCCTTCAGCAGCAGGCGAACGGGAAACACCGGGTAGTGCGACTGTGCGACCGCCGCCAGGCTGTCGAACGGCGTGACCAGCACCAGATGCTGGACCGCGCGCTCCGAGGCCACGTGGGTGGCGACCCCGCTGCCCAGGCTACGGCCCATCACGGCGATGTCGCCATCCGGATGGCGCTTCGCGATGTCGTCATGCACCGCAAGCGCATCGGCCAACAATGCGGCTTCCGAAGGTTGTCCGTCGCTCGCGCCATAGCCGCGATGGGCCACAAGATAGACGGTATGCGAGGGCAGCCAGCGGGCGAACGCGTCCCGGTTGGCCTCGACCGACTCAGCGTTGCCGCCGAAGTACAGCAACGCATCCTTCTGGCCCGGATTGACCACCCAGCCACGCAGGACGGCATCGGGCCGGGCAAGGGCGAAACCGGTCTGTTCCACCGCGACCCGCGTCACTTGCGGGTAGTAGATCAACCGTCGCTGCTGGATGAAGAGCAGGGCGCACAGCGCCAGATAGACGGCTAACAGGGCGAGGGCGACCCACAGGAGCATGCGGCGGACGCGGCGCTCAGCCATGGCGCTCCTGCGCCGCCTTGAAAGCGGCCAGCTGCTCCGGTGTGGCATCGCGCTGGTGCTTCGCCTTCCAGTCCGCGAACGGCATGCCATAGACACGCGCGCGCGCCTGCTCCTTGTCCATCGCGATACCCGCGTCCACCGCGGCGTCGCGGTACCAGTCGGCCAGGCAGTTGCGGCAGAAGCCGGCGAGGATCATCAGGTCGATGTTCTGCACGTCCGGACGGTCCTGGTTGAGATGCTGCAGCAGCCGGCGGAACGCAGCGGCGTCGAGGGCGGTGGTGTCGGTCATGGGTGCGGGTCGCGCTGGGGTGGGGGAATCGGGGACAATACGCGCCGACTCTACACCGCCCCTTCCCATGACTGCCCGAATCCTGGATGGCCGCCGCATCGCCGAGAACCTGCTGGACGAACTGAAGGTCCGGGTCGACGTGCGCGTGGCGGCAGGCCTGGGCAGGCCGGGACTGGCAGTGGTACTGGTGGGCGGCGATCCGGCGTCCACGGTGTACGTGCGCAACAAGCGACGCGCGGCCGAGAAGGTCGGCATCGAGGCCTTCGACTACGATCTGCCCGCGGGCACGTCCGAGGCGCAATTGCTCGCGCTGATCGACCAGTTGAATGCCGATCCCAAGATCCACGGCATCCTGGTGCAGCTGCCGCTGCCGGGCATCCCGGATGCCACGCGCCTGATCGAGCGGATCGATCCACGCAAGGACGTGGACGGTTTCCATCCCGCCAATGTCGGCCATCTAGCGCTGCGCCAGTTCGGCCTGCGCCCGTGCACGCCGCGCGGCATCACCACGCTGCTCGCGTATACGGACCAGCCGGTCCGGGGCCGCAATGCCACCATCGTCGGCGTCAGCAACCACGTGGGCAGGCCGATGGCGATGGAACTGCTGATCGCCGGCTGCACGGTGACCAGCTGCCACAAGTTCACCCCGCGCGAGGTGCTGCAGGCCCGGGTTGGCGATGCCGACATCCTGGTGGTCGCGGCCGGCAAGCCGGGTCTGGTTCCCGGTGAGTGGGTCAAGCCGGGCGCCGTGGTCATCGACGTGGGCATCAACCGGCTGGACGACGGACGGCTGGTGGGCGATGTGGGCTTCGATGCCGCCGTCCAGCGTGCCAGCTGGATCACGCCGGTGCCGGGCGGGGTGGGGCCGATGACGGTCGCTACGCTGATGCAGAACACGTTGGAAGCGGCCGAAGCGGGTCTCTAAGCGACCCTGGAGGCCGGTCGTGGGAGCGACGCAAGTCGCGATGATTGGCCGGGAGAGCCCATCGCGACTGACGTCGTTCCCACAGGCGCCCGGATGATGCCCGCGAGAAAGCACCGTTCCAGCTCCGGTGGCAGGCGGACGCCCCACCGATCAGGCTATAATGCCGCGCTTCCCCAACTATCCGGGCCCGCCGATGCTGCGCATCCAGGCTGAAGCACTGACGTACGACGACGTCTCCCTCGTCCCCGCCCATTCCACCGTCCTGCCCAAGGATGTCAGCCTGGAAACGCGCCTGACGCGCGACCTGCGGCTGAAGCTGCCGATCGTCTCGGCCGCCATGGACACCGTCACCGAGGCCCGCCTGGCCATCGCCATGGCCCAGCTGGGCGGCATCGGCATCCTGCACAAGAACCTGACCGCCGAGCAGCAGGCCGCCGAAGTGGCCAAGGTCAAGAAGTTCGAGGCTGGCGTCATCAAGGAGCCCTTCACCGTCGGGCCGGAGACCACCGTCGCCGAGGTGCTCAAGCTCACCCGCGCACGCAACATTTCCGGCGTGCCGGTCGTCGATGGCGGCCAGCTGGTCGGCATCGTCACCAGCCGCGACATGCGCTTCGAGACCAAACTCGACGATCCGGTCCGCCACATCATGACCAAGAAGGATCGCCTGGTCACCGTGCGCGAAGGCGCCAGCGACGGCGAGGTGCTGCAGCTGCTGCACAAGCACCGCATCGAGAAGGTGCTGGTCGTCAACGACGCGTTCGACCTGCGCGGCCTGATCACCGTCAAGGACATCCAGAAGAAGACCGACAACCCCAACGCCGCCAAGGACAGCGCCAGTCGCCTCGTCGTCGGTGCGGCGGTGGGCGTCGGCGGCGACACCGACCAGCGCGTCGAAGCCCTGGTGGCCGCAGGCGTGGACGTGATCATCGTGGACACCGCGCACGGCCATTCGCAGGGCGTGCTGGACCGCGTCAGCTGGGTCAAGAAGCGTTTCCCGTCGTTGCAGGTCATCGGCGGCAACATCGTCACCGGCGACGCCGCGCTGGCGCTGATGGACGCCGGTGCCGACGCGGTAAAGGTCGGCGTTGGTCCGGGCTCCATTTGCACCACCCGCATGGTGGCCGGCGTGGGCGTGCCGCAGATCACCGCGATCGACATGGTGGCCGAGGCGTTGCAGGACCGCATCCCGCTGATCGCCGATGGCGGCATCCGTTACTCGGGCGACATCGGCAAGGCGATCGCCGCCGGCGCGTCGACGGTGATGATTGGCGGCCTGTTCGCCGGCACCGAGGAAGCCCCGGGCGAAGTCGAACTGTTCCAGGGCCGCAGCTACAAGAGCTACCGCGGCATGGGCAGCCTGGGCGCGATGGAGAAGGGGTCCAAGGACCGCTACTTCCAGGACGCCAGCGACGCCGACAAGCTCGTGCCGGAAGGCATCGAAGGCCGCGTGCCGTACCGCGGCTCGGTCGGTGGCATCGTCCACCAGCTGGTCGGCGGCCTGCGCGCCACGATGGGCTACGTGGGCTGCGCGACCATCGAGGACATGCGCAGCAAGCCGAGGTTCGTCGTCATCACCGGCGCCGGCCAGCGCGAAAGCCACGTGCACGACGTGCAGATCACCAAAGAGCCGCCGAACTACCGGATGGGCTGATCGTTGCCAGAGAAGGGAGACGCCAGCGTTTCCCTTCTTCGTTTATAGCCGCAGGACACCATGACGAATATCCATACCGACAAGATCCTCATCCTCGACTTCGGCGCGCAGTACACGCAGCTGATCGCCCGCCGCATCCGCGAGATCGGCGTCTACTGCGAAATCTGGGCGTGGGACCACAACCCGGAAGAGATCGCGACGTTCGGCGCCAAGGGCATCATCCTGTCGGGCGGTCCGGAGTCCACGACGCAGCACGGTGCGCCCGCAGCGCCGCAGCAGGTGTTCGACAGCGGTCTGCCGATCCTGGGCATCTGCTACGGCATGCAGACGCTGGCTGCGCAGCTGGGCGGCGCGACGGAAGCCGCCGATGCGCGCGAGTTCGGCCATGCCGAAGTTCAGCTGATCGCCCATGACGCGCTGCTCGGCGGCCTGAGCGACCATCAGGGCGAGCCGCGCATCGATGTGTGGATGAGCCACGGCGACCACGTCGCCAAGGCGCCGCCGGGCTGGACGATCACCGCTACCACCGACCGCATCCCGGTCGCGGCGATGGCGTTGGAAGAGAAGCGGTGGTACGGCGTGCAGTTCCATCCGGAAGTGACGCATACCAAGCAGGGCCAGACGCTGCTGCGTCGTTTCGTGGCCGACATCTGCGGCTGCAAGACGTTGTGGACGGCGGCCAACATCATCGACGACCAGATCGCGCGCGTGCGCGAGCAGGTGGGTTCCGACGAGGTGATCCTCGGCCTGTCCGGTGGCGTCGATTCGTCGGTCGTCGCCGCGCTGCTGCACAAGGCCATCGGCGACCAGCTGACCTGCGTTTTCGTCGACACCGGCCTGCTGCGCTGGCAGGAAGGCGACCAGGTGATGGCGATGTTCGCCGAGCACATGGGCGTGAAGGTCGTGCGCGTCAATGCCGCCGACCGGTACTTCACCGCGCTGGAAGGCGTCGCCGACCCGGAAGCCAAGCGCAAGATCATCGGCAACCTGTTCGTCGAGATCTTCGAGGAAGAATCGAACAAGCTGAAGAACGCCAAGTGGCTGGCGCAGGGCACGATCTACCCCGACGTGATCGAGTCGGCCGGCAGCAAGACCGGCAAAGCGCACGTCATCAAGAGCCACCACAACGTCGGCGGCTTGCCCGAGCACATGAAGCTGGGCCTGGTCGAGCCGCTGCGCGAGTTGTTCAAGGACGAAGTGCGCCGCCTCGGCGTCGAGCTCGGCCTGCCGCGCACGATGGTCTACCGCCATCCGTTCCCGGGCCCCGGCCTGGGCGTGCGTATCCTGGGCGAAGTGAAGCCCGAATACGCCGAACTGCTGGCCAAGGCCGACGCGATCTTCATCGACGAACTGCGCAAGGCCGACCTGTACGACAAGACCTCGCAGGCGTTCGCCGTGTTCCTGCCGGTCAAGTCGGTGGGCGTGGTCGGCGATGCGCGTGCCTACGAGTGGGTCATCGCATTGCGCGCGGTCGAGACGATCGACTTCATGACCGCGCACTGGGCGCACCTGCCGTACGAGTTCCTCGGCACGGTCAGCAACCGCATCATCAATGAACTGCGCGGCGTCTCGCGCGTGGTCTACGACATCTCGGGCAAGCCGCCGGCCACCATCGAGTGGGAGTGATGGGCCAGTCCGCGGACGAGCACTGGATGCGCCACGCCTTCGGGCTGGCCGATCGCGCCGAGCGCGAGTTCGACGAGATTCCCGTGGGTGCGGTGCTGGTCGACGCCGAAGGGCGCATCCTCGGAGAAGGCTGGAACCGCAACATCCTCGACCACGATCCCACCGCGCACGCCGAGATCGTGGCGATGCGCGAGGCGGGCAGGGCGGTGGGCAACCACCGGCTGGTTGGCAGTACGCTGTACGTGACGCTGGAGCCCTGCGCAATGTGTGCGATGGCGCTGGTGCATGCGCGCGTGGCGCGCGTGGTGTACGGCGCCACCGATCCGAAGACGGGCGCCTGCGGCAGCGTATTCGACCTGATCGCGGATCCCCGGCACAACCATCGGGTCGAGATCACCGGTGGCGTGCTGGGCGACGAAGCGGGCCGCCGCCTGACCAACTATTTCCGCGCCAAGCGCGGACGCCCGCTGGTCTAGGGCGTCGGGAATTTCCGCTTCACCTTGCGGTGGTCCATCTCTTCGTTGATCGCGGTGACGGCCAGCGTGGACTCGCGCGCCAGCAGCAGGCTGGCGGCGAGCATCGCCACCACGCCCAGCGAGGCCAGCCACGTCGGCAGCGATCCGAGCCGGTGGCCGGTGAACGTGTCCACCGCCACCGCCAGGCTGGTGCCGACGAAGCAACTGATCGCGCCGTAGAGCAGCTGGCCTGCACGCAGGATGATCAGGCTGCGCTGGCGCTGCAGGGCTATGCGCTTCTCCAGTAGCGAGCGATCGGTCTCGTCCTCGACATCGGCCAGCTCGCGCAGCAGCGTACGGGCACGGTCGATGATGCGCGCGAGGCGATTGTTGGCCGACAGCAGCAAGGAGGCCGTCGCCGTGAGGAAGAATGCCGGCGCGAGCATCGCGGTGAGTACGGCGTGATCGGTGGAAGGGTTCATGGGCCGGTCGCCGGAGTGGTCTGCGTTATCATGACACGATGCGGCATGTCCGCATTCCCGGTGTGGAACGGCCGGACCTCCTTCCCGTGATGGACTGCTGCATGGCCTCGAACAACGCGAATACCGACCGCCTGATCTGGATCGACCTGGAAATGACCGGGCTCGACACTGACCGCGACTCGATCCTGGAGATCGCCACGGTAGTCACCGATTCGAAGTTGAACGTGCTGGCCGAAGGCCCGGAGTTCGCGATCGCCCATCCGGTCGCGGTGCTGGAGGCGATGGACGACTGGAACCGCAACCAGCACGGCCGCTCCGGCCTGTGGAAGCGGGTAGTCGAAAGCCAGGTGTCGCTGGGCCAGGCCGAAGCGCAGACGGTGGCCTTCCTCAATGAATGGCTGCCGGCCGGCGCGTCCCCGATGTGCGGCAATTCGATCTGCCAGGACCGCCGCTTCCTGCACCGGTTGATGCCGCGGCTGGAAAAATACTTCCACTACCGCAACCTCGACGTCAGCACGCTGAAGGAACTCGCGCGCCGCTGGGCCCCGCAGGTGCTGGAAGGGGTGCGCAAGCAGGCCAGCCATACCGCGTTGAGCGACGTGCGCGATTCCATCGAGGAGCTGCGCCACTACCGCAAGCATATGGCGGCGCTCGGCGAGTAACGCCGGATATCAGGGCGCCGGCTTCGCCACGTCGCCGTCGTCGGCGACGCCCTTGGTGATGATGTCGGTCAGCGGCGTGCCGTCGCTGTTGTGGTGGTACACGTGCAGGTCGCGCTGCGGGTAGGGGATGTTCAGCCCGTTGCCGATGATCTCGGTGCGCACCGCCTCGGTCAGGTCGCTCTTGGTCTCGCCGAAGTCCTTGGTCTTGGTCCAGACCAGCAGGATCAGGTCGACACTGCTTTCGCTCAGCTTGGACACGATGACGCTGGGCGCCGGCTCCGGCAGGACGAGGGGATGGTCCTGCGCAATCTTCAGCAGGATCTGCTTGGCGCGCTTGAGGTCGTCGTCGTAACCCACGCCGACCGGGATGTCGATGCGGCGATGCGGCTTGGCGGTGAAGTTGATGATCGGCGCCGTCGTGATCAGGCTGTTCGGCAGCACGATCAGGCGGTTGTCCAGCGTGCGCATGCGCGTCTGGAAGATGCGCACCTCCTCGATCACGCCCTCCAGCCCGGCAGCCTGTACGAAGTCGCCATCGCGGAACGGGCGTAGCACGATCAACATGACGCCCGAGGCGATGTTCGACAGCGAATCCTTCAGCGCCAGGCCGACGGCGAGGCCGGCGGCGCCGAGCACGGCGAGCATCGAGGTGGGATTCACGCCCAGCGAGGTGAGCGCGGTGATGATGACCAGCACCATCATGGCGGCGTAGCTGGCCCGGCGCAGGAAGCCACCCAGCGTGGCATCCGCGTGCGTGCGGCCGAGGACGCGCTCCAGCCCGGTGCTCAGTCGCTTGGCCAGCCACATACCGACCAGGAAAATGACGGCGGCGGCCAGCAGCTTCAGGCCCCAGGTTTCCAGCAGCTGCAGCCAGTCGATGCCGCGCAGTTCACGCATCAGGGCGGCGGGTTCGGTGGGAATCTCGGCAAGCGGCGGGGTGGCGGGGGATGCGGACATCGGGGCTCCTGAAATGCAGCACGCCCCATCAGGGGCGTGCTCTTTGTACTTGATGATGGTAACCGTCTTCGTGTGAAGACGGTCGCGGCGGGCGTCAGCCGGCCTTGGTCTTGGCCAGGCGTAGCCAGGTATCGACGACGGTATCGGGATTCAGCGACACCGATTCGATGCCTTCGGCCATCAGCCATTCGGCCAGGTCCGGATGGTCGCTGGGACCCTGGCCGCAGATGCCAACGTACTTGCCCTTCGTACGCGCGGCCTTGATGGCCATCGACAGCATCTTCTTGACGGCCGGATTCCGTTCGTCGAACAGGTTGGCGACGATGCTCGAATCGCGGTCCAGGCCAAGCGTGAGCTGGGTCAGGTCGTTGGAGCCGATCGAGAAGCCGTCGAAGATGTCGAGGAACTCCTCGGCCAGCAGCGCGTTCGACGGCACTTCGCACATCATGATGATCTTCAGCCCGTTCTCGCCCTGGCGCAGGCCGTGCTTGGACAGTACTTCGACGACCTTGCGACCTTCCTCCAGCGTGCGCACGAACGGGATCATCACCCACAGGTTGTCCAGGCCCATCTCGTCGCGGACGCGACGGACGGCCTGGCATTCCAGCGCGAACGCCGGCTCGAACGAGGGGTCGACGTAACGGCTGGCGCCGCGGAAGCCGATCATCGGGTTCTCTTCATGCGGCTCGTAGCGCGTGCCGCCGATCAGGTTGGCGTACTCGTTGGACTTGAAGTCCGACAGGCGCACGATGACCGGATGCGGCGCGACCGACGCCGTGATGGTGGCGATGCCTTCCGCAAGGCGATCCACGTAGAAGCTCACCGGATCGGCGTAACCCGCGGTCTTGGCGTCGATCTTCTTGCGGACGTCCAGCTCCTGGCGGTCGTACTCCAGCAGCGCGAGCGGATGCACGCCGATATGGCTGGCGATGATCATCTCCAGGCGCGCCAGGCCGATGCCGGCATTCGGCAGCTGGCCGAAGTCGAACGCGCGCTCGGGATTCGCCACGTTCATCATGATCTTCAGCGGCGCTTCGGGCATCGCGGCAAGATCGGTGGTGGTGCGCTCGAAGGGGAGGCTACCGGCGTAGATAAATCCGGTGTCGCCTTCGGCGCAGCTCACGGTGACTTCGACGCCGTCTTCGATGCGGTCCAGCGCGTTGCCGGTACCCACGACGGCGGGCACGCCGAGTTCGCGCGCGATGATCGCGGCGTGGCAGGTGCGGCCGCCGCGGTTGGTGACGATGGCGCTGGCGCGCTTCATCACCGGCTCCCAATCGGGATCGGTCATGTCGGCGACCAGCACGTCGCCGGGCTGCACGCGGCTCATGTCGTCCAGCGAACGCACCACGCGGGCGACGCCGCTGCCGATCTTCTGGCCGATGGCGCGGCCTTCGGCGATCACTTCGCCGCGCTTCTCCAGCGCGTAGCGTTCGATCTGCGTGGCCTTCGCGCGCGACTTCACCGTTTCCGGACGTGCCTGCACGATGAACAGCTTGCCGGTCACGCCGTCCTTCGCCCATTCGATGTCCATCGGGCGACCATAGTGCTGCTCGATCACCAGCGCCTGCTTGGACAGTTCCTGCACGTCGGCATCGCTGATCGAGAACGTATTGCGCAGGTTTGCCGGCGTATCTTCGGTACGCACGCGTTCGCCGGGGACATCCGAATACACCATGCGCAGCGCCTTGCTGCCGAGCGAGCGGCGCAGGATCGCCGGCTTGCCCTGCTTCAACGTGGGCTTGTAGACGTAGAACTCGTCGGGATTCACCGCACCCTGCACGACCATCTCGCCGAGGCCGAAGCTGGAGGTGACGAACACGACGTCGCGGAAGCCGGATTCGGTGTCCAGCGTGAACAGCACGCCCGAGGCGCCGACGCCCGAGCGCACCATCAGTTGCACGCCGGCGGACAGGAACACATCCTCGTGCTTGAAGCCATGGTGCACGCGGTAGGCGATGGCGCGGTCGTTGTAGAGGCTGGCGAAGACTTCCTTCACCTTGTGCACGACATCGTCGGCACCGGTGACGTTGAGGAAGGTTTCCTGCTGACCGGCGAACGAGGCATCCGGCAGGTCTTCGGCGGTGGCCGAGGAGCGCACGGCCACCGCGACGTCGCCGCCGCCGTTGTCGGCCGAGAGCTTCGCGTAAGCGGCGCGGATGTCCGCATCCAGGTCGGGCTGCAGCGGGGCGTCGATGACCCAGCCGCGGATTTCCTTGCCGGCGGCGGTCAGTGCCGGCACGTCTTCCACGTCGAGCGTGGCCAGCTTGTCGAAGATGCGCTTCGACAGGTCGTTGTGCGCGATGAATGCCTTGAAGGCTTCGGCGGTGGTCGCGTAGCCTCCCGGGACCGACACGCCCAGGTTGGCCAGGTGGCCGATCATCTCGCCCAGCGACGAATTCTTGCCGCCGACGCGGGCCAGGTCGGCCAGGCGCAGCTCATGCAACCACAGGATGTTCTCGTTCAAGCGCAATGCTCCGAAGCAGGCCGCGCCATGCCGATGACCATCGGCGTGGGGTGCCGTGTCCATGGGGAAAGAGGCGATATGATGCAGTGCATACCAATTGCAGACAAGCTTGATCTGACGGGGGTTTCCATGGTGAAGCGGATAGGGGGCGGCCATGTCTGAGCTGCGACCGGTGTTTTATGTTTCAGATGGAACCGGTATCACCGCCGAAACCATCGGCCACAGCCTGCTGACCCAGTTCGCGGGCATGCGTTTCCAGACCGACCGGCTCTCGTTCGTCGATGACGAAGAGAAGGCGCGGGACGCGGCCGACCGCATCCGCCGCATGGGCGAGAAACTGGGCAGCCGGCCTATCGTCATCAACTCGTGCGTGGACCCGTCCCTGAGCGCGGTGGTCGCCGAGAGCGGCGCACTGATGCTCGACGTCTTCGCGCCCTTCATCGAGCCGCTGGAGCGCGAACTTGGCCAGCAGCGGCAGTCGCGCGTTGGCCAGGCACACGGCCTGGTGGATTTCGAGACCTACCATCGCCGCATCAACGCGATGAATTTCGCGTTGACCCACGACGACGGCATGGCGGTGAACTACGACGAGGCGGACGTGATCCTGGTGGCCGTGTCGCGGGCAGGCAAGACGCCGACCTGCGTCTACCTGGCGCTGCATTACGGCATCCGGGCGGCGAACTATCCGCTGACGGATGGCGATCTGGAGACCGACCGGTTGCCGATGCGCCTGCGGCCTTACCGTCGCAAGCTGTTCGCGCTGACCATCGATCCCGACCGCCTGCACCAGATCCGCCAGGAGCGTCGGCCGAACTCGAGCTACGCCAAGATGGAGACGTGCAAGCGTGAGGTCGCGGCGGCCGAGGCGATGTTCCAGGTGGAGCGCCTGCCCACGCTGAGTACCACCAACAAGTCGATCGAGGAGATCTCGAGCAAGGTGCTGTCCACGCTGGGCTTGCAGCGCGATATGTATTGAAGCGGAGGGCGCTGCGAGGCGCCGGCGACACGCCCGGCGAACCCTTAACTTAGGCCGCATGCGCGGGGGCGTCAATGCTGCCGCGCACACGATTCCGCGTGTAGGATCGACGCATGTCCCAGGCCCTCGCACGCACCGCCCGCATCCCCCGGCTCAGCCGGTTCGGCTGGCTGATGGCGCTGTATGCGGAGAACCATGCGCGGTTGATCCGCCTGTTCGCGCCGGAGCGCCTGCAAGCGGGCGTCTACCTGTCCAGCATCGGTGACGGGCTGGATGTTCGGCTGGAAGTCATCGAGACGCATCGCTACACGGTCGAACTGCGGCTGACCTACGACATCTGCGATCCCCTGACTGGCGAACCCGATCCGTCCGCGTTCGTCCGCCTGTACCGCGATGCCCACCAGGCCGAAGCGACGCACTGCTATGTCGGACGACGCTGGCAGGACGTGATCGGCCTGTACCCGCCGCCGGCGGAGGTCATCAGCCATCGCATGCGGATGAACACCTTCCTCGGGAAGTGGCTCGAGTATCTGGCCGAACAGGGCCACGGCGTGGCCACGTTGCGCCCGGCGAATGCCGCGCGCGACGTCGCCTGAGCGCATCGACGACGCGATCAGGCCACTCGGACGAACCGGATGGCGTTGAGCCGGCGCAGGCCGTGGCTGGCATCGCGCGACATGTTCATCACGTCGACCGACCCGAGGGTCTCCAGTTCGAGCAACCGTTGAGCGACGGCATCGAATGCGGCTTCGTCCAGCCCGAGCGATCCGGCCGTCCAGCGCGTGTCACGGTGCAGGGGCAGTTGCGACACCAGTTCGTCGGCGAGGGCATCGTGCGTCATGGTCGCGGCTCCACGAGGGTAGGATCCACTTCGACTGCGACAACGTGCATGCGAGGGCAGGGCCGAGGCGAACGCGTGTCGCCAGCTTCTACGCCGCGCCGGGTGAGGTTCTTGTAAACGCGGGCGCGATCGCCTGGGCGGCGCGAAAGAGGCAAAAAGAAAGGCCCGGTTTCCCGGGCCTTGAAGAATTGGCGTCCCCACGGGGATTCGAACCCCGGTCGCTACCGTGAAAGGGTAATGTCCTAGGCCTCTAGACGATGGGGACGCACGAAAGTGTTGCCAGATTTTCCTTCCTGACGGCCTATTGTCCGGAAGTTGGTGGAGCCAGGCGGGATCGAACCGCCGACCTCCTGCATGCCATGCAGGCGCTCTCCCAGCTGAGCTATGGCCCCACGTGCTGGCAGGAGCGGAATAATAGCTAGGCTCTTTCCGATGCGCAAGCATCCGTTACGAAAAATTTCACGACTGGCGAACCTCGGGGCATGCGGGTTGAAATAGGCTGATACGAATCGACAAGGCGTTGCATTGCGGATGATCGGCTTTTCAGTGAAGGAGTGGTCCGCCTGGGCGCCGGGATTGGTCGAGCGCGATGCATGGCATGCGTGGGCGGCCGCGCCCTGGGTGCCGCAGGGTGATGAAACGCCGGCATTGGCGGAAGTACCCGCCATGCAGCGTCGCCGGATCGAGCGGCTCGGGCGCATGGCGATCCAGACGGCATTCTGGTGCCAGCAGGCGGACGACGGTGGCGTGCCGCTCGTCTTCGCATCGCGGCACGGCGATGTGGCGCGCTCGATGGAACTGCTGGAAGCGCTGGCGGCCGCAGAGCCGCCATCGCCCACGACCTTCGGCCTCTCGGTACACAACGCGATCGCGGCGCTGTATTCGATCCTGCGTCGCGAGCGTGGCAATTACATCGCGCTTGCGGGAGGGATGGCGACGGTGGAGACGGCCTGCATCGAAGCGGCCGCGTTGCTGGCCAATGGCGCGCCCGAGGTGGTGCTGGTGGTCTACGACGCGCCGTTGCCCGAGGTCTACGCCAGTTTCGCGGATGAACCGGATGCCGGCTTCGCCTGGTGCTGGAGGATCGGCGCCGCGTCTCCGGATTCGACCACGGTGAGGCTCGGGTGGAGCGATGACGTTGCAGTTCCGGCCGCCGCCGCATCGACGCTGCCGCACGGCCTGGACGTCCTGCGCTTCCTGCTGGCGGATGCCCCGTCGCTGTCCTGGCAGTGCGACAGCACGGCATGGCGCTGGCAGCGTGATGCGTGAGCGCATCGACCATGCCTGGCGCGTCCTCGGAACCGGACTGAGTTTCCTGGCGTTCGGCGTGGGCGGGCTGTTCCTGGGCATCTTCGTCCTGCCGCCGATGCTGTGGCTGGTACGCGATCCGGAACGGCGCCGGCGTTGGTCGCGGCGCATCGTGCAGCGCAGTTTTGCCGCCCATGTTGGCCTGCTGGTACTGGCCAACCATCCGACCCTGATCGACGTGGTGCTGCTGGTGTCGCTGCTGCCCAATGCCGACTGCGTGGTGAAGTCGGCGGTGGCCCGCAACCCGTTCATGCGCGGACCCGTGCGCGCCGCCGGTTACGTGGCCAACGATGATGGCGCGGGCCTGGTCGAGGACTGCATCGCGGCCGTGCGGGCGGGCGGGGCGCTGGTGATCTTTCCCGAGGGCACCCGGACCACGCCGGGACAGCCGATGAAGCTGCAACGGGGCGCCGCGAACATCGCCGTCCGCGGCGCACTGGACATCACGCCGGTGCGCATCACCTGCTCGCCGCTGACGCTGGGGAAAGGGGAGAAGTGGTATCGTGTGCCGCCGGTGCGATTCCATATGGTGATCGATGTTCAGGAAGACCTGCCGATCGCCCCATTCCTGAACGGAGTGGCGGGGGCGGATCCATCGGCAGGGGGAGAGGCGCTGGCAGCCCGGCGGCTCACGGAACATCTGGCCAACTACTT
>VYLE01000571.1_pt1 | contig 18077 bp, 10 predicted proteins | sample 5114391 | NCBI WGS metagenome assembly VYLE01 (sample SAMN12291771, study PRJNA351875) | freshwater metagenome | isolation source: freshwater lake | place: USA: Michigan, Kent Lake | collected 2013-08-15
GGAACAGTGGAAGTGGAGGTTAATCAGGGGATTATATGAAAAGGAGTTCGAGAGGGAACAGATAATTAAACTGTTTGAAATCATCGACAATATGATGACTTTATCCCCTGAATTACAGTCAAGCTTAGAGAGTAAAATCAAACAATTTGAGGAGGAAAGAACCATGCCTTTAGTAAGTAATATGGAGTTACGAGGAATCGAACGCGGTAAGGAAATTGGTAAAGAAATAGGCAAGGAAATTGGTAAGGAAATTGGAGCGTTACAAAAAAGCCGTGATGCCATAAAAACAGTTTTAACTGTGCGTTTTGGACAGATTTCTTCAGAAATTGAAGAGATAATCGGCAAAATCACTAACCCTACTATCTTAGAAGAGCTACTAAAATTAGCAGCTACTGCTAATTCTCTCGCAGAATTTAAGCAGTCTTTGGCAAGAATCCAATAAGAAAATCTTGCCGTAGGGTAGGCATTGTCCACCCATTCACCTTAAAACTCTTAGCCAGAAGCGGAGAACAATTAAAACTATCACCCTAATTGATGAACCAAACAACCGCCAATTATGATGAACCCTGGAAAGAAGCATTAACCGAGTATTTTGAAGCGTTTTTATGCTTCTTTTTTCCCGAAGTTAACCTAGAAAACGGGTTTCTCGGAGAAACCCGTTTTCTGGACTTTAAGACAAAAAAACGTTTCGCTGACAAACTCTATTCAGTTATCAGTTATCAGTGACTAAGTAGGTGGGTGGAATTAAATATAAGATGAACGTAGGTTGGGTTGAAGCATGAAACCCAACTCCCGCATGGGTTACGCTACCGCTAACCCATCCTACAAATAATTGTGCCTCCTTTGCTATAATAGGGTCTGCTGAAAAGGTTTTTCCTGGTGGCAGGGTGTGGGGTGTGGGGTTTTACCGATTTTGTTCCTACCTCACCATTAGGATAACTGCTGTAAATGAAATAACCGACTAATGAAAAAGATAATATTGACTTTATTAGCTTGGCTTTTAGTTGCTAACATGAATAGCCAAGGGGTTTTAGCAGTGACGCTCGATTTTCAATGGTTGGGAAATCAAGGCTATACAGCTAAAGGTTCTTTTAGTTATGATGAAAAAACGGCCCCGACTATCTTTTCGGAAAAAGGTTCGGGAAAAATGCGAGTTTTAGAAAATTTTCAGGTATCTTTTTATGATAACATTGGTCAAGAGATCGCTAAATACGATAATGTCAGCGAGGGAATTTCCTCGGCTAATTATTTTCAGTTTAATTTTAATACCAAAACCGGTCAAGTTTTCGGCTCGATCGATCTGGGGGGTGAAGGGATGGGGGAAATCTATCTTCAAGGGGTGGTTAACGATAATTTGGCCCTCTTGCGGGTGGAGTCGGTAGATCTGGTCATGGATGAGGATGATTCACCAGAAATTATCACTCAGTTTTAACTAAATTGCTCGGGAAAATAGGGATTATCCTAGCCTAATTTTTCCGCTAATTCTAACCAGCGATCGGTTAAATTATCAATTTTTTGACTCAATTGAGCTAATTCTTCGGTCAGAGCGGTTATTTTAGTAAAATCTTCTAGGGGTTCTCCATAAAGTACCTGTTCAATTTCAGCTTTTTTTGCTTCTAAAATTGGTATTTGTTTCTCGATATCTTCGTATTCTTTTTTCTCTTTAAAAGAGATTTTTTTATTGACGGGTGACGGAGAAGCTTTAACAGTTTTTGGGGTGACTTTTTTTTCTTTTGGTTCCTCCTCCTCTTTTTTCTGATCGAGATAAAGGGAATAATTACCCGGATATTGACGGATATTACCCCCGGTTTCAAAGGAAAAAATAGTATCAACTACTCGATCGAGAAAATAGCGATCATGGGAAACGACGATCACACAACCGTTAAAGTCCTCTAAATATTCTTCTAAAATTGCTAAAGTCTGCACATCGAGATCATTGGTGGGTTCATCTAGGATTAAAACATTAGGCGCACTCATCAAAACTCGTAGTAAAAATAAGCGTCTTCTTTCCCCTCCAGAAAGTTTATAAATTGGTGCATACTGTTGATCGGGAGGAAAGAGAAATTTTTCTAACATCTGGGAAGCGGTAATCACGCTACCGTCTAGGGTTTTGACTAATTCGGCCACACTTTTCAGATATTCGATCACTCTTTGATTTTCGTTGATATTGAGATCATCGGATTGTTGATCGAAGTAACCAATATGAATAGTGGAACCGATGTCAACCGTGCCTGAATCGGGGAGAGTTTTCCCGGTAATAATATCCATGAGAGTAGATTTTCCTACCCCGTTACTGCCAATAATACCGATGCGATCTTCGGGGGTAAAAATATAGGTAAAATCTTTAATTAAAGTATGATCGCCGTAAGCTTTCGAGATCTTTTCTACTTCAATAACTTTTTTGCCGATGCGTCTTCCTGCGGTGGCAATATCGACTTTTCCTTCCACCTGTTTAAATTCCTTATTACCCATTGCCTGAATGCGATCAATCCGCGCTTTTTGTTTGGTGCTGCGTGCTTTTGGTCCCCGGGATAACCATTCTAATTCCCGTCGTAAAACTCCCGCGTGTTTGCGTTGACTACTGGCGATCGATTCTTCCGCTAAAGCTTTTTTTTCTAGATAATAGGCATAATTACCGGAATAAGTAGATAAATCTCCCCGATCGATTTCAATGATGCGATTAGTCACTCGATCGAGAAAATAGCGATCGTGAGTAATTAATAATAATCCTCCCCGAAAACGGGACAAATAACTCTGTAACCACTCCACGGAAAGCGCGTCTAAATGGTTTGTGGGTTCATCCATCAATAAACAGTCAGGATCGGCTAAAAGTGCGGTAGCGATGGCGATTCTTTTGCGATATCCCCCCGATAAATCTCCCACGCGAGCATTAAAATTATCGATACCCAGTTTACTTAAAATAACTTTAGCATTGGTTTCTAAATCCCAGGCCGCAAGTTTATCAATTTGTTGCGAAACCCTTGACAAACGCTCCATAATAGTATCCAGATTTTCTGGCTCATGGACAAGGCGATCGGACAATTCCTCGTATTCCTTAATTAAAGTCATACTTTCGCCACTATCGGCGAAAACCTGCTCTAAAACCGTTTTATCATTGTCTAGATCGGGTTGCTGGGGTAAATAGACGATTTTCATCCCGGAATTGATTTGAATTTCGCCACCATCGATCGCTTCTAATCCGGCGATCATTTTCAATAGGGTCGATTTTCCCGATCCATTCGTACCGATCAGGCCGACTTTATCGCGATCATCGAGACTAAAACTCGCATCTTTGAGAATTTCCTTGATACCGAAGTCTTTTTTGAGCGATCGAACCGTCAGCAGTGTCATGATTTCTGGGAATAATCCTTCTTTTCTAGTGTAGTGTCTGGACTAATGCAAAGGATAGATTAAGCAGGTTCTGCTGAAAAAGTTTTTCCCGAGGAAAAAAAACCTGCCCCTAATGCCGACGATAACGAGAAAAGGGACAGATTGGCTCAATTGCATGAGATTATTTTCAGGGGCCAGAGGGCATTAGGAATTACATCATGCCCATGCCACCCATGCCACCCATGCCGCCCATGCCACCCATGCCACCCATGCCGCCCATATCAGGGGCTGCGGCTTCTTTAACGGGTTTTTCGACCACGAGGGCTTCCGTAGTTAGGACCATACCGGCGATAGAAGCGGCGTTTTGAACGGCTGACCGTACCACTTTAGCCGGATCGATAATTCCGGCGGCGATTAAGTCTTCGTACTTGCCGGTGAGGACATTGTAACCGACGCTAAAAGCGGTATCGCGCACACCTTCCACGATCACATCCCCTTCCACGCCGGCGTTATTAGCTAACTGACGCAGGGGTGCTTCTAGGGCTTTGGCGACGATATCGGCGGCGACTTTTTCCTCATCGTTAGTGAGAGAAGCTTTGAAAGCCTTCACCTTAGAAGCCAGATGAATCAAGGTTGTACCACCGCCCGGGACGATACCTTCTTCCACGGCGGCTTTGGTGGCATTGAGGGCATCTTCGATGCGGAGTTTGCGATCCTTGAGTTCGGTTTCTGTGGCTGCCCCGACTTTAATCACGGCCACACCGCCGGCTAATTTAGCGATGCGTTCCTGTAATTTTTCCTTATCGAATTCGGAATCGGTTTCTTCTAACTGTTTTTTCAGTTGGGCGAGACGTTTCTGCACATCGGCCTTATTGCGGCTGTCCCCGGAGGCGACAATAATTGTATTGTCTTTTTCTAGGGTGATTTTTGCCGCTTGCCCTAGCAGATCGAGGCTAACGGTGTCAAGACTTAAGCCCACTTCTTCGGAAATCAGACGACCACCGGTGAGGATGGCAATATCTTGTAAAACCGCCTTGCGACGTTCCCCGAAACTGGGGGCCTTGATGGCGACGACATTTAAGACACCCCGGGCCTTGTTGACCACTAGAGTGGCTAAGGCTTCGCCGTCCACATCTTCGGCGATAATTAATAGGGGACGACCTTGACGGGCAACGGCTTCGAGGACGGGGACTAATTCAGCGATCGCACTGATTTTTTTATCGGTAATCAGGATCAGGGGGTTGTCGTACTCGACGATCTGTCTTTCCTGATCGGTGATGAAATAGGGAGAGATATAACCGCGATCGATCTGCATCCCTTCCACTACTTCTAATTCCGTGGTTAGGGATTTCGATTCTTCCACGGTGATTACGCCATCGGTGGTGACTTTTTCCATGGCGGTGGCGATCATTTGTCCCACTTCTTCGTCGTTGCCGGAAGAAACGGTGGCCACTTGAGCGATCGCATCTCCAGCGATCGGTTTAGCGACGGCGGCGATTTCTTCCACCAGATAGGCGATAGTTTTGTCTAGTCCGCGTCTTAAAGCGACGGGATTGGCCCCGGCGGTAACGTTTTTCAGACCTTCTTTAATTAAAGCCTGGGCGATGATGGTGGCGGTAGTGGTGCCATCTCCCGCTAAATCTTTGGTTTTTGCCGCTACTTCCTGAATTAATCTCGCCCCGGTGTTTTCGAGGGGGTCGGACAATTCGATTTCTTTGGCCACGGTGATGCCGTCATTAACGATCTGGGGGGCGCCGTATTTCTTTTCTAACAAGACATTGCGTCCTTTCGGACCGAGGGTGATTTTTACCGCATCGGCCAAGGCGTTGACACCTCTTTCTAGGGCGCGACGGGATTCATCTTTAAAGGCAATGATTTTGGACATGGTATCGCTGTTGTGATAGGACTCCTTATAGTTAATTTAGCACTCTTAGGGCTTGAGTGCTAATCTAGGCGATCGACTCCCCTCCGATCCCTGAACCGACAAGCGCGATCGTTTTCGTTGCCCTAGCTGGAGAGATGAGTTAGTCCCGATCTATTTTTGTCCTTAAAAATGGGGTCTGGGAAAGTGAGCGATGTTAACTTGCATAATTTAAGATGAAGATGCCGACAGCCTAACCAGATCGATGATAACCAAGCTAACCCTGAGAAATTTCAAGAGTATCAAGGAACAAACCTACGAGTTTGCTCTCTTCGATCTCTTAGTTGGACGGAATAACAGTGGTAAAAGCACCATTTTACAGGCTTTAGCGATCTGGCAGTTCTGTATTGAGGAGTTCCGGCGGGCGGTGAAACGGAGCGGAACGACCGGCAAACAAGTTGTCCTTCCCAACTTTACAGCCCTTCCCGTTCCAGAATTTAATCTTTTGTGGCGAGAGAAGACCGAGCGCCACTATCCAAAAGTAGATGGTTCCAAAAAGCAAGAGTTTATTCTCATTGAAATTGATGTTACTTGGATAGCGGAATCTTCCGGGCCAGAACCATGCTCTTTGGGGGTTAAACTACGATATAGTTCTCCTCAAACTATCTACGCAATTCCTTCGGAAGGATGGGAACATTTCCGTGAATTAGAAGGAGAGTCAAATCACTCCCCTTCTCTTTTACCTATTATTGCTTACGTTCCGCCCTTTTCGGGATTAGAACCCAATGAAGAATGGCGTGATGACGGACCGCTGCGAAAACAAGTGGGAAAAGCGCAGCCCGGAAGTATATTAAGAAATTTACTGCTGCGAGTTTGGCAAGAAAATCGAAAGGATTGGAGTGAAATTCAAAAGGTTGTCAAAAACTGGTTTAACGTTGATTTAAAAGACCCTCAATACGAACGAGGAGTGGACACCCAAATAATCTGCGAATATAAACAGGGTGGCAAATCCTACGACATTATATCTGCTGGCAGCGGTTTCCATCAAACTTTAACCTTGTTGGCATTTTTTTATGGTTATAAACCTACTACTATCTTACTGGATGAACCCGATGCTCATCTTCATGTTAACTTGCAAAGAGAGATTCTAGATTATTTTAAGAATCAAAAAGCGATCGAGAGAAATACTCAATTTCTTATTGCCACCCACGCAGAAGAGTTTATTAGAGGAGTTGACGTTCGGCAAATTATCTCATTACTTGATAGAATTCCTAAAAGAGTGGAAGCTACACCAGCGATTTTAACAGCGATGGCCGATGTTTCTAACTTAGAGATAACACAGCTTTCGGAATTTAATTATCCCGTTATTTTGTATGTTGAAGGAGAAACAGATGAGCGTCTTTTACGAGGTTTTGCCACTTCTTTAGGAAGGCAGGATAAATTGAATCAGGTTTGTTGTCGGGTTATGGGAGGCGGCAATAAGAAGAAAATGAAAGAAGATTCTGATCGTCATTTTAACGGGATTAAACAAATAATTCCATCGGCGAAAAGGTTGGTCTTGTTTGATTATGATGATGACGATCAGGCCTTCCACCCAGAAGCAAATGATCCGAAGCAATCATTATATGAATGGCGACGAAAAAATATTGAGAATTATTTATTAGTTCCCGATGCTTGGATTAGAGCAGCTCAACAAACCGGCGGTTTTAACGACCAAGATATTTTTTTCTCTCCAGTTCAAAAAATAATTAGGGAGTTTTTTGATAACGAAAATCTTACCCTGCCTCGAAATCAATCTTGGAGAGATGTCAAAGCAAATATTTTTCAAGTTGTGGATGGGAAAAAGCTATTGTTTGAAAATAAGGACTCTCTTTTTCAAAGGCTTAAATCTTGTCAACTTCCTTTAGCATCTGTTCCATCTTTAGAATTGACCCGTGAAATCGTCGCCACTAACATGAAATCTGATGAAATTCATGAAGATGTTCATCAATTCTTCGCTAAGTTGGATCAACTTCTGAGTTAAGCAAAATTGTTAAGTAGGGAGGATCGGGAAATAATGCAGTTTTTTTATCCTCAGATTTTTTTTAGGAGAAGACAATCATGATTAATCTAAATCCTGCTATCGAACAAAAAATTAATCAATTTATTCTGGAAACCCAAAATAAATTTAGTCAGGATAAATCAGCTACCCTTGCTAGTTACCAAACAGAAGCCAAAACAATCACTCAAGAGACTAATAATTTAAGAGATGAACTTATTCAAAAACTAGGTGAATTAACTTTTTCAGACCCTTTACCTAGCAGAGAAGAATTAGAAAAACAAATAATAGCTCATACAGATCAGCTTGTGGAGACAATCAACCTTTTATCTACGGGCAAAAATTCAGAAACTCCTCTTGATACTTTAAGCCAAAAAACTGATAGTTTAGTTACAACAATTACGACTCTATTCGATGCTAATGCTAACGTTCCAAACTTGCCAAAAATTAAGGAAAAGCTAACTGCTTGGCAAACAAAAGTTAAAGATACTTTGTTTAAATTTTCTGCCACTGTGGAATTACAACAGAAAAATGAGTCTTTGATTGCTGAACTGAAGGAAAAACTATCTGAATATAGTTCAGTAGATGAAGACTTTGAAAAGTTAATTAAGGAATTTAAAAATAATTTTGCACAACTACAACAAGCAAGTGTTTTATTTCAAACTTTAGACGATTTAATCAATGAAATTCAAGCTAGAGATGAGGTGATCAAACTAAATCAAAGAATTGACATTTTGCTGGAAAAAACCAAAGAACAAGTAGCGGGATTCCCTCAAGAATTAGACCGGGAAGTACAGGGAGAATTAGCCAGATTAATTACAATACTAGGGATAGCGCAGGTAGAACTCATGAACATTTCAAAACCTGGTGATATCATGCAAGTAAAGTCGGTGGTAGATGCCGGAGAAATTGCGATTAAATCTTTAATAGGTAAACCTAATATTATTCTGGCACAAAAATTACGCTATGCCGCCAGAACGGGATTAAGAAAAACCCAGACAGGTTTTTGGACTCGTCTAGCCGAATTCAGAGATAATCTGTTCCATTCTTTCAAAATACCTACAAAAGTTTTAATTGGATTAGTGTTAGCTCTCCCTTTGAATTGGGGTATTATGAACTCCCTTCCAGTGAAAGATTTGCTTATGTCTTTACCTCCAATCATAAATTCTAGTAACCAAAATACTGAGGGTAAAAGTAACCAAAATACTGAGGACAAAGCTGGAAATTTTAGACTCTTGATATTGATATTGATGACAGGCACTTTAGGGGGAGCAGTTAGCCTTCTAACTCGTTTGCAAGATTTTGATAATCCCAAAAACCAAAAATATGACGATGACCTCTTGCCATTTATAATTGGTCTAACTAAGCCCATTTTAGGGGGAAGTTTTGCCTTCTTTATTCTACTAATTCTTAACTCTAATATTTCTCCCTTAGAAATTCGGGGTGGCACTGAAGATAATCGGAATGGCATCTATTTATATGGACTTTTGACAATGGCTTTTGTGGCTGGATTTAGCGAACGTCTTATTCCCGATTTAATTAATCAAGTGGAGAAAAAAGTAACTGTAGAGGCTAGTTCCACTGGACAGGGACTACCTCCAACGATTCTGATCGCTCCCTCTAGCGCAGCTTTAGCATTAAATGGAATCCAAGAATTTACCATTAATCCCGTTGGTAACTACACCATCATAATCTCACCGCCAGACAGCGGTGAAATTGATAAAAACACCACTGATACCAAATTTACCTACACTGCACCCCCACAAGGAAATGCTGGGGATAAAATTACTATTACTGCCACTTCTGATTCTGGACAAACTGCCAAGGCTACTATCACTTTAACTGCAAAAAAAGACCAAGAGAGCCTTCTAGTTTGACAAAAAAAGGATAACTCCCAATTACCCCGATTTCGGGTTAATCGGAATGGCCAATGCTTGAACTTGAATTTTTTTTAACTCGGAAACTAATCGAATCGCCTGCTGTTCGTAGAGGGGGGCGCCGAGAGTCGTTGGCAAATTTTCCATGAGATCGCTGGCGGTTTTCAGGGGACAATTAGAAAAACGACTGATCACGGTGGGTGCTTCCGCGGCAATATTGCGGTTAAAGGCTTTTTCTACCCGCACGCGCCAAGTTTTGGGAGTGCGACGACCCTGTTCCACCCGTCGCAGTCCGTTGATGGTGGCCAGCACTACAATGCGATCGCCGATGCGTAAATTGAGATAGTCTTCGGGCATTAATTTCGGGGCTTGCCGTTCTCGTTGGTGTAGGATCGGCACGACTCGATAACCGTAGGCAATATCCCCGATCGAGCTACCATTGAGAGTATCTCCAGCTTCGATCTCGTATTCCGTCACCAGAATCGTTTTTTGCGCCCAACGGAACAGATAGATGATATTTTCTCCGAAAGCGGCCCCCGTAAAGGCTTCTGCCGCTACGGTGTTGGTTCCCAAAATGTGAGAGCGGGGCAGAATTTGACTTAATTGTTGACTAAGGTTGTCGTCGGTGGTGCGGATGACTAAGTAGCTTTGGGGGTTGAGTTTGCGGGTGGTTAGGGCCACTTCTAAATTGAGGATTTCGTCATCAGTAACAATCGCTATACTTTTAGCCCTGTCTAAATTGACATTTTTTAAAGATTCTTCGATATTTCCCGTCATCAGGGGCATTTTTGGCAGGATAGTTGCATCAAAATCCCTATTTAAGCTCACCCCGACGATCGCCTGTTGCATTTCTAGTAATAAATTAGCCACTTCTCTGCCGACTCGACCTAAGCCAACAATAACGATATGATTCTGTTGGGGAACTGGGGGACGGTTAGGGATAAATTGAAATCTTGATGATAATAAAGTTTCTGTCAAAATGGCATAGAGAACCCCGATAAAAGCGGTTCCAGCTAAGGTTAAAAAGAGACTAAATAGCTGCATCCACCAGGGAACTGCATTTAAATCTTCGGGGTTAGAGGCACCGAAAACATCGCCATAACCACCTAATAAAAGAATCGCCGTTCCTGAAAGAGCGGAAATAAAGGAAGCTCTCGGGGCGTAGAGATGGAAAAGAAAAGTCCCGATAATTACTAGCAGGATAATGATAAATACTGACAGGAAAGCCACCCGATGAATTTGCTGCTGAAAACTCAATTGCCAGAATTGTTGGATTTCTTTGAGGAATTTCTGCCAAAAATCCCGCAACTTCTGGGGAGAATTTGACGGTTTCTGGCGGACAGCATCGATGTTTTGGTAGGTAGTTTCGATGGTGGTAATGGTATCACCGGCCCCGATAGTGGTGGTGGGGGACCATTGATAAAATCCGGCCCTTAAAGGTTCATCGGGGGCTGTGTGTGCTAACAGACGACGGGTGGGGGTATTTAAATCACCTAAAAAGCGATCGAGTAAACCATCTTCGGGGCTAATTTGTCTCTGGATAATCCGCAATTTCTGACCGTCGAGATGCAAAAAACCGAGGGTTTCCGTGCCTAATGTGGCTAAAGCAAAGGCATTGGCGGGTAGTTGGGTGGGTTCATAGGCGATAAAATTGCCTAAACGTTCCTTAAGTAGCTGATTGAGATTATCTTTAGAAGAACGCACCACTAAGCGGGTAAGGGGATTTAATTGCCGAATAATTAGGGCAGTGGTGGCATTAATTCGCTCATCACTGGTGACAATTAAAGCAGCCCGACAGCGATCGATTCCCGCTCTTGCTAAAATGTTTTTTTGACGACAATCACCGATAATTATTTCCTCTAATAAATCGGGAAAATCATTAATTTCCCAACTGGGAGGCTGTATTAGTTCGATACCGACGACTCTAACCCCAAACTCTTTTAAAGACTTGACGCAGTGTTGTCCGAGACTACCCAATCCACAAACTAAAAAGCGATCGGCTAACTTGACATTCCCATCGACAAAGCTGAGAGATTCTTGGTTCATAGATTCTGCTTGTCTTAAAAAATAGAATGCTTTTTCAAAATTCCGATCCCCCCTGCCCCCCTTGATAAGGGGGGTGCCGATCCCCCCTTAATACCCTCTTAATAAGAGGGGTGTCTGACAATTTTTAACACCTACCTAATTATAACATACCAGCATTTTTATTGCGTACCCGTTGATACATTTCTTCCATATTTAATTGGGAAGCAACCAGATAATAAACTCCAGCAATATGTTTACAGGGATTTTCCCAATCGGGACAGGAACAATAGGTGCAGCTTTTTTCTGAGGGAAAAACCTAAATAGTGATTTCAGCTTTCATCGACTTGACTTTTAAACTAACTTTGGGATGAGACTGCTTTAATCTCGCCTGATAAACCTGAACATTGGTTCCAGCTTTTGGTACTCTAGAAGCCACAATATAGCATTCTTTTTTAGATTCTTTATGTCTTTCTTGTAAGTAAGAATGATTTAGAGTTGACAATAATTGATCATAAGCTTGTTCAATATTTTTACCCTTGAGTTCAATATAAAGAGCCAAGCTACAGGGACTATCAATTTCTAAAAGCCAGTCGCATCTTTTTCCCTCGATGATTAAACAATTATCTATTTTTATCTTAGTAATTAATTTCTGACTATTATTGTTGACGATAAATTCTTTACCATTTTCTTTAACTTTGACTATTTTATTATTATTGCATTCAGAACAGTGACTAATATCCATTATTGTTGAGCCTTTCTTTCTAAAATTTCTTCAAACTCTTGACTAAGTTCATCGGAGACAGCATCGAGGTTATTGATACCAATCAAGTTCACCTCTGTATCTAAGATACTTTGAGTTTGTCCGTTACTAATTGTGTAGGCTGACACATCTTGAAATTGAATAGTATTTTTATAACCTAAAGATTTTTGTGCTTTGACAGGCTCAACGTTAGCCGCCATGATTTTATTATTCAAAGCTGTGAGAATGTAGGGACTATGGGTAGTGAGAAAGAAACGACAATTTTTATTAGCATAAAGTAAGGTAAATAGTTCTACCATATCTCTTTGAGCGGAGGGAAAAAGATGGGTTTCAGGTTCCTCAATGAAAAATTGATTAGATTCGGAATCAGGAAAAAACGAGAAAACTAAGAGAATTAATAACATTGGTAAGGCTTCTTGCTGTCCGCTTGAAGCATCAATTAAGTTAATCTTTCTCCCATCGGCATGATAAAGCCAATCTTGATCTTTCTCGCGCGCATAGCTGCCTGATAGAATCTTTTCGCTAATTAATTTAATTTGATTATAAAGTTTTTTATCATCTTTTTTATCTTGGAATAAACTTTCTGATTCATTAATTATTCTGTATAGGCGTTGAGCATTTTCATAATTAGAGCCAAAGTTGATAATCAGAGGATCAAGATCAAAATTATTGGCCAAAAAGGCAAAAATATTATTGGTAAAGTATTTAACAAAAAGAGTGCGACTAGCTGGTACAAATAAAATCTTTGTAGAAAAAATTTTTTCATTGCCTTGAAAAAAATCAGCAATATTTTTGGCCACACAATCATTCATATCTGAATAAATATCTTGAGTGACTTTGTTATTGCTTTTGGCAATTTTACTCACTTGTCTAATTGTTGTATTGTAAAACTTTTTAAAATTATCTGAATAGGTAAATTGTAGTTTAAAATAGCCAGATTTGTCCTTATATCTTTCAATCAAAAAGTTCATGTCATCCAAACGATAAACTATTTTAAATACTTGCTCTTTCCATGCGTATTTAGGAAATAATTCCTCAAATCGCTTCTGTAGGTGCCTTTTGAGTCCTTGCTGATCTTGAAGATTAGTGACTAATAATTTAACTTGATAAAACAAAAATGTCTGAAATAAAAAAACTAATTTAGCAATAATACTTTTACCAGTGGACTGTTCACCGATGATAACATTAATTTTTTTTATCTCTATTTCCGCATACTTAATAATCAGAAAATTTTCAATAGTTAAGGATTCCATTGTATCTCTCTTATCCCCAGTCTCATAACAATACTAGCAGGCTAGGGGTAGATTTTCAATTACTGTCAGTTGTTAACCTGTTTATTCTAATCTACCCTCCTATGGATAGATATCTAAGTCAAAAAGTCAGCAATTTAGCTACAGCGTTTCTGATCAAGATAAAGTGTAACCTAATTTGACATCGGGACTGACTCCTGACTCCCCAAAAGGAAAACTTATATTTTTTTAAAGTATCCCTGCATTTTTATTGCGTACCCGTTGATACATTTCTTCCATCACCTCGATAAAGGAAGTATCCTTATCCCAAAATGCAGGATAATCACCAGCTTTTTTAATGACAATTGCGGGAATAGTTGCGGATTTAACTAACTGAGGATTTTCGGGTAAACGGTGATGGGAGTGCCAAAATTCTTTGAGATCAATTGTTTGTGCTGCTGGTATGGTTTCGGGTTTAGTGTGATAGGAAGTGACAGGGTTAAGAGGAATTTTTTCCTCTTGGATAGAGGAGGAAAGCAGCTTACCGAGGGGAGTTTTTGCTAATTCTTGCAGTAATTTTTGACGAGAGATACCCCGTAATTCAAATAAGAGGAAAGGATCCTGATCTAATTGGGAAGCAACGAGGTAATAAACTCCAGCAATATGTTTACAGGGATTTTCCCAATCGGGACAGGAACAATTGGTGATAAAATCCTTTTGACTGTGGGGTAATAAGTGCAGATTCAGATCGCTAAATGCTTCATCAATATTATCGGGAACTTCTTTGAGCAGCAGTTTAGAGATCATACTCGCTCTTGAACCAAGATTATATAAAGCTTGTGACCACTCTGCTTTAGTAATTGGTTTAATCTCGATACTCACCTTATACAAAGGTTCTTTGTAAACCCCAAAGTAGGGATTAATGGAACCTCGCACCTGAGCAGTAATTAAATTACCGTCAATTGTATAATTCTTGACTTTATCATTTTTAGCGTAGGAACGTCCTCGACTCAAGCGCGCTGAGTCGGTAAATTCTTCTAATGCTTCTATAAAGCGTTGTCCCCACCAAGTTTTACTAAATTTAGTCATGGGTTTACCTCGATTAAATAATTGTCTGTTTATTCAATGCGATTAACTGACGAAAACTTTCGTTATCTAATTCCGTTAACCAGGATTCATCATTACTAACAATAGCATTAGCTACCTTTTTCTTTTCCTCGATCATTTCATCAATTCTTTCCTCTAAGGTTCCCAAAGTGACAAATTTATGCACGAAAACATTTTTTTGTTGACCAATTCTAAAAGCGCGATCGGTTGCTTGATTTTCCACCGCAGGATTCCACCAACGATCGAAATGAAAAACATGATTTGCTTTAGTTAAAGTAATCCCAACTCCCCCAGCTTTTAGGGATAAAATAAATACAGAAGGTTCTGTTTCGGGATGTTGAAATTCTTCGATCATTTGTTCTCGTTTTGGTTGAGAAGTCCCCCCGTGAAGATAATAGGTATTGTAGCGAAAAGTTTGTTTGAGGTACTTTTGTAAGGAGTCACCAATTTCAGTAAATTGAGTGAAAATTAGCAGACTATCTCCCTCTAAAATTACTTCTTCTAGCATTTCTCCCAAACGCTCTAACTTATGCGATCGCTCAGGAGTAAAAGCACTGTTATCCTGTAAAAATTGACGCGGGTGATTACAAATTTGTTTCAAGCGCATCAGGGTAGATAAAATTAATCCTTTGCGTTTTATTCCCTCCGCTTCTTCTAATTGTTTTTCCACTTCTTTGATGACAACTTCGTAGAGAGAAGCTTGTTCTTTAGTTAAATTACAATACTGTTTGTTTTCCACTTTGTCAGGTAAATCTTTAATTATCTGCTTATCGGTTTTTACCCGACGCAGAATAAAAGGTTCCACTAATTTTTTGAGAACCGTGGACTGGAGACGATCATTTTGTTTTTGGATTGGCACTTCAAAAGCTTTACGAAATTGAGTTTCTTTACCTAAATAATCGGGGTTAAGGAAGTTAAAAATTGACCATAAATCAAGCAGTCTATTTTCCACGGGAGTTCCCGTTAATGCGAGACGATGTTGTGCAGATAAACTCAAGATTGCTTTAGTTTGTGCCGCTTTAGGATTTTTGATATTTTGTGCTTCATCAATTACTAAACGTTGCCAAGATTGCGAGTTAAATAATTTCAAGTCCTTGCGAACTAAGGTAAAAGAAGTAATGACGATATCCTTTTGACTAGCTACTATCTGAAATTCGTTCTCATCTTGATAGCGCTTACTACCATGGTGAATTAAAACCCGAAGATGGGGGGCAAATTTTTCAATTTCTTTTGCCCAATTTCCCACCACAGAAGTGGGTGCGACTAGCAGAGTTGGTAAAACATTATTATCTCCCTCTCTTTCCCCAACCAATCTAGCAATTACCTGTAGGGTTTTTCCTAATCCCATATCGTCAGCAAGACAACCATTTAACCCCAATTGTTCTAGGTATTGAATCCAGGCAACTCCACGCTTTTGGTACTCCCGCAGCGTTCCTTGTAATTGGGGAGGATTTTCGATCGGTTCTAGTTGACTAGGATTTTGTAATTTCTCTAGCATAGAACCTAAAAAATCATCGGTTTCAACAATAATCTCCTCTGGATATTCGGCAGCTTTTTTCATTAATTCAATCAGATTCATCTCAGGATTTTCCTGCTGATATTTCTGCCAAAAATCCAGCATTTGCTGCATTTTATTTTGTTCTAATTCTACCCATTGTCCTCGAAATTTAACTAAGGGTGTTTTGGTGTTAATTAATTGTTGCCATTCCTCTTGACTAATAGTTTCTTCACCGATGGCTAATTCATATTGGTATTCAATGATGTTTTCGAGGCTAAAAATCCCTTTACTAACGGGGGTAGATTTGCCTGATTTAGACGTAGTTTTTAGCCGAACTTTAGCGCGTTGACGGCCTTCGGGAGTCCACCAAGCTGGAATAATCACTTTATATCCCGCATCTTCTAAAATCCAAGCAGTTTCTTTTAAGAAAGTAAAAGCTTCTGTAAGGTTGAGAGAAAATCCCGTCGGTTTATCCGTTTCTAATCCTTGCCAAATAGGGGGATAAATACGGGCAGCATAACCCAAACTTAGTAAAATATTTTTGTCTAAATCTTGACCAAAATGCGCTCGTATGCTTGTTCTAGTTTCAGGGACTGCATACCAATATTCGTCTAATTCTAATCGCAGGGAGGGGTCTTGTTTAGAGATGAGGATAAAAGTAATTTGCCACTGTTCAATATTATTTTCTGGGGCCTCGGTTAGTTTAAAACCAAGGCTAAAACTAGATATATTTTGGTCTCCTAGTAATTGCTGTCTCCAAGTTTGCCACTGTTGATATTTTTCTAAAGCGGCAGCGGTTTGCAGAAATCCAGCAGCCTTAGTCACAGAGAAGCAATCACCTATAATTGTCTCGCTAATTTTTTTATCAAAACTGGCAGGAATTGCCGTATTAGTGACAATTTCATTGAGGAGACATTCGGAGAAGTGCCGGAGTAGGGTTTTGGGATCGTATAATTGTGGCGAAGCATGGGGATTTTCAGCGCCGGCAAGACAAATGCGGGGAAGATATTCGAGATAGTGATCGAGATTGGTTTCGTAGGTTGCTGATATAATTTCCCAAAGAGGGTAGATGGCAAAGTTAGCGGTTTTCTGGTTATTTGTGGCTAATTCTCGATATTTAAAGGCAGGAATATAGTTATCTTTGAGAATTATTTCTTTAAAAGCTTGACTGTAGTGATACCAAAAAAGTAGATCTGCACCTAACTGAATCTCTGAGGAGTTGTAAAGACAGATAAAGTGCAGATCATTGAGCAGTTTAAGTACAGGATTAAGGGGATAACAATCAATTTGCCAAGATTGCCATTGGCTATTTTCTGGGGGTTCTTTTTCTAGATAACGTAGTAATTCTAAGGAGGGTAAAGGTTGATTCTCGTGACTAGGTAAAAGAAAGTAGCGGGGGACAAATTGCCGACTAAGAGGATTATAATTCGATTGAACTATTCCTAACTCTCCAGTGAGAAAGCTAGTTAATTCTTCTTTGCTTAACTGAAAAGGATGATAATTATCAGCAGTGGTGCGACTCTTTTTCGGGGTGCTAGTTTCTCCCCAAAGATAAAAGCTACCCTTCTGAATAAATTCATCCGTTGATTGGGGAATCCAAGTACCGTGAAGAATTTTCATGGTTTTTAATGAGTACAAAATAACTTAAATGAGGGCAATACTTAGCCTCTAGAAAAATTGTAGCGATTATGGGAGGATTCTCCACACTTTTTTGTCCCTTTGCGAACCCAGAAGTCCTCTGGATAAGAGAAAAAGGTTATTGACTCTCCCCCGCTAACCGCTCGCGCGGTGTAGCGGGGGATTCTCGGTTCTTAGGCTTTTAACTAGATCGACCTGGTTTAACCCGGTCGATCCCCGTCAAATCGCCTCCGCGAGCGTTTTCTAACACGGTCAGTCCGACCGCGTTTTTTCCTCGGTTCTCAATTACCTTCGCTGATGCCGTATCTCTCGTTTCAATGTGGCCGCAAGAATCACACCGGTGAACTCTTTCCGATAACGCTTTTTTGCCGGTAATCGCGCCACAATTCGGACACTCTTGCGAAGTTCCGTTTTTATCGACCTTAAGATAATATTTCCCCCGTTTCCAAACAACAAACGGTAGTATCTCATTAATAAAACTACCGATACCCGAATCTAGAGATTGTTTTCTAACGATCCCTCTAGACCAGGAAACGAAGTTAATATCCTCAACAAAGATATTATCAGCAAAATCGCAAAGGTAATGAGCTAGTTTAAAGGGCCAATCTCTACGGGTATTAGACACTTTTTCGTGTAATCTTGCTATCTTCTCCTGAAGTTTTAACCAATTGCTAGAGCCTTTAGTTTTCCGTTTCAAGCGTCTTTGTAGCAATT
>VYLE01000551.1_pt1 | contig 18044 bp, 16 predicted proteins | sample 5114391 | NCBI WGS metagenome assembly VYLE01 (sample SAMN12291771, study PRJNA351875) | freshwater metagenome | isolation source: freshwater lake | place: USA: Michigan, Kent Lake | collected 2013-08-15
CGAAGACGTGAACTTCCGCGCGAAACGCGGGCTCGAACGCAGTCGGCTGCTGCAGCTCGCCGGCGGCGAATGGATCCGCCAACACCAGACGCTGCTGATCACCGGCCCGACCGGGACGGGCAAATCGTGGCTCGCCTGTGCGCTGGGGAACAGCGCCTGTCGGCAGGGGCACTCGGTGCGCTCTGTGCGCGTGCCGCGCCTGCTCGGGGAAGAACTCGTGCTGGCCCGCGCCGACGGGAGCTACGCCAAGCGGATGCAGACGCTCGCCCGCACCGATCTCCTCATCCTCGACGACTGGGGGCTCGCCCCGCTCGGCGACCGCGAACGCCGCGATCTGCTCGAACTCGTCGAGGACCGCGTCGGCCGTCGCGCCACCCTCGTGCCCAGCCAGCTGCCCGTCGATCACTGGCACGAGATGATCGGCGACCCCACGTTTGGGGACGCCATCCTCGACCGGCTGGTGCATCACGCCCACCGGCTCACCCTCACCGGCGGCTCCCTCCGCCGCTTGCCGACCCCCGAATCCCCGACGGACTAACCCCTCGTCCGCGTCCTACGCCCGGTGATCGACATCAGCCGAAACGGCTGATCGCCATGGACCGAAACCGGTGATCGCTTTGGAGCGAAACGCGTGATCGACTTGGGTGAAATGCGCACCATGGCTGGGCACGCCGCGACTCCTCGGCGATCGCACGGCGCACGATCTGCCGACGTAGGACGATTTGGAGAGATCGTTATTGTACGCCGATTGAAATTGCACACTTCTGTGAAGTGTGCAATTTCAATCGGCGTTGACATTCGGATCATCCCCGCATGCGCGGGGAACGCCGTCGGCCCCGGCCTCGTGCTGCTGGCGCTCACGGATCATCCCCGCATGCGCGGGGAACGCGTGGCGCCCGTCACTCGCGCCAGCATCGTGCCCGGATCATCCCCGCATGCGCGGGGAACGCTCCGAAGCTGCGGCGATCCGTCACCAAGTTACCGGATCATCCCCGCATGCGCGGGGAACGCATTACCGCACGGCCGGAGGAAAACCGGGTCACCGGATCATCCCCGCATGCGCGGGGAACGCGCCGTCCGTCGAGGCGCCGAACGCGCTCGTGACGGATCATCCCCGCATGCGCGGGGAACGCTCACCCCAATTTGCCGCCAATGCTGCCCGCCCCGGATCATCCCCGCATGCGCGGGGAACGCTTCTTCCCACAGCGCGAACGCCGCGCAGAGGCCGGATCATCCCCGCATGCGCGGGGAACGCACGACCCCACGGCGGCACCAGCATTCCGCGCCCGGATCATCCCCGCATGCGCGGGGAACGCTCAATGCCTTCCTCGGCAATGATCGCGTCCACCGGATCATCCCCGCATGCGCGGGGAACGCGCTACGAAGGCAAAGCCGCCCGCCTCTTACGGCGGATCATCCCCGCATGCGCGGGGAACGCCGGTTCCGTCAGCAGGTTGGAGATGCCGGAATCGGATCATCCCCGCATGCGCGGGGAACGCAAGGCTGGAAGGTCAAGATCGACAATGGCTGGCGGATCATCCCCGCATGCGCGGGGAACGCTGGCGAACACGGGCTCCTCCACGGACGTCCTGCGGATCATCCCCGCATGCGCGGGGAACGCCACGTCGCGCAGCGCGCGGGGGTGGTGGAGGTCGGATCATCCCCGCATGCGCGGGGAACGCTTCGCTGGGATGACGCCACCGGCCCACGTGGCCGGATCATCCCCGCATGCGCGGGGAACGCGATTGCCGCCGCCCCCGGCGACGTGTTGGTGGCGGATCATCCCCGCATGCGCGGGGAACGCCGCGATAGCGTTGCTGACTAACGACACGACCCCGGATCATCCCCGCATGCGCGGGGAACGCTCGCGGCCATTGAATCCCGCCAGCGGAAACCGCGGATCATCCCCGCATGCGCGGGGAACGCATAGATCTCGTCGTCCAAATCGTCGGCCATGACGGATCATCCCCGCATGCGCGGGGAACGCGTGACGGTGACGCTGACGTCCCCCGCGAGCGGCGGATCATCCCCGCATGCGCGGGGAACGCCAGTGGTTTCGGCAGCGTGAGGGCGCCCGTGGCGGATCATCCCCGCATGCGCGGGGAACGCGCGCTGCCCCGAGGATGCACTATGACGCAGTTCGGATCATCCCCGCATGCGCGGGGAACGCGTGACCGTGACCGCCAGCGAGCCCGCCAGCGGCGGATCATCCCCGCATGCGCGGGGAACGCGGGGTATAACCCTGTCAACCCCCCAATTTCTCCGGATCATCCCCGCATGCGCGGGGAACGCGGAACTGTTCGCCGGCCAAGGTTTTTCAGAGGCGGATCATCCCCGCATGCGCGGGGAACGCTCCATCACCAAGTGCAGCATGACCGTGCTGTCCGGATCATCCCCGCATGCGCGGGGAACGCCGTACCGCCTGCACCTCAGGCGCGAGTTGCGGCGGATCATCCCCGCATGCGCGGGGAACGCGCGGAAGCGCTGGCGACACAGCTCATGGACGCCGGATCATCCCCGCATGCGCGGGGAACGCCGGGTTGACGGGGTTGACCATTTGGCGACGGCCGGATCATCCCCGCATGCGCGGGGAACGCGTCGTGACCACCACGAACCCGCCCGCGAGGGGCGGATCATCCCCGCATGCGCGGGGAACGCCTCAACTCGCCCGTGTGCGGCGAGGCGCCGCCCGGATCATCCCCGCATGCGCGGGGAACGCACTTCCTTGTAAATTAATGCCTACCAAGAGATTTCCCGCCCTGGGAACTACTCACCGACATTCTGCGGTGGGTCGAAGCGCACGAGCGTTAGCCCATCGAAGTCGACCGCCAAGCGACGATTGGGGCCGGCAGTTTCGAACTCGAACCCCGAGTCGGTGGGCGCACTCCAGGCCAACGCTGCTGATCCCTCACCAAGCAGTTGGAGGGTCTCCAACCAAATGCGCTCACGGACCCGCGCGCTAAAGCTCCCCACATACACGCCAGCACGAATCTCGGCCAACCACAGGGATAACCGCCCACGCAGACGTGGCGGCGCATTCTCAACCACGATGACCATCATCGCCACTGCTCGTCTCCGGTAACGCCGGGGGTTGCCCCTCAGGCGCCTCGTTTGGCGGCGGCAACTCGCTCGCCGCAAGAATCTCCGCAATAGAGGGAATGATTCGCTCGAGCAGGTTTGTTCGACGAAACGCGTCGCGGCACCGGATGCGGACTTCACGCTCCACCGCACTCAGCGGCAGCTTGCCTGTGTAATGGCGCGCGGCCACAGCGAAGGCCACGGGCACGACGGCCTCGAACTTGAAGATGTCGGCAATGTCGTACACAAAGCTGAGGGGCTTCCCGCGGTGCAGGAACCCGATCGCTGGTGCATAACCCGATGCGAGCACCGCGGCCTCCGTCAGCCCGTAAAGGCACGACGTCGCAGCTGACAGACATCGGTTCGCCGCATCCGCCTCGTTCCACTCGCTGGGGTCGTACTTGCGTCCCTCCCACCGGAACCCCTGCTCATTGGCCAGCTGACGGTACATGGTCCGCACTCGCGCACCCTCGATGCCGCGCAACTGTTCGGGAGAACGCTGCCGCGGTGCCTCTTCTCCGAAGCGCATCGCGTACATCTTGCGGATAACCTTCAGACGGGCTTTTTCATCGAGCGCCGCCTGCGCCTGGTAGAGAAGCCTATCTGCACGCGCACCGCCCGGCTGCCCTGCCGAGTATACGCGAACACCGGCTTCGCCCACCCACACGAGCAAGCACCCTACACGCGCCGCAAGCATCACAGCTGCGTGGGTGATGCGCGTCCCCGGCTCGAGCATCAGACAGGCGAGGCCACCAACGGGGATCTGTACGCGAACGCCGGTCTTGTCGATCAGCACGAACGCGCTGTCGACCACATCTACCATCCCATACTCCAGAAACACGATCGCCGCCCGATCCCGCAAAGGGATCGGGCGGAGCGGTAGGTACTCGGACATGGCAATCTTTGTCTTAGGCGCGGCGCACCATCATTAGACCACAACCGAACGCTTTGGCGCGGCCGATTCCGCGCATCAGGACCTCGCCAAAGCGAGTCGGATCCTGCACGTGTACTATCCCGCCGAGATCGAGAATACCGAAGGTGGCCGGCGACGCTCCAGATCGAGCGACTTCCAGCACGTCGTATGAGCACACGTCGAGCTCGGCCACAGAAAAACCGTAGCGCTGGCCCTGCTTCGAGAGCCATTCCGACGCCACCTTTTGCACGGCCGCCCGTCGAGCCTCGGCTCGGGCTTCGCCTCGGAGGCCATGAATGGCATGCATCACTACATCACTTCGCACACCGCGAGTCTTGGGACCGATACTGCGACTCACCGTAGCGTTGGCACGTAACTCAAAGCGCAGATGTTCACCGGGCGCGAGCTCGGGAGCATAGCGCTTGGGGGGCAGTAGATCGAACAACTCATGTCGATCGACTGGCTCACGCTCCGAGAGCAGATAGAACTCCCCCGGCACATGCTCGCGCCAAAGGAAATCGCGATCACGATCCGCTCTGTCGGAAAACAATGACCAGATCAGGTGATGACTCGTGCCGGCGCGGGCGCCGTTACCCGGCGGCACCAACAGCGCGCGAAGGGCGTCGACGCTCAGATCGCGCCGCAGTGTCGCCTTGGACAGTAATCGGTTCATGTGCCCTCCGTCGCGACTGGCACTTGGCCGAACTCGACTTGACGGTCAGAGAATAACCATCGGGTACGGTCGATCGGCTGGTCGCGGCGCGTTACCCGGCGAAGCGGCGCTTCAAGCGCCGCTTCGAAACCCTCGCACGGATCGTGTGCCACTTCACGGCCTCCTCCGTTCTTGAGCAGCTTGCTCCCGATCCCCGACATGAGTGACTCGGGCAGCGGGCGACGCTTTTGGAACGCATCGGCTAGCGTAAGGGCCTCGACAAGCGTGGGGTCGACCGGCAGACCGAGCGGCGCTGCCCTCCGGCCCGCATAGAGACAGAATGCCGGGGATCGCAGCGCCGCGCGAACCTCGTCGAGGTGAAAGACACCGCCGGCGCGCGCCCACAGCAGGATCGTGTGCAGCGAATCGGTAAGGTAGCGACGCTGCGACATGATGGTCTGCCGGTCTGGCACCGCCATCATCTGCGCTCGCGTCTTGGCACCGCTCCGCCGCATGTTGAGGCGAGAGATCGTCTGCGCGGTATGGTAATCGGTGAGCGGTCGGCCGGGGGCATCGACTCGCACCGCCACCCCGAACCCGTCGGCGAGCTGACACTGTCGGTCAACGTCCTCTCGCTCGATGCCGAGCGCAGCACCGACGAGACCGAGTACGGCCGATCGGCTGGGGCGATCCCAGGTGCCACGCATCTCCCCGACCGCTACATCGCCCCAGCTCGCAAGCGGGGCGAAAACGGTAAAGGCGAGGAATTGCATCAGGCGATGGACTCCGTGGCGAACGTGTGTAGTTCCTGGAGCGACCCCTCCACCGTATCGGCCGACACCGCGAGCACGCGTCGCTGATCGGCACACGGACCGTAAGCTGCGTCCATGTTCTGCTGCAGCTGCTCAAGCTTCTTGCGCGAGGCCACCAGCACGTCCGTTCCCGTGACGGGCTTCATGAAAGCCGCCGCAAGGGTGCGTGGCTGTTGCGTGCCGAACTCCAGCTGCAGGTATGATGCACGGGCACGCGAGGCGAAGCTGGCTTGCTTGCCGGTAGGCGACACGGTGGCAGCGGCTTCGATAAGGGCGGACAGTGCATCCCGCGCAACTCCGGCTTGGCCATCGAGATTGCGCACGAGTAGCCCAAGGTCGATGCACACGTAACTGTAGAATAGCCCTGCCCCGAACTCCTGCACACCGATGAACGACGTCCCCACATCGTCACCGTCTTCTCGCCGCTTGAGATCGTCCACCGCCACGTAGTAGTCGTCTTCGGTCACGCCCGCATGCGTGGTGAACGCGTGCGCAACCTGCACCGCGGCATCGCGGTTGAACGACGGCTGATCGGCGAGCATGCGCCCGAACATCGCGATGTCGGCCGCCGTGTCCACGTGGAGCAGCACGTCGTCGGCCTTCGGTAAGATTTCCTCGCCCGCGATGGCTCGATCGGCCAAGGCGAGGGCACGCTCACGCTCCGCCGGCGACACGAAGGCAAGCTGGCGAATGTACGTCGGGTTCTTGGCCTTGCCGTCTTCAAGCTTCCCGAAATTCTCCGCGATCTTGCGAGCGACGTCCTGCGCCATGGAGGCGTCCATGCCGGCGGTGGTCAACCGATCGAGTACCAGTTCACCGAGCCGCTGGGTACGGCTACCCATGTGCCCGGCAAGGCGCTGCTGGAACACTGGCGAGGTACGCCAGGCGCGCTTAAGGCTCTGTGAGGAGACGCGCAAGCGCTGCACTCCTCCAAACTCAACCGTCTTGGGTCGACCGGTATCGTCACGATTGAGGTTTGACGTAGGATATGCCGTCAAGACATGCATCTGCAGGAATGCGGTCACTGATTGCTCCTTATTGTGAGTTGGCCTGGACGGTAGAGGTTTACTGACGCACGGCGTAGTACTCTTTCGCCCACTTTATCTTCACACGCTCGCGGCGATCCGGGTCGTACCAGGCCAAGAAGTCTCCTGCGAGGTCGTCCACGTTCACCACACCATCCAGCTGTGCCACAAGCCGCACAATCGCGGTGACCCAGGCGTTCCCAGGCTCGGTCTGGAGCAGGCGACGGAAGCGCACCTCGGACAACACCGGCCGGTCCTCGGCGGACTCGCTTTCCTTGCCCTCAGGGAAACGCTTCCAACCGGCCTTCTGCATGACCCGGAGGCGACCGTCGTGTTGCCGCACGTGAGCGAGTACGCGCGCGAGGTCCAGCGCCCCGTCGCTCTCACGCGCCGGCAGCATCCGAATTAGCGCAAGCGCAGTTGTCTCTGCGGCCGCCTCGGCCCGTGAGCCCGCGCGACGCAGTCGGGCACGCGTCCCGGCCGATCGGCGTTCGCTCAGCCTTTCATGCCACGCAACGAGGGCGGTCTTTCGATCTGGTACGACGTCGGGGTCCTCGAACTCCGGTCCCGGCGTGATTGGACTAGTCATTTGGTTGCTCCTTTACCCGCACCCTTCTTGCTCCGCCCTTTCGGCACTTCGGGCGGCGTGAGGTTCAATGCTGTGTACAACGCGGCGCCGGTCTTTCCGTAGCCGGCCAACGAGCCCTCCAGGTAGTGACTGGCTTTGGCAATGCGACGCACGCCCATCACGTTCATGCTGCCCACAGGAGCGGCCTCATCGAACAGGTCAAGCACGGCCATCCTCAGCGGCCCATAGAAGCTGCGACGTACCTCTGACACTGTCTCGAGGCGGAGCCCGGCTTGCCGTGCGTCACTCAAGGCGCTGAAAAACAGCGGTTCGGTGATCGCCCAGAGGCGCTGGCGGTACGGATCGCCGACGCGCGGCGTGTCATCCCGGTCGCCGTACAGCGCCGTCACGATGGCACTCGCGAGCGCAAACCCGGCGGCGTCAACGGCGGCTCCCAACTCCTCGGCAAGCGTTGCCAACCATTGGCGTTCGCTGGCGTCACCTCGGAAAAATGGCGGCGTGGCTTGCTGCCAGCCGCGGGCCTTTGCGTTATCGCAATCGTAACCGAACACCAACAGCCGCGACTCGTCTACGCCGATCGCGCGAAGACGCTCCGTTGCAGCCACCACGACCTTCGCGGGCCGACGCTTCGCCTCAGGGCGCAGCAGGGCAAAATCCACCCAGTCCCGCCACTGAAAGCCGGTTGGCTGGGGGTGCATGGCTGAGAGCTCGCCGGATGCGAGCGGATAGTATGGCGAGAGTGGATGCACCCATCCTGTGTAGTTCACACCATAGTTGCGACTACGGACCCCAACCACGGGTCGCTCCTCCATGAGGCCGGTGAGCGCACAACGCGCGGGCTGGTCGCCGAACACGAGACGAAGACGCCTAGGCATGCCGAAGTACGCCTGCAGCGGATCGGCGTCCACCGGCGTGACGGGGAGCTGCCCCTTCTCAGAGGTGCGCGTTGGTGCGAGCCACGGGTAGCGTAGCGTGTCACCCTCTGGCGAATCGAGGTCGACTCGCTTCCGCCATTGCTCACGAGTCTCTGCGTTGAACCACAGCAACTCCCAGAGCGGCTCGGACGAAGCGTCGACACGAGGGTCGACCAAGGTTGTTAGTGGACCGCCACCACGTATGGACGTTCGGTTGCCTGCTCCACCCGCCGGCGAATAGGCCTGAACTGTGATGATCGCCGCCGCCGCTATCGACCTTGAGAGCGCATCGAATCGGCCCGGCTTGACGAAGAGGGTGGTATTGAGCTCGACCCCCTGCTCGCCCGGGGAGTCGATGAACAAGCGCTCGACTGGCAACGGGTCCTTTTCGGCAAGAGCCGCCGGATCGTAGTCCTGCAGAAAGGCCGGCCCGTTGTCGCCATCAAGATCGAACGCGGCAGGCAGGCGGTCGAGCCGCTCCTGTAGCCACTCGACGGTCAGGGTCGATTCCCAGATCTCTAGCCACTCGTCCTCGTCAACAACCGACACCGCGGCCGAGACGAGACCGATAGCGAATTCGAGAAACGCCGCGTTGAGATCGGCGCGGGGAAACGCGACGCCTACTACCGGATCATCTCCCTTGGTGAGCACGTGTGCGACGGCCCCATACCGGACTTTGCCACTGCGGTGGAGCCATGGTATCCACGGCTCAGTGCGTAGATCGAACATTCGAATTGGACTCTATGATTGTTGTTGCACGGCATATTGTCCCTGCCTACGCAGGGTCTACCTCTAGACCGAACTCCCGGCTGTACCCGCAAGCCACTTCGGCACCATCGCTTTCTCTGATCAACCGGCCGGTGAAACGATCGCCTTGCGGGACCAGCACCAACACTGGCGTGTCGCGCTCGAATTCCGGCCAAGCGGCCGCCAACTGCTCAGCCATACGAGAGTATACAGGATCGCAACGCAGCGCGCTCCGAAAGCGATAAGCCGGCAGCTTCAGCTCCGACAACGCCCAAAGCCGGAAATCACTTACCGCTGAGTCATCAATCCAAGGCCGGAGCACACCGCCGGTTGGAACCGCCAGACGAACGGTGATTTGTCCCTCCCCCGCCCGTGTGCTTGCCCGGCGGTCGTCCTCAAAGCCACAGTCGGGAGCGTACCCCTTGCCCCTGCCGATCACCGACTGCTGCGCCATCATCTTCAACCCGATCGCTTGCCCTTGCGCATCCACCTCGGCGGGCGTTAGCACCTGCGGCACCTCCCCAGTGGGCGCATAAACATCCTCGATCATCGCGCGCACCTGATCGGGCAACTCGAGTGCCGGCCGCGACAGCAGTCTCTGCCACGTGTGCCACAGCACGCCGACCGCCGGATACACCTTGCGGGTACCGGGCACTTCGGGCTCTAGCCAGTTCTCCTGGATCGGCGCATCGGGATCCGGCCCCAGCACCACCAGTTCCGCCGTAACCAAAGGGCGCTCTAGACGGTGGTGGTGCCGCCACAGACGCCCACTGCGCTGGAGGAGCAGGTCGATCGGCGCCAGATCGGTCACGATCAAGTCGAAATCGAGATCGAGCGACTGCTCGACCACCTGGGTGGCAACCACAACTCGCGCCGGACGCTCCACCGTGACTGGTCCGAATGACTGTACGAGTTCTGTCTCGATGGCCTGGCGATCGCCCTGTGCAAAGCGGCTATGGAACACGGTGGGGTCCACGCCGGCGGCGCGCACCATGAATGCTGCGGAAAGACAGCCCTTCACCGTGTTCCGTATCCAGCAGACCGACGCCCCCCGGTGGTACGCCTGCAACACCGCATCCAGACAGTCGGCCTCCGAGTACACCGCTCGAACGCCGACGCGACGGGAACTGCGAACCGGGGCACCGGGAGCGGTGCGATGCACCGAGCCATCCGAATTGACGACGCTGACCAGTGGATACGCGCGTTCGCTCTCCTCATCAGGCGCACGCAGTGCGGCGCCTACCGCGTCCGCCCACACCCTCTCGATCCGGCGCCGCCGGTCGATCGGCAGGGTAGCCGAGAGCAGCACAGCCGAACCACCGAGCGTGGCATGAAAATGCAACAGCGAATCGATCTCGGTACTCATGTACACGTCGTAGGCGTGTACTTCGTCGAGCACCAGCACTTTCTCCGACAACGCAAACAGCCGCAGCGCGTTGAACTTCGTAGGGAGCGCCGCAAGCAGTACCTGATCGACTGTCCCTGCACCAACATCAGCCAGGAGCCCTGCCCTGCGGTCGTCCGCGAGAAACGCCGGGCATGCGGCGTTCGACGTGAGTTCGCCGTCGGCGGCCTCTCTCATGGGCGCAGTCGGCTCCTGCCCGTTGTTCATCACTGATGGCCGAAAGGCCTCGTGTAGATGCGCACTTCCGTGACTAAGCACGAGGGATGGCGTATGCCGCTCCGTATCGAACAGGCGCGCCAGGAGGTCCGCCTGTCGCAGGTACATGGCGTTCGCCGTCGCCTGCGTGGGCATGCCCCAGAACGCGCCCGCACACGTGCCAGTCGCCAGACGGCCGTGCACGAGCATCGTGGCCGCTTCGGTCTTGCCGGCGCCCGTTACGTCCTCGACGATGACCAGCTGACGTGGTTCAACTGCAACCAATGACTCGGCCCACTGCTGCACGGGCGTGGGGCTGGCCCTGCCAGTGAGCGCGACAAAAGACATGGCGTTTCGGGGCGCAGCCGCGACAAGACCGGCGGCAATGACCGCACGGCCCGCCTGCGCTTGCGCATGCGCCCAGTATGATTCCAGAGTAGGATGTTCGTCCGGCGACGTGTACGCGAACCACTCTTGCCGAGATCCGATCCAATCAGCCAGCACCAACAGCCCGGCGACCCACCACGACGCCGCCCGCCAACGCGTTCTCGCGTCGGTGGGCGGCACGGCAGCGGAGTGCCCGACCACCTGGACGGTACGCTGTGCGCAGTACATGGCACATCGAAGTACTGACGTTGGGAAGCGCCTGTCGAGCTCGGTCGCCTTCATCGGTGCGTACTGTGGTCGCCCGTGGTGCGTGAAGATCGCGAACTCCAACTCACGAAGTCCGTTGCTCTCGGTGAGCAACAGCGGAGCAATCCGGTCATGCAGGCCATGACGCCACAGCACCAGCCCATCCACCGTGTGCTTCGGCGTCTCGTACCGGGAGATGTCTTCGGCGCCGACCGCGGACGGCATGGCCCACCCTGGTGGTGACGCGAGTGCCTGAAAGCGCGGCGCGAACTTACCCAAGTCGTGAAGCGAAGCCGCCGCACAGAGAAACGACTCCAGTTCGCTTCCGGTCAAGCCGAGCAGGTACTCTCCATTCTGTCGGACGACCGGCCGTGAGGCCAGAAGTGCCTTCACGACCGCCGCAACGTCGAGCAAGTGAAAGGGGAGTGGGTGCCATGAGGGCCCGCCCAGAACGGTGCGCGCCTTTCCCCAGAACGCAAGCAGATCCGCGTCGCGAAGCGCGCCGCCCAGTGCAGACTGATTCATCAGAACTCCAACGCCGCATCATTGAATTGCACAAAGCGATTAGCCATGGCCGCCTCAGGTGTACTGGGCCGCCCGTCAGCGTCCGCTCTAGCATAGAGTTGCCCCGCAGCGATTGCATCAGCCGCCAGCAGCGGGCGCTTGAGCGAATCGACGAAGGAGATCTATCGTTAAGCGTGAATTGATGCAACTCGTCATTGCCTCCGCCCATTGATTGCTCGATCAACCATTTTCGACTTCACTTCATGCTTTTCGCAAGCCCACCCGATTTCCATCACTGGAGCTATCCGCCCGCCTCCACGCCATGGCTGGGCACGCCGCGGCTCCTCGGCGATCGCACGGCGGACAATCTGCCGACGTAGGACGTACTGAAGACATACGACTCGCACTACACACGACGAACGCCCCGCGAACGGCTGGGAGTTCGCCGTTCGCAGTAATGGTTTTCGGTCGTCAGTCTTTCCCCTCACCCCACGGCACCATCCCTGCACTGTCGCGCAGCGAACCCTCTGCCCAACGGTGCCGGGACGCTCGATCCCAACGACCCGCTCTCCCGCGGCTACCCGCGCCCCGAACTCGAACGCGAGGGGTGGGTCTCGCTCGACGGCCCGTGGGACTTCGCCGTGGACCCCGAGGCGGACTGGTCCATCCCCAGCCACGTCCGCTGGACCGAAACCATCGTGGTGCCCTTCGCCCCCGAAACCGCCGCCAGCGGCGTCAGCCTCACCGACTTCTTCCGCTCCTGCTGGTATCGCCGCACCGTCGACGTTCCCGTGCTGCAGGAGGGCCAGCGCCTCCTCCTCCACTTCGGGGCGGTGGACTACAGCGCCGTCGTGTGGGTGAACGGCCACCCCGCCGGATTCCACGAGGGCGGCTACACCCCCTTCACCATCGACATCACCTGGTTCGTGCACAGCGACGAGCGCGCCATCGAGGTCGTGCGCTGCGAAGACGATCCGCACGACCTCGCCAAGCCGCGCGGCAAGCAGGACTGGCAGAAGGAACCGCACAGCATCTGGTATCCACGCACCACCGGCATCTGGCAGACCGTGTGGCTGGAGTGCGTCCCCGGTACCTGGATCGGCAACGTGCGCTGGACCAGCAACCTCGAGCGCTACGAAATCGGCGTCGAGGCCTGGTGTCACGGCGCCCGGCGCGATGGGCTGCGGCTCAACGTGAAGCTGAGCATCGAGGACAAGCTGCTCGCCGATGACACTTTCACGGTCATCGCCGGCGAGGCGCACCGCCGCATTGCGCTCAGCGACCAGGGCATCGACGACTTTTGCAACGAGATGCTCTGGAGCCCCGAACGGCCCGTGCTCATCACGGCCGAACTCTGCCTGTGGGGCGGTCGCGGCGAACTCGTGGACAGCGTGCGCAGCTACACCGCCATCCGCAACGTGGGCACGCAGAACGGGCGCTTCATGCTCAACGGACGGCCGTACTACCTGCGCATGGTCCTCGACCAGGGCTACTGGCCCGACACGGGGATCACGGCGCCCAACGACGCGGCGCTGCGACGCGACGTGGAGCTCGCCAAAGCCATGGGGTTCAATGGCGTGCGCAAGCACCTGAAGATCGAGGACCCGCGCGACCTCTACTGGGCCGATGTGCTGGGGCTTTGCGTCTGGGCCGAAATGCCCCGTGCCTACCGCTTCACCAAGCAGAGCGTCGATCGGCTCACCAGCGAGTGGACCGCCGTCATCGATCGCGACTACTCGCACCCCGGCATCGTGACGTGGGTGCCCTTCAATGAATCGTGGGGTGTACCCGACCTGCCCGCCAGCGCGGCGCAGCGGCACTACGTGCAGGCGCTGTATCGCCTCACGAAAACGCTCGACCCCACCCGCCCCGTGGTGGGGAACGACGGCTGAGAAAGTGCGGCCACCGACATCGTTGGCATTCACGACTACGACGCCGACCCGAGGCGCATCTTCCGCCGCTACGATACCCCCGACGTGGTGCCGCCGCTGCTGCAGCAGGTGGGGCCGGCCGGTCGCCTGCTCACCCTCGAGGGATACGAACACCGCGGGCAACCGCTCATGGTGACCGAGTGCGGCGGCATGGCGTTCGCCTCCGACGAGCGGTACACGTGGGGCTACTCACGCTCCATCAGCGCCCCCGAGTTCGCCGAGCGCTACGACGCGCTCATCGGCACGCTGCACCGCCTGCCACTGCTCGCCGGCTTCTGCTATACACAATTCGCCGACACGTACCAGGAAGCCAACGGCCTGCTCTTCGCCGATCGCACCCCCACGATCCCCATCGAGGCAATCCACGCCGCTATCGCCGGCAAGGTGGACGCGCGCATGCAGGCGCTGGGGTTGTCCAGCACGGAGCATCTCGTCTGAGAGCCCGCTAGCCCTCGCCGCGGCCCAGCCGCGCCTCGTCCTTCTGCTTCGCCGCCATCAGCTGGGTCACGAAACGCTGCCCTTCGCTGATGCGCTCCACCTCCACGGCCACCGTGTCGATGGCCTGCTCCATGCGCTCCATGCGGCGCGTGGCCTCGAGGATCTCCGGCGTGAGCTTGGGCTGACGCGCGCGAATGAGCATGGCGCGCGACGCGGCAATGGCCAGCGGCATGAGCACCGTGAGGGTGCCCACGATGGAAATGCCGGTCAGCTGGCTCGCCGTGAACGGACCGTAGCGCACCGGCGCTTCCGCTGCCTCGGCCGCCGCCAGCGCCAACGGCGCCGCGGCCAGCGCCCGCCCGTTGGCGGCGATCTCCTGCTCGATCTGCACGATGCGCGCGTCGAGCACCTTGAGCCGCGCCTCGAGCCCCGGCCGGGTCGTTTCGTTGGCCTTGAGCAGGTCGCGCTCCACCCCCTTGCGCCGGCTCACCGCGCTTTCGATCTGCCGCGACAGCTCCGAGCGCTTGGCGCGCAGCGCTTCCACCTCGGCGGCCGTGCGCGGCTGCGCCACGGTTATGGCTTCGGCAGTACCGACATCGATGGCCACGGGCTGCGCCCCGGCTGGCGCGCCGGGCGCCTCCGGGGGTGCGGGTGGCGCGGGAGGTTGAATCCAAGACATACTGCAACCTACGTGATCAGCGCGGGTCCGGTTACACCCGTGCCCTCGAACACCGACTCTTCCGGGTTCGGCATGACCAGTCTGCAGGAACTCCCCGATCTTCGCACCGCGGCCCCGTGGCTCGACGCCGCCGCCGCCATGGCCCCGCAGGTGGTGCGCTGGCGCCGCCACCTCCACCAGCACCCGGAAGTGGCCTTCCACGAGGTCGACACCAGTCGCTTCATTGCCGACACGCTCGCCCACGTGCCGGGGCTCGTCATCACCCGTCCCACCCCCACGAGCGTCGTGGCCGAGCTGCGCGGCGCGCGGCCGGGGCCCACCATCGCCGTGCGCGCCGATATCGATGCCCTCCCCATTCACGAGGAGAACGAGCACGCCTATCGCAGCACCCGCGCCGGCGCCATGCACGCCTGCGGCCACGACGGGCATACCGCCATCGTGCTGGGGCTGGCCACGGTGCTCGCGCAGCATGTGGCGCAGCTGCCCGGCACGGTGCGCTTCATCTTTCAGCACGCCGAAGAGCTGTCGCCCGGCGGCGCCGAATCGCTGGTGCAGCTGGGCGTGATGGACGGGGTGCGTCAGGTCATCGGCCTGCACCTCTGGGCCCCCATGCCCGTGGGCCGCATTGGCATTCTGGCCGGCCCCGCCATGGCGGCCCCCGACAACTTCCAGTGCACCATCACCGGAAAGGGCGGGCATGCCGCCATTCCCCACGCGTGTGTCGATCCCATTGCCATTGGCGCCCAGGTGGTCACGGCGCTGCAGCAGGTCGTCACGCGCACCGTGGACCCGCTCGACCCGATTGTGCTCTCGGTCACGCAGTTCATCGCCGGTAGCGCGTTCAACGTGATCCCCAACAGCGCCTACCTCGCCGGTACGGTGCGCACCTTCGAACCCACGCTGCGCGACAGCGTGCCGGCCACCATGGAGCGCGTCATTCGCGGCATTGCCGAAGCGTTCGGGGCCACGGTCGCCTTTCACTACGAGCGCGGCTATCGCCCCGTCGTGAACGACCGCGCCCTGGCCGAGCGACTGCACCAGGTGGTGGCACGCACGTTCGGGGCAGACACGCTCGTCGACCTGCGCCCCACCATGGGTGGCGAGGATTTCTCCGCCTATCAGCAGCGCGCGCCCGGCGTCTTTGCGTTCGTGGGCGCCGGCAACGTGGAGACGGGCATCGTGCACCCGCACCACCATCCGCGGTTCGACGTGGACGAACGCGCCCTCGATGTGGGGCTGCGCTACCTCACGGCGGCCACGATCGACCTGCTCTCCGACGCCTGACGGTGCGCGCGCGCCTCTTCGAGCGGCCGTACCGCCTGCTGGCGCTCGGCCCCGTCGTCGCCATTCTGGGCGCGCCGTGGATGGCCGACCGCATCGAGCCGCGCATCCTGGGACTGCCGTTCCTGCTGGCCTGGGTTGCCGGATCGGTGCTTGCCACCTCGCTGGTCATGTGGCTCATCCGTACGCTCGACCGGCGCCACGACGCGCAGGCACGCGCGGCCGCCACCGACGCCTGACCACCACATGACGACGGCATGACCAACGCCGGCATCGCGCTGGGTCTCATGGTGGCGGCGCTGCTGGCCGCCTTCGCGCTTTCGCTGCGCTCGCGTGGCGCGCAGTCGCTCGAGCAATGGAGCCTGGGCGGACGCGGCTTCGGCTCGGCGCTGGTGTTCGTGCTGCTCGCCGGGGAGATCTACACCACCTTCACCCTGCTCGGCGGCAGCGGATGGGCATACGCGCGCGGCGCCCCGGCGTACTACATCATCGGTTACGCCGCGGTGGCGTACACCGCCTCGTACTGGCTGCTCCCCGCCATCTGGCGGCGGGGAACGGCCTGGCAGGTGCTCTCGCAGCCCGAGTATCTCGCCCGCGCGTATGCCGCGCCCTGGTTCGGCACGGTGGTGGCGCTCGTGGGATGCGCCGCGCTCGTCCCGTATCTCGTGCTGCAGCTCAAGGGACTCGGCATCCTCGTCTCGGAGTCGTCGTACGGCCTCATCCCGTACAACGTCGCCATCGTCATCGGCACCACGGCCACCGTGGTGTACGTGGTGCTCGCCGGGGTGCGAGGATCCGCACTCACCGCGGCGCTCAAGGGCACGCTCGTGCTCGTGACCGTGGTGGGGTTGGGCGTGGCCCTGCCCCTCACGCTGTACGGCGGCATTGGGCCCATGTTCGACACGCTCATCGCCCAGCGCCCCGAGCTGTTCCGCTTCCCGGAGCAGGGGCTGTCGGCCAGCTGGTATGTGAGCACCATCCTCATGACGGTATTCGGCTTCTACATGTGGCCGCACACGTTCGCTTCGCTCTTCACCGCGCGCAGCGACGACGCGTTCCGACGCAATGCGGTGCTCATGCCGCTCTACCAGCTCGTCCTGCTGTTCGCGTTCTTCATCGGTTTCGCGGCCATTGGCGCGGTACCCGGACTGCAGGGCACCGACATCGACCTCGCGTTGCTGCGCGTGACCAGACAGACGTTCGGCCCCTGGGTGCTGGGGCTCGTGGGCGCCGCCGGTCTGCTCACGGCGTTGGTGCCGGGCTCGCTCATTCTCATGAGCACGGCCACCATTCTCGCGCGCCTCGTGAACCGCGGCCGTTCCGCCAGTGACCTGGGCGAGGTACAGCTCGCCCGCAGCATCGTGCCGGTGATGGGCGCCGTGGCCCTGTTCTTCGTCTTCCGGGGCGGACAGACCATCGTCACGCTGCTGCTCTTCGCCTACGCCATCGTCACCCAGCTGTTCCCGGCCGTGGCGTTCAGCCTGTTGTGGCCGCAGCGCACCAACGCCGTGGCCGCACTCAGCGGCCTCGTCACCGGGCTGTGTATCGTGGCCTGGGCTACGCTGACCGAAACCACCATGGCAACGCTCTTCCCCACGCTGCCGCACGCCATGACCGACGTGAACATCGCCGCACTGGCGCTGGTGGCCAATGTGGTGGTGGTGCTGCTGCTGTCCTTCCTGCGGCGGAACCCTCGCGCGGCGGCGGCGTCAGCAGCGAGCTGACCGACCCGGGTGCGCTGCCGACAGCGCACCCTCGACGTGTCGGGAGCGTGCTGTCAGCCGCGTGGTGTCGTGACTTGCGTCAGCCCACCGCGCGCGGGAATCCGCGGGTATCGCTGAGCGCCTCGGCCACACACACACGGTAGCCGTCGGGGTCTTCCAGCTCGAACTCCACAGCGCCGCTGGGCATGACCTCGGGACCGCGCACCAGCGGTGTGCGCCGACGCGCGTGATCGAGCAGGCTGGTGAGTTCATCGCCCGACAGCCGGATGTACACATCCCACTCGTAGGAGTCCCGCGTTTTGGGGAGCGGTGCCACGGCGCGGCGCAGCATCAGTTCAGTGGCATCCCGACGCAGGATGCACGACGCGAACGGCGGTTCATTCGGCGACGGCTCCGGCGCGAACCCAAGGTTCTCCGTATACCAGGCGATGCTGCGCTCCACATCGGACACCCGGAGCACGGGCACAATGGCGACAAACTGTGGCATACCCGAAGAACACCGGGAAGGGGGGATTTGTTGCCTG